>Ga0172372_10012858_pt1 | contig 10458 bp, 10 predicted proteins | sample LakKiv5m_2_FD_114544 | JGI IMG/M metagenome (GOLD analysis project Ga0172372, IMG submission 114544) | Freshwater microbial communities from Kabuno Bay, South-Kivu, Congo - kab_092012_9.5m | ecosystem: Environmental > Aquatic > Freshwater > Lake | place: Democratic Republic of the Congo... | reverse complement strand
CGGGTGCCGGGTGTTGTGATGAGCCCCGCATTCTACCCTTTCAGGCCATCCTTTCTGGCCCCAAGTTCGAAAATCACCTACGCCGATTGGCGAAGGTATTGTTCTATCGGAACCAATTTTTTCCGATCGATCCGGAGGATTGGCGTAGTGCGCTCATTCTCTTCGCCCTGCCCTACGCGACAACGATGCGCCGGGTTGTCATTGTGGCGCCAGACGACTTTCATCCCGCCCCCGGCGTGCAACGCGAAGCCAGCCGTCGTGGCATCAAACTCGTCAAGATCCCACTCGCCAGCTTCCCGCCCGAGCGAATTACCGCTCTACGCCGTCAATATTCGGTCCGTGCGACGCAAGGCGGCAAGAGTTACCCGGCGGAACTGGAGGGCCTGCTGGGACAGGCTTCAGACCACTACAAAGACTTGCTACCGATGCCGATTGCCAAACAAACCCGCCCCCGCCATGGGTCAATATCCGATTGCGACGGGGCACGTCAATAACTGGAGAATGTCATGCGCCAGAGTTCACTCACCGAAATCCTCCATTTCGACGATGGCTCCTTGACGGCGCTTCTGAATGGGCGACAAGCTCAAGCCGCCACGCCAGTCGACGCCCTACGCCACTGGCGCCACCGCGAACCCCCTGCATCCGGGTTGATACCCGCCGTTGCCTCGCTTCTGGCCAACCACCCCGAAAGGCTGAACCCCGATGATTTGCCACGGTTGTCCTGCCTGATCGAGGCTGAACGCTTGGCGGTGACATTGCAGGGTGAAGAGGATGCCCGCCGCTGGTGGACCCTGGCGCGACTCTACCGCGCCGCCCGACGACTGCGGGAAGCTGAAGATGCTTATCGCCGCGCGCTGCGCCCACAACAGGGTTGCACCCCTCTCGAACGGGAGGAGCGCTGGCAGGCACGACTCGAACTGGCGGGACTGTTCGATCTGCGGCAACAGGGAGACCAGGCCTCCCGTCAATACCGCCTTATCCAAGCCGAACGGGCTCTCGCGGGCCAGGCTCGGGCCGACTGGGCCGAGATCCGCGGATTGGCTCTGGAACTGATAACCGAAGGGGATCTGGATGCCGCCGCGCAAATCTACCAGGGGCTGCTGGCGCATCAATTTGAGCCCCAGGGCACTCTGGTTCATCTCGCGCGGGTTCGTCTGCTGCAAAAACGAGTGCCGGAAGCGCGGCGCCTGATCGCCGCGGCCTGCCGCCGGCAGCGCCGCCCCGGTCCGGATCACGTCAATCCCTATGTTCCCGTTCGCATTCTCTTTCTCCGTATTTTCCTGGCCATGCTCAAAGGCAGACACCCCGGAAAAATGATCGACACGCTGAGACAAGCCACAAGGGATGCCTCCTTCCGTATGGAGTGGACGATCGAACCCGTGCTGGACCTTTATCGGGACCGACTGTCAGGGAACGAGTGGAAGCAATTACGGAGCCTGGCCATGGCAATCAGCGGTAGCCGCCAGCAGGCGCCCGGGCCAACCTGACCCGAAATGGTCACAGTCAACCTCACACCAACACCGGAGAAGACCATGAGCCTACGCGGACTCCCCGGACATGCCTTGATGCATGCCCACCAACTCCAGTACTCATCCACCGCGGGGGAGGACCCTTTCACCTACCTGCGACGCTTTGGCATCGAAGCTGGAGACGCGGTACTGTGTTATCTGGGACATTCCGATCTGAACACTTTATGCTGCGCGGTTTACCAGGAGCCGCTCCGGGCTATCGCCAGACGGGAACGACCGGAGGCGCTGGCCCGCATGCTGGCACATGGCCTCAACCCCCTCCTGGAGCCGCTACGCCATCTGGAAGCAATGCCAGTCATTTACGGCTGTCTGTGCCATGATGAGATCAAGCGCCACGCCGCCCGTGCCCTGGGTCTGCGCTATGTACGCTGTGGAGCCTGCGGCGGTACGGAGGGTGAGATCGTGGAAGCGGGACCCGAAGCGGACTAGAGTGGGAACCACCCGAGACCGGTACGTCAGAACAATCGAACATCCCTGCCGCCAGGCCGGGAAACATGACCTTAGCAGACTGAAGCCCCCCATGAATCCACCCCCCGAAACCGCCTACCCGATACCCGTGGTTCGCCTGATCATCACCGATGATCACGACCAGGTTCTGATCCTGCGCAGGAGCAACACCCGCCACGGCCAGGGCCAATGGTGTCTTCCGGGCGGCAAGGTGGACTATGGGGAAACCGTGGAAGCCGCAGCCCGCCGCGAATTGCTTGAGGAAACCGGCCTCGAAGGTCAGGACCTGCGTTTTCTGTTCTATCAGGACAGTCCGCCCCCGACCCCCGGCGCCATGCACTGCATCAACCTGTATTTTTTCGGCCGCGCGTCGGGCGCCCTCGCCTTGAACGAGGAATCCCGCGAGCACCGCTGGATCGCCAGCGAGCACCTGGCCGATACGCCCTTGGCGTTTCTTAACGGAGAGGCGCTTGCCCGTTACTGGCAGGATGCGGGGCTGACCACAAGAACGAACGCATGACCGCCACCGACCAGGAGGACCCCGCCATGAACCCGCCGACCCTGCCCGCCCCCCGGTGTCCCGACTGCCATGAAATCCTCACCCAGGTCGGCCCTTACTGGATCTGCCCCCGCCATGGCCAGTTGCCGGAAGCTCCCGGACGACCATCGCTCCGCATCTTCCTCAGCTATGGCCATGACGCTAACGAGCCCCTGGTCCGCCGCCAAGGCCGACCTGGAAGCCTGCGGCCACGATGTCTGGTTCGACAAGCACGCGATCAAGGCGGGGGATGACTGGCGGCGCTCGATCACCGACGGCATTTTGCAGAGCCACCGTGTCCTGTCCTTTCTCTCCAAGCATTCCACCCGCGACCCTGGCGTCTGCCGCGACGAGATCGCCATCGCCATCGGCGTGAAGGGTGGCAACATCCAGACCCTCCTCGTCGAGAGTGAAGAAGAAGTGCAGCCGCCGGTGAACATCGGCCATATCCAATGGCTCGACATGCATGACTGGAAACAGCGGCAGCAACGTGGCTCAGGCGTCCCGCCGGAGCATCCCGATTCGTGGGAACACTGGTATCAGGCCAAGCTCGCCGAGATCGTCCGGGTGGTGGAGAGCGACGAAAGCCGCCGCTTCGCCGGCGAGATCGAAACGCTCAATGGCCATCTCAAACCCATCAAGTCCGAGGCCCGCATCTGTCAGTTGCTCGGCAAAGGCTTCTTCGGCCGCCAATGGCTATTCGAGGCAGTGGAGCAATGGCGGCTCGGCTCCCCGCTCGGAATTCCGCCTTCAGGCGGTCCGGCTCCGAGTTTGGAGTCCCGCCTTCAGGCGGCTCCGAGGTTGGGAGTCCCGGCTTCAGCCGGTTCGGCCACCGCGCCGCCTGACGTGCCCCCGGACCGCGTAAACGCGGAACTCCAAACGTCGCCCTCGCCCCTCGGATGGGACGGGGCCGGGATGATGCGTGAACCCCGTTCCAGGCTCTTCTGGATCATGGGCGATCCCGGCGTCGGCAAGAGCGCCTTCGCCGCCCAACTCACCCACACCCGCTCCGACGCCGTCATCGCCGCCCAATTCGTCGAATGGGACAAGCCCGACCACCGCGACGCCCGGCGCGTCGTCCGCAGCCTGGCCTTCCAACTCGCCACGCGCCTGCCCGACTACCGCAAGCTCCTGCTGACCCTGCCGGAAATCGCCGAACTCAACCGGAAAGACGCAGCGGAACTGTTCGACTACCTCCTCGCCAACCCGCTGCGCTCCGTCATCGGCGGCGGACGCGAGCGCCAGATCATCGTCATTGACGCCCTCGACGAAGCCTCGTTTGGAGTCCCGCCTTCAGGCGGTGCAGCGTCCGGACCGCCTGAAGGCGGAACTCCGAACGGAAACTCCCGCAACCCGCTCGTGAACATGCTCGCACGCAATGCTCCGTGCCTGCCGGACTGGCTAGGCCTCGTCGTCACAAGCCGGCCGGAGTTCGATGTCAAAACGCCGTTGCAGGCCTTGAATCCTTTCCCGCTCGACACCCGGTCCGAAGCCAACCGTGCCGACATCCGCGACTACCTGCGGCGCGAACTGGCGACGCCACTCCAGAACCGCCCGGACGCCAACCGCCTCGTCGAGCAAATCCTGGACAAGAGCGAAGGCGTGTTCCTCTACGTCGAACGCTTCTGCGACGACGTGCAGCGCGGCCATCTCTCGCTCGACTGCCCGGACCAATTCCCGCAAGGCCTCGGCGGCATCTTCTGCCAATGGTTCCAACGCCAGTTCCCCGACCTGGAAAAGTTCCGCAAAGACATCCGCCCGGCGCTCCGCGCCATCCTCGCCGCCCGCGAACCGCTGCCCGTGGAAATCCTCCAACGCCTGTTCCACTGGCAGGACGAAGAACTCCGCGACTTCATCCGCACCCTCGGCTCACTGTTCCCTGTCACCAAAGAGGCGAACGGCGAAGTGATCAAGCCCTACCACAAATCACTCGCTGACTGGTTGGCGGATGAAGCAAAGGGCGGGGTGTTCTTCGTAAGTGCCAAGGAGGGGCATCGAATGCTGGCCGATTATGGAACGCGTGAAATTCAGGCCGATGGCTATAGTTGGCCACCAAAGCACTATGTCATCTGGCACACACTCGAGCATCTTCGGTCTTGTGGACGAAATGAAGAAGCGAATTGTCTTGAGAAGAGCATTCGCTATTTGACTCTTTGCGCCAGTTCTTTGGAGTGGTTTGAGCCTAGGAGTCACCCAAAACCTTTACGGGCGTTAAAAAAACTTGCGATAGCCCATTTGGAAGCAGGCAATCTTGAAGAGGCTGAACGAATAATCCGGCGCGTAATGGCGGATTGTGAAATGGTATTCGGTCTTCACCACATAGACACACTTGAGGCCATTCTGGTTCTTGCGAGGACGCTTTTGGCACGACACGATCTGGATCTTGCTGAAGCAAACTACAATGAGTTGTTCACAAGGTGCAGAGACTCTGGTCACGCAGCGAAGTTACCTCGCTCCCTGCTGGATGAATACCTCCAATTCCTTGTGGCCATAGGAATGAGCGAGGTGGAAGCCAAGTTCAAGGCGATGGCAACAACTGGCATTCAACTATGACCGCCAAACAACAACCCGACTCCGGCGCATGGATTTTCGTCGCCCACTCGCACCGCGACTTGGAGAAAGTCCGCCAAATCCGCAACGAACTCGAACACCGCGTCCGTGTTCGGAGTTCCGCGTTTACGCGGTCCGGCGAGGGTGAAGGTGTATTCGAGTGCGGAGGCCGCCTGAACACGGAACTCACAACTTACCCACGCGCCCAACCGCCTAATGGCGGCACTCCAAACGCGGACCGTCTGAAGGCAGGACTCGAAACGACGCCCGCGCGGAGTTCAGGGACCATAGGATGCGCTGAGGCACGAAGCGCATCGCTCGCGTGACTCGATGGACGCGCTTCCTGCGCCGGCACAAGCTATTCGACTCCCATGGTTGGGTTGCAGGGCCATAGGATGCGCTGAACGAAGTGAAGCGCATCACTTGCGATGGATGCGCCTACTAACGTCGGCACATCCTGTAGCCTTGGTTTTTCATGGTTCGACCGGCGGAGAGGCGCATCACTTACGGCACTCGATTGATGCGGTTCGCTCCGCTCACCACATCCTATAGGGCTATAGGATCCGCTGAGGCACGAAGCGCATCGCTCGCGTGATTCGATGGATGCGCTTCCTGCATCGGCACAAGCTATTCGACTCCCATGGTTGGCTTGCAGGAAAACCGGCCGCCTTCCATGTCACCGATGCCCCGCCCGCACCAGGCAAGCATCCGCTGCCAAGCGCTGAAACCCGTTTTGTAGCAACATGAATACACATCGAACCGGAGGTTTCGTCATGCCTATCACCACCCTTTCCAGCCGGGAATTCAACCAGGACGCCAGCGGAGCGAAACGGGCCGCGAAGGATGGTCCGGTGTTCATCACCGACCGGGGCAGGCCCTCTCATGTATTGTTGTCCATCGAGGAATACCGCAGGATCACCGGCCAGCAGCAAAGCATCGCCGAGTTGCTGTCCCTGCCGCCGGGCGTGGCCGACATTGATTTTGACCCACCCCGTTTGACCGGCAGACTTTTCCTGATGTATATCCTCGATACCAACGTCGTTTCCGAATTGAGGAAGACCTGGGGCGGCAAGGCGGATTGCGGGCTGGACGCGTGTCCAGCCTGCGCACCGGCTAAAGCCGGGACACCCAACGGGAACTCGGGCTTTTGTCGTTCGGAGTTCCGCCTTCAGGCGGTTAGGGCTTGAAGCGAATTCCAGCCTGCGCACCGGCTAAAGCCGGGACTCCCAACGGAGAACTCGGGCTTTTGTCGTTCGGAGTTCCGCCTTCAGGCGGTCCGGGCTGGGAGCGTGTTCCGGCGTAAGCACCGGCTAAAGCCGGAACTCCCAACGGGAAAATCGGGCTTTTTTTCGTTCGGAGTCCCGCCTTCAGGCGGTTAGGGTAAACTCCAATCATGTCGGAACCGAGATACCTGTGGCGCAAGCTCACGACCGCTCAGCGGGCCGAGTGGCTCGCATGGCGCAAGGCCCGCGGCTACCCGTGGCATTCGCCGCCGCATCGTCCGAACTTCGGACATTTGCGTTTCCATATCACCGCCGCCTGCTTCGAGCATCAGCCCTACATCGGCCACAGCCCTGAGCGAATGGATGGCTTCGTGTGCGAGTGGCTGGCCGTGTTAGCCGCGCACGCCAGCCAGACTTTCGCATGGTGCGTACTGCCGAATCATTACCATGCGCTGGTGGAAGCGCCGGACATCCTCGGCCTGCTACGCGAGCTTGGAAAATTTCACGGCCGCACCTCGCATGCGTGGAACGGCGAGGAAAATTCGCGCGGACGCAAGGTATTCTTCCGCGCCGTAGAGCGCGCGATGCGTTCCGACCGCCACTACTGGGCCACGCTGAATTACGTGCATCACAACCCGGTGCATCACGGCTACGTCGAGCGCTGGACGGACTGGCCGTGGAGCAGCGCCCCGGAATATCTGGCACAGACGGACCCAGACGAAGCGAAGCGCATCTGGCGCGAATACCCACTGGGCGATTACGGCAAAAGCTGGGACGACCCGGAGATGTAGTTCGGAGTTCCGCATTTATGCGGCCCGTTCGGAGTTCCGCGTTTACGCGGCCCGTGGCCGGCTGAAGCCGTAACTCCGAGCATGGACCGCCTGAAGGCGGAACTCCAAGCGGCCATGGCCTGGCTCGATGAGGAGACACTGGCGACCCGCCATCATCGGGGCTTTGAACCGAGTCGATGGAACAGGCGCCTGGCGCCCTACTCAGACGGGCATGGGGTAATCCCCCCAGCTATCGGCTGACTTCCATCCAAGCCACCGCGTTCTGGTCGAGCGTCGCGGGCAACTTGGCATCGCCGAGTATGATCGGCGGCGAGTAACCGGCCGGCACCAGATACGCCTTGATTGCCGTGGCCCGCGGGTCGTCGCCGCCGGTGGTAATGTCACAGCTCCATGACCCATCGGAGCCGAGGGGGGTCAAGGGGCTAAAATCGTATGGCTTGGTCCACCAGCCCTCCCCGACGCGGATATAGACAGCCACGCGGTAATCGGCCGGTTTCACATTCAGCGCGCGCCCCAGCAGGTCGGCCTCGCTGCCGATTGGCGGCACCCAGGTGAATTCCAGAGTGGGGTTGCCTGGAGGTATGACCGGAGATGTGACCCGGGGCTTAGCCGGCTGACTCCAATGATCGGATACGCGCTGACCCTCGAATACGGCTTGCATGCCCGGCTTGAGCCGCCCCCGATTGTCCCAGACTCCCCAGCAGGCCCCTTGCGGACCTTCATAGTCCGCCTTCCAGCGCTCGTCGAACGCCTCGAAGTACAGATAGTTGACCGCGTTGGCCTCGGCCCAGGAGACAAAGTTCAAAAAATAGGCGTTGGCATTGGCCAGGCTGGGTACCGCATCGCCGCGCGTCTCGCCGCAGCTCGGCCAGCCGGACTCCCCGACCCAGACGGGCTTGCCGGCGGCCATATCACGAAGGGCGAGATAACGCTGATGGAGCGCGGTCACCGCCTGCCCGACCTCCAGCCCCTCCCAATAGCCATAATGGTGAAAGAGTACGATATCGACGGCGGCGATGATCTCGGGGTGATCCAGCCACTGTTGATGGATGTCCGCATACGCGACAGGAAGGTTCGGCAAGGCCGTTTTCACCCGATGAATGTAGGACAACAATTGCCGCGGCGTGAGATCCCCACGCTGCAAGACTTCACTGCCGACAATGGCGATGTCGAGCTGCCCTTTCCGCCCCATCGCGATGAGTTTGCGGATTTCCGCCTCATTGGCGGCCACCACCGGCCCCAGCCAGGCGCCGACCGCCGCCTTGAGACCTTTTCGGTGCGCCAGATGGCCCGCCTTGGCCAATCCATGGGTCGTACCGTAAGTTCGTATCCAGCGGGTATGGGGCGCGATGATCCTCAACCGTTGCCGGATTTGCTCTCGGCTGACAATCACCCCCCGGTTTGGATCCTGACCCCGGACATAGGGGCTGAAATTGAGTCCGAACACCGGGTACTCCACTGCCGCATCCACGCACCGGAGCCCCGATGCGAACAGCAACAACCACACCATCATCGCCAACCACACACCGCGCGGGCCGGCCCCGGCGGGCCGGAACTTGGGGCCTTGTCTTTCCCAGCCGCCGGCAAAAGCATAGAATCCCGAATGGGTCATTGCCCAGGCCCAATCATGAAGCGTTTTGGCAAACATGTTCCTGATCCTCATTGAGTGGTAAAGAATGGCATTTCGCATGAATCCCCACGATCTCTGCTCATGCCTCCTCCTAACGGTAGGGAGCTGACCCACCCAGGCCGTTCCCGCAAGGATGAAGCTGAACGTCACGATGTCTCCCGAACTTTTTTCACGGCTACAGCCTATCGCGCGGACTGTCGCCCCGAACACCCCCGAACCCCGCAGAGCCTTTGCATCGCTGCTCCAGCTCGCCGAGGCGGACCTGGCCGCCGAGCCGATCATTACGGCGCCAACGACGGCGGAATTCAAGCTGGCCTTGGCCGCCGCCTGGCTGGGCCCGAGATGCCCGCCATCCCCCGCCGTCTGGGACTCGCTCGCCACACACCTGCTGCCCCTCGCCGCGCAGGCCTCCGTGGACGCCCTGGAACTGGTGACCGCCCATGGTTGCGGCTGGCGGCGCGCGATCCCGGCGGGGGCTACGGGATGGGACGGGCGTTGGGATGGCGCCCTGCTCGCGCTGACGGAACGCATCGACCGCTTCGTTCAGGATGCCCACCGGCAACTGTTGGCGCGCGGGGTGCCGCTCCCCGAAGAGGCGCGGGATTGCGGCGCGGCGTTGCCCCTGCTGATTCGCCTCTACCGGCCGCTCAGCCCCCTACATCTGGATACCGGCGAAGCACTGGTATTCGAAACGACGGACGCGGGGGTTCTCATCAGGGGGGCCTCTGGACACGAGGAACAGGTCCCCCCGGGCGCCAAGGCGCTCTTCACGGCGCGAATACCCGGTGATGCTCCGCTGCGATTAACGCGCTCCGGCAATAGCACACCCTGGGTGGCGCCGAGCGGAGCCTTGATTCGAGTGACCGCCATGGATTTTGAAACCCGCATCACCCTGAAACATGAGACCACCGAGACCACCGCCAAGCTGTCACCGGGTGACTCCGTGTGTCTGCGGGGACCCGCCTGCCTGGATATCTGGGAATGCACCTGCGGCGACCCCGGCTGCGCGCGACGACACCGACTGGACCACTGGGATCCCGCCGCCCCGCATGGCAGCCTGGCCAACTTCCTGGGCACGGCCGTCAAGGGTCCCCTCAAGACGCTTCAAGTCAACAGTTTCCAACAGGGCATGTTGTTCCCCTACTGGGCGCGGGAGGGTTTCTAATGCCCCGCCTGCGCATGGCCAACGTCGAATACCTTCAATGCAACCGCCCTCGGTGCAAGATGATTGGCCAGGGCCGCCGCTGCATCCATTGCGGTTGGCCTTACACCAGCGCCACGCCGCGGCTGGTCAAGCCGCAACTCATCATCGTCGATGAGCAAAAGCCGCTCTTCGACCGCGTCGAGCGCTGGCGTTGTCCGGTCGCGGATTGCGGCCAACTGTATGAACCGCCTTCGCTAGAGGATATCCTGCGGATGACGGGCGCCTGTCATTGCGGCGCGGCGATCCTCGGGATGGAAGAGCGCGCCGCCCTCCTGGACCCGACCCCCAGCGTGCTGGAAAGGGCGCGCTGGGTGGCGCGGATACTCAAGGCGCGAAAGCACTGTGTTCAATGCCATGAACCCCTGCATCCGCCCGCCTGGTGCCCGCACTGCCTGGCGAACCGGTCGGACTGCGCCAGCCCCCTGCCCTTGCGGCCCACCTGGCTCTTCGCCCCTTCCAGCCTGGTATTCATCCCCCTGCAAGATCACCACCGCGGCGAAATGCTTGACGATGATAACTGTGATGAACCGGCGGAGGACGGATTTG
>Ga0172372_10012855_pt1 | contig 10459 bp, 11 predicted proteins | sample LakKiv5m_2_FD_114544 | JGI IMG/M metagenome (GOLD analysis project Ga0172372, IMG submission 114544) | Freshwater microbial communities from Kabuno Bay, South-Kivu, Congo - kab_092012_9.5m | ecosystem: Environmental > Aquatic > Freshwater > Lake | place: Democratic Republic of the Congo... | reverse complement strand
GGTGAGCTTGTCCTGTCTCATGCCCCGGAGGATGGGGCCGGGACCGGGCGATTCAAGGGTGTCGGCGCGCCGATGGGCGCGACGACGGTGGTCAGTGGATGTGTGACTCCGCGAACATCACCAGCCCCACGCCGACGGCGATCCAGGCGACCTGGGCGAGGCTCGCGCGCAGGTCGGTGCGGCGGTGCAGGCCGGGGATGAGGTCGGCCACCGCGACATAGAGCAGGCTCGCCGCCGCCACCGCGAGGACATAGGGCAGCACGGACAGCGACTCGCGCAGCGCGAACCAGCCGACCAGACCGCCCGCCACCGCGGTGAGGCTCGACAGGACATTCCACCCGAGCGCCTGCCGACGACTGAACCCGGAGTGCACCAGCACCGCGACATTGCCCACTTCCTGTGGGATCTCGTGCGCGAGGATGGCGAAGGTGGTGACGACGCCGAGGTGGAAATCCGTGAGGAAAGCCGCGGCGATCAGCACGCCATCGACGAAGTTGTGCAGCCCGTCACCGACCAGCACCAACCAACCGGAACTGGCGTGGTGATGGTCCGCGTGGGCGTGCGCGGACTCGACCGCCTCGGTGTGGCAGTGGCGCCAGAGCAGGAATTTCTCGAGCACGAAGAAGACCGCGATGCCGGCCAGCAGCGCGAGGCCGATGCCGTGCACGCGGTCGGGGCCCGCGCCCTCGATGGCGTGAGGCACCAACGCGACCAACGCGGTGGCGAGCAAAGTGCCGGTCGCGAAGCTGACCGCGTGCGGCAGCACCTTGTCGCGCGTAGCGGTGGGCAACCAGAGCAAGGTGCCGGCGAGCAGCGCGCTGGCGATGCCGCCGACCGCCGTGGCGAGGAGGATGAGTGTCAGGATTTCCATTTGTTACATTATAACAGGCGTATCAAGCCTGCCCCGGCTCGCGCCACAGCAAGGCCGCCATGCGGCCGGTATGGCGGTCCCGGCGGTGCGAAAAGAACCGCACCGGGTCAGCGACCGTGCACCACCGCCCACCCGCGACGCGGGTCACCCCGAGCCGCGCCAGACGCGCCCTCGCGAGCGCCGGCAGGTCGCAGAGCCACCGCCCAGCGGGCGTCGCCTCGAAGGCGGAGGCGTCGTCTCCGGCGGCCAGAAAGGCTTGCCGCACCTCGTCCCCCACCTCGAACTGTCGCGGTCCGATACAGGGTCCGAGCCAGGCGTGGAGCCGCGACGGGTCTTGGTCCATCGACTCGACGGTCCGTTCGATCACCCCGGCGACGAGGCCGCGCCACCCGGCATGGGCCGCCCCGAGCACGGATCCATCATCCGCCGCGAGCAGCACCGGCAGACAATCGGCCACCATGATCGCGAGCACGACCCCCGCCTCGCGCGTCACCGCAGCGTCGGCGACGGGTACGGGGTCCGACGGCGCGGCACCGGACGGCGCGGAGCGCGTGAGCGCACCCGCCTGATGCACCGCCGTGCCATGCACCTGCGAGAGCCAGCGAGGTTCGGCGGGCAAGGACAAGGCCTGCGCCACGCGGCGGCGGTTGTGTGCGACGGCGAGCAGGTCGTCACCGACATGCGTACCGAGGTTGAGCGAATCCCAGGGCGCTGCGCTCGCGCCGCCGCTCCTCAGCGTGAACGCCGCGCGCACGCCGCCGGGCGGCGACCACTCCGTATCCAGCATGGGCAGCGTCATCGCGCGTCGTCCTCCAGCACCGCGAGCAGCGCCGTGAAGTCCTCGGGCAACGGCGCCTCGAAGGCGAACTCGCGACCGGTCGTCGGATGTGCGAGCACGAGCCGCACCGCATGCAACGCCTGACGACGGAATGCGCCGAGTGCAGCGATCACCGTGGGGCTCGCGCCGCGCGGCAGGCGCTTGCGGCCGCCGTACACCGGGTCGCCCACCACCGGATGCCCGACATGCGCGAGATGCACGCGGATCTGGTGCGTACGACCGGTCTCGAGCGTGGCGCGCACCAACGTGTGCTCGCGAAGCCGACGCTCGATGCGGTAATGCGTGACGGCCTCGCGGCCGTCCGGCCGCACCGCCATGCGCGTGCGCTGGGTGCGGTGCCGACCGATCGGCTCGTCGACCGTGCCGCCGCCGGTGAGGCGGCCTTGGCAGAGCGCGAGGTACTCGCGGCCGACCTCGCGCGCGGCAAGCGCGCGCACCAGCGCCGCGTGCGCGAGCGGCGTGCGCGCCACGACCATCAGCCCGGAGGTGTCCTTGTCGAGCCGGTGCACGATCCCGGCGCGCGGCACACGCGCGAGCGCGGGGTCCATCGCGAGCAACGCGTTCTGCAGCGTGCCCTCGCGGTTGCCCGCGCCGGGGTGCACGACGAGACCCGGCGGCTTGTCGATGACGAGGAGGGCCGCGTCACGGTGCACGATGCGGAACGGCACGCGGGCCTCACCCGCGGCGACGCGTTCATCGGCGACGAACTCGGCCTGCACGCGCAGCCGCTCGCCCGCCACCACGCGCCGCCGCCGCAGCGCCGCGTCCCCGCCGTCCGCCTGCACCCTGCCCTCGTCGATCCAGCGCTGCAGCCGCGCGCGCGAGTACTGCGGCAGCAGCCGCGCCAAGGCCACATCGAGCCGCTCGCCGGCGAGTTCGTCGGGCACCGTGAGTTCGTGAAGTTCGGGCGTCTCCGTGGACACGCGGCTATAATGACCGGATGACTTCACGCACGCCATCGGCCCGCGCGGTCGTCCTTCTCCTGCTGATGCTGCCGCTCGCAGGCTGCAGCCTGTTCGGCGGCGGCAAGGACGAGCCGGTCACGCAAGGCGCGCCGGCGGCGCTCTACGAGCGGGCGCGCAGGAGCCTCGACAACCAGGACTTCGAGAGCGCCATCCGCGTCTACGAGGCATTGGTCGCGCGCTACCCGTTCACCGCCGAGGCGCGGCAGTCCCGCCTCGACCTCATCTACGCCTACTACAAGGGCCGCGAGGCCGAGTCGGCGATCGACCAGGCCGAGACCTTCATCCGCGAGAACCCGACCCACCCGCAGCTCGCCTACGCCTGGTACATCAAGGGACTCGTCGACTTCGAGCGCGAGGCGAACTTCATCGAGCGTTGGTTCGATGTCGACCTCGACGCGCGACCGCCGCAGACCGCGCGCCGCGCCTTCGAATCGCTGCGCCGGGTGGTGCAGGACTACCCGCAGAGCGAGTACGCGCCGGATGCGCGCCGCCGCATGATCCACCTGCGCAACCGGCTCGCCGACTACGAGGTCCATGTCGCGCGCTATTACGTCAAGCGGCAGGCCTGGGTGGCCGCGGCGCGGCGCGCGCGCGGCGTCATCGAAGAATACGACGGCGCCCCCGCCGTGAAGGACGCGCTCGAGGTCATGATCCTCAGCTACGAGCGCCTCGAGATGTCGGAGCTCGCAGCCAGCACCCGCGAGGTCTACGCCCTCAACTTCGGCGGCGCGCCCGCGGATGTCGTCCCGGTGCGCAAGCGCTGGTACGTGCCCTGGGACTGACCTCCCGCGCCGCCGGCGGACCCGGCGGCGGCGGCGGCGCTCAGCGCCGATACCCGCTCGTGATCGGATAACGCCAGTCGCGGCCGAAGGCGCGACGGCTCACCCGCACGCCGGGCGGCGCCTGCCGCCGCTTGTATTCGTTGCGCTGCACGAGGTCGAGCACCCGCGCCACCGTGGCCCGCTCGAACCCCCGCGCCACGATCTCGTCCACCGACAGGTCGTCCTCGATGAACGCCGCGAGGATGGGGTCCAGCACCTCGTAGGGCGGCAATGAGTCGCTGTCCTTCTGGTCGGGGCGCAACTCGGCCGAGGGCGGCCGGTCGATGACACGCTGCGGGATGACGCCCGCCCCGCCCCGACCATCCACCCCCGCCTGCGCGTTGCGCCACGCGGCGAGCCGGTAGACGAGCAGCTTGCTGCAATCCTTGATGGGTGCGAAGCCGCCCGCCATGTCGCCGTAGAGCGTGGCGTAGCCCACCGCCATCTCGCTCTTGTTGCCGGTGGTGAGCACCATCTTGCCGGTCTTGTTGGAGATGCCCATCAGGATCAGCATGCGACAGCGCGACTGCAGGTTCTCCTCGGTGGCGTCCGGCTTGCGCCCCGCGAACTCCGCGGCGAGCGAGGCGAGCGCGGCCTCGAACATGCCCTCGATGGGGATGCACGAATACTTCACGCCGAGCATGCGCGCCTGCGCCGCCGCATCGTCGAGGCTCATCTGCGAGGTGTAGCGCGAGGGCATCATCACCGCCTGCACCTTGTCGGCGCCGAGGGCATCGACCGCGATCGCGAGCGTGAGCGCCGAGTCGATGCCACCCGAGAGCCCGAGCACCACGCCCGGGAAGCCGGTCTTGCCGACATAGCCGCGCACGCCCGACACGAGCGCGCGGTAGACGCTCTCCTCGTCGGTGAGTTCGGGCGCGATGCGCCCCGCCACCGGTACGAGCGCCGCGCCGGACGCAACGCCGGCCCCAGCACGGCGGAACTCCACCATATCCAAAGATTCCGTGAACGCGGGCGCACGCTGGGTCACCTGCCCCGCGGCGTCCATCACGAACGACTGTCCGTCGAACACGAGCTCGTCCTGACCGCCGACGAGGTTGCAGTAGGCGATGGGCAGACCGACATCGAGCGCGCGGCGGCGCGCGATGGCCTCGCGGGCGCGCTGCTTGTGCATCTCATAGGGCGAGGCGTTGAGCACCAACAGCAGCTCGGCGCCCTGCGACTTGGCGAGCTGTGAGGGTTCAGGCTCCCAAAGATCCTCGCAGACCAGCACGCCGAGCCGGAAACCCTGGAACTCGGCGACCGTCGGCTGCGTGCCGGGCGTGAACCAGCGCTTCTCGTCGAACACGCGGTAGTTGGGCAGACAGGCCTTGCGGTGCCGAACCTGCTCGCGACCGGCCGCGTAGAGCGTCGCGGCGTTGAAGATGCGCTCGCCGGCGTATTCCGGGTGGCCGACCAGCAGCGCCATGCCCTGCCCGCCGCTGCGCCCCGCGTCGCCGCCCTCGCCGCTCGCCGCCGCGAAGCGCGCGAGCGCCGCGTCGACCTGACGACGGAAACCGCGGTGGAACAGCAGGTCCTCGGGCGGGTAGCCCGCGACCGCGAGCTCCGGCGTCAACAGCAGCTGCGCACCCGCCGCGCTCGCCTCATCAGCGAGCGCCAGCAGACGCGTCGTGTTGCCGGCGATGTCGCCGACCAGGAGATCCGATTGGGCGAGCGCGAGGCGCAGCGTGTCCATGCCTGCCTCGCGCGCTGTCGGCGGCGGTCGGCTTCAGCGCCGGCCGCGCAGTTTCTCGTTCATGGCGGCGCCGAGCTCCGCCGGCGACTTCACGGTACGCACGCCCGCGGCCTCGAGCGCACTGTACTTATCGGCCGCGGTGCCCTTGCCGCCCGCGATGACCGCGCCGGCGTGGCCCATGCGCTTGCCCGGGGGCGCGGTGACGCCCGCGATGTAGGCGACGACAGGCTTCGTCACATGCTGCTTGATGAACTCGGCGCCCGCTTCTTCGTCGCTGCCGCCGATCTCGCCGACCATGATGATGCCTTCGGTCTTGGGGTCGTCCTGGAAGAGCTGCAGCACCTCGACGAAGTTGAGGCCGCGCACCGGGTCACCGCCGATGCCGACGCAGGTGCTCTGGCCGAGCCCGTTGTTGGTGGTCTGGAACACGGTCTCGTAGGTGAGCGTGCCCGAGCGCGACACGATGCCGATGCAGCCCGGCTTGTGGATGAAGCCCGGCATGATGCCGATCTTGCACTCGCCCGGCGTGATGACGCCCGGGCAGTTCGGGCCGACGAGCTTGACGCCCGTACCGGCGAGCGCGGCCTTGACGCGCACCATGTCGTTGACCGGGATGCCCTCGGTGATGCACACCACGAGTTCGATGCCGGCGTCCGCCGCCTCGAGGATGGCGTCGGCCGCATAACCCGCGGGCACGTAGATCATGCTGGCGATGGCTCCGGTGGCGCGCACCGCGTCGTGCACGGTGTCGAACACCGGACGGCCGAGGTGCTGGTCGCCGCCGCGGCCCGGCGTGACGCCGCCCACCACCTGCGTGCCGTAGGCGATGCACTGCTCGGAGTGGAAGGTGCCCTGCTTGCCGGTGAAGCCCTGGCAGATGACGCGGGTGTTCTTGTCGACGAGGATGCTCATGTTCGGATCCGTTATCTTTGTGTTGTCGCGGGGTGCAGTGCGCGGGTCGCGGCGCTCAGCGCGCGGCGGCGACGGCCTTCTGCGCGGCGTCGGTGAGGTCGGCCGCAGCGGTGACCTTGAGGCCGCTCGCCGCCAGCATCTCGCGCGCCTTCTCGGCGTTGGTGCCCTCGAGGCGCACCACCACCGGCACCTTGACGCCGACGTTCTTCACCGCGGTGATGACGCCCTCGGCGATCAGGTCGCAGCGCACGATGCCGCCGAAGATGTTGACGAGGATCGCGCGCACCTTGGGGTTCGAGAGGATGAGGTTGAACGCCGCCGTGACGCGCTCGGCGGTCGCGCCGCCGCCCACATCGAGGAAGTTCGCGGGCGTGCCGCCGTGCAGCTTGATGAGGTCCATGGTCGCCATCGCGAGGCCGGCGCCGTTGACCATGCAGGCGATGTCGCCGTCGAGCGAGACGTAGTTGAGGTCGTGCTCGCTCGCCTTGAGCTCCATCGGGTCTTCCTGCGAGGTGTCGCGCATCTTGGCGAGCGCGGGCTGGCGGAACACCGCGTTGGCGTCGATGTTGATCTTGGCGTCGAGCGCGACCAGCTTGCCGTCCTTGGTGACGATCAGCGGGTTGACCTCGACGAGGCCGGCGTCCTTCTGCATCACGAGGTCGTAGAGCGCCATCGCGATCTTCTGGAACTCGCCGATCTGCGCGCCCGTGAAGCCGAGCGCGAACGCCATGCGGCGGCACTGGTAGGGCTGCAGGCCCGCGGCCGGGTGGATGTCGACCTTGGTGATCTTCTCGGGCGAGTGCTCCGCCACCTCTTCGATGTCCATGCCGCCGGCGGCCGAGCCGACCATGGCGATGCGACCCTTCTCGCGGTTGAGCGTCAGCGAGAGATAGATCTCGCGGTCGATGGCCGAGCCGGACTCGACATAGACCTTCTCGACCGGCAACCCCTCGGGGCCGGTCTGCTTGGTGGCGAGGCGCGTGCCGAGCATCGCCGCCGCCGCGGCGCGCACCGCGTCCTTGTCACGGGCGAGCTTGACGCCGCCCGCCTTGCCGCGACCGCCCGCGTGGACCTGGGCCTTGACCACCCAGATGCTGCCGCCCAGCGCCAGGACGGCGGCGACCGCCTCGTCCGGCGTGGCCGCGACACGGCCGGTCGGGACCGGGATGCCGTAGGCGGAGAAGACTTCTTTCGCTTGATACTCGTGCAGATTCATTCGGAGCGCCCGTGGTCTGTGTGGACTACACTCTCCATTCTCGCGGAAACCGCGGTCCGAGGGAACCATGCCGACCGAACCTGCCGTCCTGATCGCAGCCGCGGCGCTGCTCGGCCTCGTGGTGGGCAGCTTCCTCAATGTGGTCATCCACCGCCTGCCGCGCATGCTCGAACGCGAGTGGCGCGCGCAATGCGAGGAACTCGCCGGTCGCGAGCCCGCTGCCGAGCCCGCCTACAACCTGCTCGTGCCGCGCTCGCACTGCCCGGCCTGCAAGACCCCGGTGCGCGTGCTGCATCTCATCCCCATCGTCGGCTGGTTGCTGGCGCGCGGACGCTGCGCGGCCTGCGGCGTCGCAGTGTCGCCGCGCTATCCCATCGTCGAGGCGCTCACCGCCGTGCTGTTCGCGCTCGCCGCCATCAAGTTCGCTCCCGGCTGGCCGCTCGCCGGCGTGCTGCTGCTGATCGCCATGCTGGTCGCGCTCGCCTTCATCGACCTCGACACGCAGTTCCTGCCCGACCAGCTGACGCTGCCGCTGCTGTGGGTGGGGCTCGCGATGAGCCTTTTCTTTGGTCCAGCCGGCGACGGCGGCACGGCGTTCGGCGGCGCCGGCGACCTGCCGCCCGCGCTCGCCGACGCCGTGCTCGGCGCCATCGCGGGCTACCTCGTGCTCTGGACCGTGCATCAGGCCTTCCGGCTCGCCACCGGCAAGGAAGGCATGGGCTACGGTGATTTCAAATTGTTGGCCGCGCTCGGCGCCTGGCTCGGTTGGCAGGCGCTGCTGCCCATCGTGCTCATCGCCTCGGTGACGGGCGCGTTGGTGGGCATCGCGCTGATGGTCGGCCGCGGCCACGGGCGCGATCACCCCATCCCCTTCGGCCCCTTCCTCGCCGTCGCCGGTTGGATCGTGCTGATGTGGGGCGATGCGCTGCTGCCCGCCGCGCTGCGCGGCTTCGGCGGCTGAATCACCGTCGCCGAAAGGGACCCGCTTGATGTCCGCCACCCCGCAACCCTTCCTCGTCGGCCTCACCGGCGGCATCGCGAGCGGCAAGTCGCGCGCCGCCGAGGTCTTTGCGCAACTTGGCGCACCGGTCATCGACAGCGATGTCATCGCGCGTGAGGTCGTCGCCCCCGGCAGCGCGGGGCTCGCCGCCATCCGGGCGCGCTTCGGCGACGGCGTGCTGTTGCCCGACGGCAGCCTCGACCGCCGGGCGTTGCGCGAGCGCGTGTTCGCCGACGCTGCGGCGCGCCGCGATCTCGAGGCCATCACCCACCCGCTGATACGACAGAAGATGGCCGACGACTCGGCCCGCGCGGGCGGTCCGTATCAAGTGCATGTGATTCCGTTGCTGACCGAGGGCGCGCGCAAGGCGGCGGCCGCGGCGGCAGCATCCGGCGCCCCGGTGCCCGCCGACGCGTCGCCGACCGGGCGCACCCGCGGCCTCGACCGGATCCTCGTCATCGACTGCCCCGAGCCGATGCAGGTGGCGCGGGTCATGGCCCGCGACCGTGTGGACGAGGCCGGCGCCCGGGCCGTGCTCGCCGCCCAGGCGAGCCGCACCGAACGCCTCGCCCTCGCCGACGATGTCGTCCTCAACGACCGCGGGCCCGAGGCCCTCGAAGAGGCCGTGCGGGCGCTGCACCAGCGGTATCTGGCGCTTGCCGCCGCCGCGACCGCAGCGGCGGTTCCGGGCCCGGCACTAGCGGTCGCCGACGGGACTGCCGCAGAATAGTCCGATGAACGGGGACACCGCAGGGCCGGCGGACGACCTCGCCTCTCCCGCAGCCATCGCGGTGCCTGCGGCGGGCGGGGAACCGCTCGTCTTCGAGCAGCCGCTCAACGAGCGGATGCGCTCGTTCCTGCGCATCGACTTCCTCTACAACCAGGCCGTGTTCCACACCAACTCGCGCAGCCAGTGGGGCAGCCGGGCCGCGGTGACGAGCATCCTCGACATCCTCTCCATCATCACCCGGACCGATGCGCGCGCCGATGTCCTCAAAGAATTGGAGCGGCAGGCGCTGGCGATGAACGAGTGGCTGCGCCGCCCGGGCGTCGATGCCGACCGCGTGCAGGGTCTCGTCGCCAACCTGCAACGGCTGCGCAACGACCTGCTCGGCGCGGGTTCCGCCTATCTCGCGCCGCTGCGCGACTCCGTGTTCCTCGCGGCGGTACGCCACCGCAGCTCCATCCCGGGCGGCAGCTGCGAGTTCGACCTGCCGGATTTCTATTTCTGGTTGAGCCAGCCGCCCGAGCTGCGCGAGGGCGCGCTCAACAAATGGCTCGCCATGCTGCGTCCGCTCTGCGACGCCATCGCCGAACTGCTGTGGCTCACGCGCCAAGGCGGCAAGTCACGCCGCGAGACCGCCGTACAGGGCGTGTTCCACATCACCTTCGAGCGCGAGAACCCCGTGCAGCTGCTGCGCGTGGTCGTCCCCGCCGAGCTCGGCATCTACCCCGAGATCAGCGGCAGCCACTACCGTTCGAGCGTGCGCTTCGTCGTGTGGCAGGGCGCCGAGGAGCGCCCGCGCCAGGCGCAGCAGGATGTCGCATTCGAGATGATCTGCTGCGGGTGAGGTCCCGGGAGCGGCCGCCGGTCAAGCGGCGCGCGCAGCGAGTGCCAGACTGCGCCGGACCACGAACCACATCACGGCCGCGAGCATGACTCCCTGGAGCATGCAGAAGACAACGAGAAAGGGATCAGGCCGGAACGACTGACCAAAAGCCCATTTGGTCAGCATGATGCCGCAGAAGATCGCGCTGCCGAAGAAGTACGGGATGGCCACCAGCCAGACTATCGCGTTGACCACCCGCTCCGGCGGACGCTGCAGATCCGCGACGCGTAGCGTATTGGGATCACGGTAGCGTGCCATCGGCGTCTCCTGCGACCAAATAATTGAGTCGTCGAACAATTTAGCGAACGCGGAACGACGTGTCCAGCGGATCCTTCGCCGTAGCTCGCCCGGGCAGCTTTAGGAGCAAACGGTACAAAACCAGGGGCAACGTCAGAACCGGCGGTGCTCTAACAGGGTGTTGAAGAATGCACCGTGAAGCGCGCTTTTCGTCGATTCGGCGAGCGCCCCGAGATGAGAGGTGCCGGCGCATCGAGCTTTTGGTGCCTGTTCATGGTTGATTTCCCGTCATC
>Ga0172372_10012853_pt1 | contig 10460 bp, 10 predicted proteins | sample LakKiv5m_2_FD_114544 | JGI IMG/M metagenome (GOLD analysis project Ga0172372, IMG submission 114544) | Freshwater microbial communities from Kabuno Bay, South-Kivu, Congo - kab_092012_9.5m | ecosystem: Environmental > Aquatic > Freshwater > Lake | place: Democratic Republic of the Congo... | reverse complement strand
GCGGTATCGGACATCCACGCCGCCGTGCCGCACGTCACGGATCGCACCCCGTGGTGGGCCGATCTGCTCCGCTGGCTCGCCATCGCCGCAGCCGGGGCAGCAGCTGTGTGGCTCCTGACGGCCTCGGGCGTGCTGGGCGCGATCCGGGCCGCGTTGGGGTGGATACCTCGGCCCAAGGCCAGGGCCGCGTCCATGCTCGCTGCTGCGGTGAACGATGACAGGGCCGAGACAGCACGCGAGGCGGTGGCCGCGATGCGGGCACAGGATCCCGAGTTCGATGCGGCCTACCGGCGTGCGGTAGCATCACAGACGAAAGGAGGATGACTATGGATTTCTTACGCGACGCTTTGGGTACGACGTTCTTTACGGTGGTGGTGTTCGTGGCTGGCGCGTTGATCGGCCCGCCGCTGTGGAAGTGGGCAGGCAAGTTCCTGCCGTGGAACAAGTGACGAACTTACGTCTCCCTTCTGGCCTCCCGTCCGCTTCGGTGGGCGGGAGGCTTTTCCTTGCTCATCGCTTGCTACGCTGAATCACCGATGCAGAGCAAGCCGTTACCCATCGGCCACATGGAGATACCCAAGGAAACGCCGCACGATCCCACGGGATTGGACACCAGCAACCGACGCGACAGGAACGCCGCCCTACGGATGATCCGGCGTGCCGTGAACGAGGGCTGGCAGATACCCGAGGCCGTGTACCGGGCAGCTCCAGCCATCTGTGCCCGGATGCTGGCCGACGAAATGGCATCGCCGCGGGATCGGCTCCGGGCTGCCGAGGTGCTGGCCGCGATGGTGCGGGACAAGGTGAACGCGGCTATAGCCTTGGACAAGATGGAGCGTCTGGAGGGTGGACAGGCCACCGATCGAATCGTGGTAACACCGGAGATAGCCGCCCGTGCAAGAGAAATCATCGAACGCCGAGGACTTACCGCTAGATCCGGAGATGTCGGCGGTGGTGGTGGCAGCACGCTCTGATCCCGACACGTTCGCGGAACTTATGGGCTACAACCAGAGCGAACTGCACCGAGAGTTGCAGGCGTATCTCTACACGGCGGATGGCACAGTGGGCATGCCCCGAGGCCACGGCAAGAGCGTGCAGGCGGCACTGCGGTATGCCTACGAGATTGGCCGGAACCCATCCATCCGAATCTGGCATGTCGCCCAAACGGACGAGAAGGCCAGCGAGCAGGTTCGATTCGTGGGCGGCCTGCTCACATCGCCGCTCTACGGCCTGATATTCCCGCACATCCGTATCGATTCCGTATCGGCATCCAGCGTGATCGTTGCCAGGCCGCGGGCGAGCCGCGACGCGACGCTTCGGGCCAGCGGCATCTTTGGGCGGGCCGGCGGGCGTGCGGATCTGCTCGTGGGTGACGATGTGTGCGATCTGCGGAACTCCATCCTCGTGCCAGCCGAGCGGCAGAAGGTGAAGGAGGCTTGGTACAACAACTGGCTCCCCATGCGGGCCTACGCGGACGGCAAGCCGCGCACATGGCGATTCTTCACGCCGTATCACACCGACGATCTGACGGCAGACTGGAAGGCCAAGGCCAGCCAGGCCGGCACGCTGTTCTGGAAGCCCTGCGAGGGCAACGAGTCGCCATGGCCCGAGGTGTGGACACCCGAGCGACTGGACGAGCAGAGGCGTGAGATGGGGCCGCTGGCGTATGCGCGCGCATACGAGCTGGTTCCCATATCCAGCGAGAACCTGATCTTCCGTCCCGATTGGCTGGAGGCCGGGTACTACCTGTGCGAGCCGCCGCCCGATGTCCTCAACGGCGGGCGGTGCGTTGCGGCCATCGACTGGGCGTTTACCAGCAAGGCCGGATCCAAGGGCGACTACAGCGTTTGCACGGTTGCACGCATCGATCCGCAGGGCGTGGTTTGGCTCATCGAATGCTTGAGGATGCAGGGCACGTTCCCGGAGTTTGTCCGGCGAGCCGTGGACACATGCGAACGGCTAGGTGTCTCGCTCATCATCGCGGAAGGCAATGGCCCGCAGGCGGGCCTGTGCCAGCAGTTGGCCGCCAGCACAAAGATCCCCGTCAATCGCCTGGCCCGCACGAAGGACAAGATCACCCGTGCCAGCGAGGCCCAGCCGTCTGTTGAGCAGCGGAAACTGCGATTGCGATGCCGAGCGGACGGCGGGCTGGAAACGGCCATGCAGCCAATCCGAGATGAGATGATCGCTTTCCCTGCTGCCGAGCATGATGACACCTTGGATACGGTGGTCGATTTGCTAGAGCATGCCCGAACCCGCCGTTATGATCCACAGCACAAGCCCGCGACGGTGAGGGATACGCGGGACAAACTATGGCGCATCTACGGAAAGACTTGAACACATGAGCGACGAACGCAAGGACGCGGCGGCACAGACTCAGGGCGGCGATGCCATCGCACTCCGGCCCGTGTGGCAATCGCTGGTTACGCCGGTGGAGATGCAGCGTTCGTACTTCCTGTCGGTAAACAAGATTCTCCGGCAGGGATCGCTGGCGTTCCGATCGGATCGGACGCTCCAGCGGCAGATGCGATACGACCCCGATGTGATGGGGCCGCTGCTCATGCTCCAGCTCTCCGTGGCATGCAGCGAATGGGCGGTGCAGGCACCGGCGGACTTCATGCAGGACGAGGACGCGGTGGAGCAGGCCGCGTTCGTGGAGAAGGTGCTGAAGTCCACGCCGCGGCTCACGGATCTGATGCGGCACCTGCTGGATGCCCTGTGGTACGGGCGATCTGCGGTAAACATGGTGTTCGGCAAGACAGCCGATGGCGTGGTGTATATCCGCGACTGGCTCCCGATCCACGGCGACAGCCTCACGATGACGGAACTCGGCCAGTTGGGCCTGAAGGTTGGGCCGCGGTACTACACGCAGACGATCGGCGGAGTGAATCCCGACACCGACAAGATCAACGGCACGGTGATTGGATGGGACAGCCGCGTACTGCCCCTGGACGATCATCAGCGGGCCACGATCGCCCTGCACACCTACCAGCCGCAGGGCGCGGACTTCGACGATAGCTACGAGGCCGAGAACGCCTATCTCGGACGCGGCATGCGGGATCTGGTGTGGTACTACTGGAGCCTCAAGCAGGCCGCGTTGCAGAATTGGGCAACGTACATCGAACGCTATTCCGCCGGCATCCGCGTGGGCAACTACCCGGTAGGAAACGAGCAGGCCAAGAACGACATGCAGAACGCCATGCAGAACTTGCTTGGCGACGTGTCCGTTCTGATTCCCAAGAACGCCGATGGTTCGGACGCTGGATTCGGTTTGCAGATCATGGAGCCGAACGGCGGCAACGCCGAGGCGTTCGCAAAGATGGTGGAGTATCTCTGTGAGAACATCAAGGAAGTGATCCTGGGGCAGACGGGCACAAGCCAAGCGGTGTCTACCGGGCTGGGCAGTTCCATAGGCGATCAGCATGCCCAGACGCTCAACCGCCAGATGACGTACGTTGCCAATGCTCTGTCCGAAACGCTCACCCGCGAGGTGATCACGCCGCTGTACCGGATGAACTTCGGGGACGAGGGCGTACCGCCGCAGTTCTCGTTCAGCGTGAGCAAGCCCAACCCTGATGAATACATGAAGTCCATCGAAGCCTTCACCCGTCTAGGTGGCCGGGTATCCGAGCGTGAGGCCCGCAAGGTGCTGGGCCTGGCCGAGCCGGAGGACGATGAGCAGGTGCTTCAGGCTCCAGCCGAGGGAGGCATGCCGGCGATGGACATTTCGCCAATGGGTGGCGAAACACCGGACGAAAGCCAGCCGTTTGGGAAGGACAGATTCGCTCTGTCGGATGTTGATCTGACTCCAACCGAGGCGATTGCGAACGCGGCCAAGCGTGGCCTTGAGCTGCGACGCAAGCACGGCAGGGGCGGTACGGAGGTGGGCGTGGCCCGTGCCCGCGATCTATCGAACCGCAAGACGCTTTCGCCGTCTACTGTGCGGCGAATGTCCTCGTACTTCGCACGGCACGAGGTGGACAAGCAGGGCGAGGGTTGGGGCGAGGATTCGGCGGGCTACATCGCTTGGCTGCTCTGGGGCGGCGATCCCGGCAATTCGTGGGCTGCCCGCAAGTCGAAGGAACTGGACAAGGCCGAGGGCAAGGACACGCATGCCGCGAAGGATCGGTTTGACGGCGCGAACTGCGGCATCGGTGCCGAGGGTTTTCAGCCCGGAAACACTTGCGGCAAGGGCGACGGCTCAGGCGGCGGTGACGGAGACAGCAAGAGCGGAAAGGGCAACATCACAACCCCCAAGCCTCACAGCGTCAAACTGCCGAAGAACTTCAAGGCGCTCACCGAAAAGCAGGAAATTGATGCTTTCAAGGAAATGGGCTATGACGCGAAATTGAACGAAGTGCCCGATGAGAGCGTCAAGGGCGGTATTCGATATGAAACGGAATTGACTGACTCAGAAGGAAACAAAACCACGATTCCGTCAATGGATGGCATTCGGATGATTTACGAGAACTCCGAAGCGGCATTGAAGCGGAAGGACACGCCACGCCGATCACGGCTAACGAAGAAAGAAAAGAAGTGGCAAGACTTGATCCGTAGCAAGATGTCCAAGCGTGGCCGTAAGACGAAGGCTAGCAAGCCTCGCCGCCGGTGAACGAGATTGAACGCATCTATCGGCGTGGCATCGCGGAGGCGGGCCGCTGGTATCGGGCCGCGCTGGCGGCTCAGGTACGCGAGGAGCCGGAGGATGCGGAAGAGGCCTGGGAGCGGTACGCCGAGGTTCTAGGCCAGGTACTCACCCTGTCTGCCCTAGCGGGGCAGGCTGTCGCGTACGCATCCGCCAAGGCACAGGGAGCGGACTGGGAGGCCGAGGAATGGCCCGAGGATCGCCCGGAGGCGTTTGCCGTGGCTAGGACGGGCTTTGCGGTGGGGCCGTTCTGGGAGGCTATACGGCGGTTCAGGGGCCGGATACCGCGTTCGTGGACAACCGTTCGGCGGATCCGCCGGGAGATGGAGCGGCTGGCCCAGAGGATCGCCAAGGCCGAGGGCCAATCTGCCATCCGTGACATGCGGGCGCGCCTAGAGGCGTTGCGGGATGTCATGGAGGGGACATTCAGGGTTCGGGGTGCCACGGCTCGGCAGGCATCGCGGATCCAGAGCTTGATAGCCGATGCGATAGAGAGCAAGACGATTCCAAAGGCTTTGAAAACGGGGAGCCTGTCCGCGTTCATCCGGCGGGCGCAGGTTGAGGGCATCGTGGGGATGACATCGGCCCGTCTGGAAACGGTGTACCGAACCAATGTGGCTTCCGCGTACAACGAGGCGACGGTGGACGCGATGAGCGGGCCGGACGTGGCGAGGTGGGCACCCCTGCTTCGGCTGGTGGAAATCCACGACCGGCGTACCCGTGGTGCCCCAGGCGGTGTCTACAAGAGCAAGCGGGCCAGTCGCAATCCCGGATCGCACTGGCAGATGGATGGGTACATCGCCACGGCAGAGGACTTCCGCCGGCAGGGCTTGATACCGCCAAACGGGTTCAACTGCCGCGGTTCCGTTACGCCAGTCACCTACGATGAGGCCGTGTCCATGCGTCTTGTGAAGCGGGACGGATCACTAGATCGGGCTGCGTTGGCTAGGTATAACGCACGGCGGCAGCAGATCATTGATCGCGGCGAATACCCAGATCCAGGATTCAAACAATGAGAACAGAAGATCGGTTCTACTTCGGCAAGCCCGGCCAGCCCGAGCGGTTCGCAATCAGTTCGTCAGACTTGAACTATGCGAAGTCGCAGATCCGATCGGCTTCGCCAGAGCGACTGCGGGAAATCGAAAAGGAACTTTTGCCGCTTGCCAAGTCTGGCGACAAAAACGCCAAGACATTGCTTGCCTATCTGAAGCAGGAATGGGACGATCGATATCGTAGCACTTACTCCCGCCCCGGCCAGCCGGAGCGGTTCGGCCTAGAGGATGCGTGCTGGGACGGCTACGAGCCTGTCGGCACGAAGCAGAAGGACGGGCGCACCGTGCCGAACTGCGTGCCGAAGGCGAAGAACGAGCAGCCGGATGTTATGTCAACGCCGATGGGCGAGCATGGAGACATTGGGAAACTTGTGTCGCGTGCGCTGCGAGAAGGAGCGGAAGCCTATCGGGCCGGAAAGCCGGGAGTGTTGAATGCACGCGATCCCAAATACAAGGGAATGAGCGAGAAGGAACTAGAGGTTTATGGCAATTTTTGGATGAGGGGATGGGACGGCGAGAGCATAAAGGCTGCTTCGGCGCGTCCAGTACGCAAGGGCATTGATCGCCCCGGAATGCGCTTCGCCCGCCCCGGCCAGCCCGAGCGGTTTGCGGCGAGCGGCTGGAAAACCATCGAAGCCTATTTGCAGGTGCTTGACGAGGAGTTTGGAACTCCTCGCGGCAAGGAGGCGGCACAAACCATGATGCGGGCTGCGGAGTCGCTTGGGGGAAGCGTGTCTGCGGCGTTGCGTACTGCGATTCGCACAGCCGCCACGAGCAAGAATGTGACGGATCGCGGACGGGCTATCGGCCAGATTGAGGACATGCTGGAATCGGCATCGTTCTCCCGCCCCGGCCAGCCCGAGCGGTTCAGCGATGCAATGCGAGGTTTGAGTGGCCCATGGACGCCAAACCCACGAGGCAAGCACCGCTATAAGCCGGGAGATCGTGTGAAGTTGAAGCATTGGAACAATCCGTTGGAGGGTCGTGTAGATAGGCTTGTGCGAGATATGTACGGTTTGCCCGCGTATGTCGTGTATTGGGACAAGGGAGGAACCGCCCAAGTGCATGACGCGGAAGTGTTCTCTTGTCCCGGCCAGCCCGAGCGGTTCGACGCATCCAGCCTGAACCGTGCTGACTTTTCCGATGCCAGCAAGTCGCCCATCCTGGGCAAGCTGCTCGCCGCGAAGGCGATGCCAGACGGCGGATGGCGTGCCGTGCAGGCCGGCAGCGACACGCTTGTAATCTCGTTTGAGGACGGCGACGTAGCCGGCGACTTCGGCAAGCGTGCCGCGTCGAAGGGATTCAACGCAACCAGCCCGGTGCAGGCCATCGGGCGCTACTGGAATGTGGAGGTGAAGAATGGCAAGTGATGCAGACGCATACGAGCGCGGCGTGAAGATTTCACAGACATCGCTAACGCCTAACTTCCGCGAAGGAGTGCAGGCCAATCCTTGGTTCCAGTTGGGCTATCAAATGGGACTCAAGCACGGTGGCCGCGCTGCTGGCATGATGTCGCAGGCAAAGTCCGAGTTTCCGCAGGTTGCGGCGCGACTGATCGCCTCCCGCCCCGGCGAGAAGGCCACGATGGCGGTCGAGGATCGCTTCTACTTCGGGAAGGAGCGGTTTGCGGATGATCGCCTAACCAAGTTCCTTGAGATGTACGCTAGGAACGAAGACAACAACTATCACTCCGAAAATGCCGTACTGCTCGCAACGTTCGTTGGAAGCACTGATGATGTAGCGCAAGCGCGGCGAATCCTGAATGAACACAGGCGATCATCGACTGGCATTTCCGACAAGTTGTATAGGGAGCGCACCGATCTAAACCGCAGACTCCTTTCAAAGTTTCGCTCGCGGTATCCACAAGCCAGCATCTAACCATGCCCGCATCCCACGCTGTCGAAAAGACTCCAGAGGGCAAGGTTCGCATCCGCGACCTTGAACTGTTCATGGGCTTCGATCCCGCCATCGACTCCGATGAGGACGAGGCCATGCAGCAGTACGACAATGGCCGGGTGAAGGACATCGTGCAGCGGACGGGGAAGTTCATCCAGCGAGGCTCCCGCCCGAAACTCGTCATCGAACACGAGAAGGACGGCAAGCCGTCCCGGCCCGAGGCCGTGGGCGACATCACCGGCGTTCGTTACGAGGAGCGGAACGGGGTGGGCTATGTGGTGGGCGACGTGGAGATGCCCCAGGAGGCGTTCGACAACCTGCTGGCGAGCAATGCCTACCCCCGCCGTTCAGCCGAGATTTGGAAGGACAACCATCTGTCGGAGGTGGCCCTGCTGGGGCGTGACACCCCGCGCAGGCCGCTGCCGGATACCCGGTTCACCAAGCGCGGCGAGAAGGCCGTGTTTGAGCGCCCGCTAGGCACGGTGCGCGTAACTATTGACTCCAAGACTCAATTTGCGGAGATTGGGGTAGGTGGTGGCCTAAACACCTTCATCCCAACCGCAGGAACAGGAAAGAAGCAGATGCCAAGCAAGATGAAGAAGCGCATGAACGCGGACGAGGAAGAACTCAAGTCCGAGCAGGCCGCTATGGAGTGCGAGGCCGAGGACGAAATCAAGGACGCACAGGCTGCCGACGAGGCGGCGGTGGAGGCCATGCAGGCCGAGCCGCACGACGACGAGGAGGAAATGGCCTACGGCGTTGAGGACGAGAAGATGGGCGAGGACGAGGAGGAGGAGGAGATGGAGGCCGCCTACGGCGGAAAGGCCAAGATGAGCAAGAATCGGACGAGCGAGAAGGCTCTGTTTGCCCGTGTCCAGGAGTTGGAGCGGCAGTTGAAGCTGGAGCGGTTTGGCCGCGAGGTGGATGCCATGATCAGTGCCGGCTACCGCTGCGGCAAGTTCCGCAACAGCATGGTTGAGGAACTGGCCGATTCGGGCAACCCTGCTGCGAAGGTGGGCTTCTGGAAGGCCACGATGGCGAGGGATCCCATTGGCGTGCCCCCGATTGCGGCGCATGCCGTGACGGACGAGGGCACTGTGGGCATGGATGTGAAGGCGGCGACGGCTCGGGCCGTGGCCGAGGCGGCTGGCGATCTGGCCAAGTTCAAGCAACTGTTCGCAAAGTATTCGGGCCAGAAGGCCTGATCGAAAGGACATCGAACAAATGGGCGCTTTCTCTAACACTCCGGCACTGGTTTCGGGCGGCACGATCCGCCCCCATCGCTTTGTGGTTTCGTCAACTGGTGCGGACAACACCGGCCTTGAGGCCTCCAACGCTACCACCGCTGTTGTTGGCGTGTCTGATGGCAGCACTCGCCGCTTTGACAGTGCGAACCATGCCGTTAGCGGCGATCCGATCAACTTGCAGGGTGGCGATGTCGTGCTAGTTGAGTGCAACGGCAACATCACCCGCGGCAGCATGGTGCAATCACATACGGACGGCACGGCTGTTGTGGCTGGTACCAGCACCGGCCTGTTTTATCAGGGGTATGTCGCCCTTGAGAGTGGCGCGGCGGGGCGAATCATCCGAATCCAGAGGGTCGCAGGATTCGCACGTTACGCCTGATCCTTCCACCACGAATCACCAAACACAAGGAGCAATGAGCAATGGCTGAAGTCGCACCCGGTGGAGGATTGAATACCTTCGTCCCCACCTTCTCGGCTGCCACGGGGCAGATTCAGATTGAGTTCACTCGTAGCCCGAACAAGTTCGCCATCACCCGCTACGCCCAATTGGTTCCGGTGCAGCAAATGGCCGGATTTTTCCTTCGCATAGACGAAGAGGAGACTGCCCGTGTTGTCACGGTGCAGGATCAGCTTTGGCCGCTGGGTGAGGATCGCCCGACTGGCATCAACAGCGACTTTGATTTTGTCGCCTACTCGTGTGCCCGGTATCAGGCCTCGTTCCACATCCCGCAGGAATCTGCTCGCCAGGCTCAGTGGGACATCGTGGCGAGTCACGCCCGCATCGCTGCCGCGAAGATGATGACGCACCGCTGCTTCCGTGCGGCCAGCGTCATCAGCACGGATACCTCGTATCCAGCCGCGAACCGCTACACGGGCTTTGCTGCTGGCAACCTGGCCGGACACTACACGACGGCCACGGCGCTGGTGAACGGCAACGTCTTGGGTAGCACGCCCGCCTTCTCGGCACAAGATTTGTTCCGCACCGCTGCGGAGAAGATCGTTCTCTCCACCAACGGCGCTGTCGGCCCGAGCGACATCTGCGCTGTGATGAACCCAATCACCGCTCGCCTGTTCGCGGAAACTGCTGGCGTGCAGGACTATGTGAAGAACTATCCAGCGGCCCTGAATTTCCTTCAGGGTGATGCCCAGTTCGCCACCTACGGCCTGCCCTCGCAGATGTTCGGCATCAATGTGGTGGTGGATGACACCGTGCGAGTGACGAACCGCAAGGGTTCCACGAAGGCGGTGGAGTTCTTCTACGGAACCTCGTCTGCTCCAGGCATCGCGTTCGTGAGCCGTCCGGGTGGCATGGTGGGCAATGAAGGCCCGTCCTTCAGCACCGTTACCGTGTTCGCCTACGAGGACATGAGCGTTGAGACGTTGGAGGATCCGTGGAACCGCCGCATCCGCGGCAGCGTCACGGACAACAGCGCGATTGAAATCACCGCTCCGCTGGCTGCGGTGTATGTGACGGATCTGGCAACCTGATCGGCCCTGAGTGCAGCAACCACGGGCCGCTCGGCTAACCACCGGGCGGCCCTCTTTATTGGAGGACTGAACCATGCCTATGGCACAACTCCTGAGCAACGACCTGAGCATCCGCTACATCGATGAGCGGCT
>Ga0172372_10012852_pt1 | contig 10460 bp, 9 predicted proteins | sample LakKiv5m_2_FD_114544 | JGI IMG/M metagenome (GOLD analysis project Ga0172372, IMG submission 114544) | Freshwater microbial communities from Kabuno Bay, South-Kivu, Congo - kab_092012_9.5m | ecosystem: Environmental > Aquatic > Freshwater > Lake | place: Democratic Republic of the Congo... | reverse complement strand
GCTTAGTTATTCGCTAGTTGGGTCACTAATAGTTGCACGACGAGAAACAATTATCACCCATACGCTTAGTAGTTTTTCCTTGCTAGGGATTGTGATTTTTGCCAGTTTGGGCCTAAGCTTAGAAGTTGGTGTTTATATTGGCGCTCTAGCAGGTTTAGTCGCTGTTAACCTCTTGGAACGAGTTAGCCTTAGTCAGAAGGATGCTGTTTTGACCTTCTTAGCGGAAACAGCATTGGCGCTTAGTATTATTTTTCTGGCCGCATTTAAAGTCACAAAGATTGATTTGAGCCAGTTCCTATTTGGCAATATCTTGGGTTTAAGTACATCGGATTTAATCTTGGTCACAATTGTCGCCTTGTTGGTTTTCGGCTTATTTTGTTTCCAGGGACGCAATTTGGTGAAAATTATTCTCAGTCCAGAAATTGCCCAAGCTAGCGGAATTAGGGTTGGATTGGTTAATTTTGCCTATTCTTTGTTGGTAGCACTGGTCGTGGCTGTGGGGGTACGGGCCATTGGTGGCCTACTTGTCAGCGCGATGATTGTCGTTCCTGCTCTGGCCGCTAAATTACTAGCCAAAAACTTCCGCAATTATCAAATTATTGCCAGCATAATCGCAGTTTCCTCTGTAGTTAGCGGTCTATATTTGTCTTATTTTATCAATATTCCCACAGGTCCGACAATCGTCGTTGGCATGAGTCTTATTTATTTACTGGCGCTGGCTTTCCGTACCAAATAGCATACAGATGCGAAGTGTTATCTTTGGATACATCAATGCCAGTCACTGTTTTTGTCGAACTTCTCTCTAGGGTCTTAACTTTCAATTCGCTACCTAGTTTGGACCTCATTGCCAACAAAACTGCCAAAGACTCAGGCGAATCGATACCCACGCCTAGCGGCTCATTAGGATCTGGGCTGATTGCTAGTTTTTTGCTTGCCTCTAGTAGTTCTGCTAAATCCTTTGTCTCACTATTTAGGAGTTCTATGATTTTTTGATCATTAGGAGCCGCGAAATCGTCACTTACATAATGGGCGAAATCGATACTAGCAACTATTAGATCAGTTGCCGGGTTGAAATTTTTACTTAAACCAAGTAAGAGTCTATTCAGTTCCTGTTTATTCGCTCCATTTTTTAGCCTTATAGGCACAAATTGCACTCCTGCGAAATAATTCTGGGCAATATTAGCATGTACAGTTAATCCATGCTCCAAAGTGCTGCTTTTGGCATCCAACGGCAATTCGAAATCTTTAAGCTCCCTAATCGTACCTTGGTCAACAGGGAAGCTACCCAATTCTGACACGAGCTGTACTTTGCTTGCTCCATAGCCAAAATGATCTGGACTCAAAATGAAAATGCGCTTTAGCCGTTGGCCTGTTTCTGCTCGTGAGTTTGCCACAAGCTCGTAAACTTCCTGAATTCTTGCCTCGACCAGTAGGTGATGTGGTAATAAAGCCATTGCCGCCACTTCTTGGTCGCTAAGACCGCCAGATTTTGTCTGGCAGCCTAGCGTAGTGATGATGAAGGCTATGACTATAAATTTTTTCAGCATCTACAGCTCCGCAATTATTTAGCAAAAGGTAGGGAGCTGCTGCCACCCCATTCTACAAGCGTAAAGCCTTTTCGCTCTGGAGCACGACCTAAATCTTGAGGGGCAATGATTGTTGGTTCGTTTAGTGGCTCAAAGTACATGAAGACACGGATAGTAGTGTCTGGTTTCGGCGATACAGCCAGCGGAGCTACTTTGTTGAAAGCTTCTGTACCGACAAATTGAATTTTATAGTATGGCTTGTTGTGTTCTAGCATCGCTGGTAGCCAGAACTCTCGGAAGTCTCGTCGTTCTACAGCATTTAAGCCAAGTTCGCGCAGGCTACGATTCAAGAAAATACTCAAATCAGCTTTTTTAACCAAAAAACCACGGTCTAATCTGACTTCACTGTTTGTATAGCCTTCCCAAAATAGATATGGATAGACTTTGTTGTCAGCAAGGTTTGTGATTTTGCCATCTGGTTCGGCGATGACATTCCAGCCATATTCTTCATTGTACAAAGGCTCGGTTTTCGTGAACTCTTTGATATCAACTTGCACATTTACTTTGGTTTTTTGCTCTGGGTAAAGATAAATCACAGGCTTGCCACATTCGACTGCCGGTGCATAATCATTGGAAACCAAAGGCGCCATTCTGCCCAACGGGTCTTCGAAGAAAATGATCCCATCTTGAGCCAAAAACTGAGCAAAAGTCAATTTTGCCTTAGTTTCAGTTGGTAGCAATATATAGTTCCACTTAGCCAAATCGCTAGCCTCTGTCGTGTCGAGCGAGTTTAGAATTTCGTTGATTTGTTCGCTACTATCTGCTTCTAAATTGTCCAATCTTTTGTCTTGAACCTTCGTGGCATCCAGGCGGAAAAATGTAGTACCATTAGCTGATTGGCCGATGATGAGCGTATTCAGACCTTTGTCATTCACCAAGCCATAGCAATTGCCCTCGACGCCACATCCAGTCGCAAAATAGTTGTAATCCCTAGAAACATTCAAGCCACTAACTGACTGAGGGGCCTTTAGCGCTCTATTGTCATATTTATCTGTATCAATAATCCCAAGATCAAACTCGTAACGAATGATTGTTTCATCGTTAGCTACTAGATACATACAGCCGGTAGTATCGTCCTGGTAGAGCTTACCGTATTCCGTTTGAATATAATCACTATCCGCAATTATTGCTTTTAGAGCTTCTTTATACTCTTTGGAGTTTGGTTTGGATGAACCCAAAAAGCGATAATCCCAGTTGTATTGGTCGACTACAAGTGGGGTAGTAGCTTCCTTGACTGTCAGTTCACTAGGTGGCAGTAGGCCTTTTGGCGTATAGCTATCGTCCGTTTTGGCAAATATGACGCTTATATAGCTATCGCCTTGCGGCTTGGATGAGACTGCCGTCAAAAGTGTCAACTCTTTTGTATCTGGTTTATAGGCTGCTCGATAAACTGTGTCATATAACGAGGGACCATCAAAGCTGATTGGTACATAGACCAATTCTTGACCTATATATTTGCCAGATCGGAAGGCACCGCGCTTATAAAATTTAAATGTCCTACTAGTAATTTCACTAGTACTTTCACCTAGGCCATAGTCAAATTGCATCTTGGCAATCTTCTCTAGTTCTCGAGCAGCTGAGGTAGACAATATTTCGTCGTACGCTACTTGTTCAAAATCGCTAAAATCAACCTCGCCTGATTTGTAATAATTAGTTACAGCTTCCGTTTCCATCTCAGTTTCAGCGACTTGCTCAGAGTCAACGACCTGATCCCTTTTACTACAACCAGTCATAGACAATAGCCCAATAGCTAGCAATACCAAAAAAAGCTTAAATTTCATTGTTTATTTATTTAAAAACTATAGCCAATATAGCTCTATTCAATCAAGTTCTGCAAGTACTTCTCTGGCAAATATTTCAAGTTGATTTTCGTCAAATCTAGGTAATTCAAGGGGTCGGCATGACGACCGTTGTCAATCACTTCGAAATGCAAATGGGGGCCAGTTGTTAGGTAGCCAGCACCTCTAGAGCCAGGTAGGCCACCACTTAAACCAATCTGTTGGCCGGCTCTAATTGGTTGCCCTTCGGTCACGAAAATGTCATACATATGACCGTATAGCGTCAAAATGCCGTTTCTGTGAGCGATGATTATATAGTGGTAGTCCAAGCCCTCTCCACCTTTTACTTTATAAATAATGCCATCTTCGGCTGCCAAAACCGGTGTTGCCATCGTAGCACGAATATCAATGGCATTATGCTCCACGCCCAATGCCGCCTTATAGGAAGTGTCCTTAAAGAATGCACTTACACCTCGCTCCGGCAAGATCGGCCAGCCAAGCTTACCGTCTCCACTTCCTGAGCCGATTGGATTCGCTCCAAATGTTAAACCTGAGTCCTCGATCTGCTTTGCCAATTTGTCGTATTCCAAAGCCAATTTACGGATCTGATTTCTGATCTCCACCTCTTCAGCTTGAGCTTGGATCAGCAAATCAGCATAAATTTCCACCTTGCCCTGAGTTTGTGCCAGTAAATCCACCTTGGCTTGGCGCTGGATTGTTAGTAAATTTTCTTGTCGCCGTAGTTCATTGTAGGTCTTTTGGCTAGCAATTTTGTCTTTGTTTAAAGAAACAAGTAGACTCTTCGCCTGTTTGATTTTGCCTTCCAATACTGTTACCAAGTCTCTCTGGCTTACCTCTAAATATTCTAGGTCCGAAAGTGTTGCTAGCTGTTCGCCCGCCGATTCATCAGCAAATAGCAACTTGATTGTTTGGGAAACACTGGAGTCGAAACCGCCAATTTCGATATTTTGTACATAAATAAAACGAATCAACTCAGAGATAAGCTCTTTTTGTTCCGCGATTTCGTCGTTAGTCTCCAAAATTTCACCTTCCGTAATGACAATCCTTTCTTTTAGCTGATTTAGCTCCTCTCGGCTTGCTTCGACTTTCTTGCTAGTTCGCGACACTTCTTCGTCTAGGCCAATTATTTGCTCTTCGAGTGTACTAATTCTTTCTGTGGCCGAGCTCAATTCTTCTTCAATAACCCCGACATTTCGACTGAGATCGGTTAGGTCGCCAGATTTGTCTCGAATTGTGCTCTTTACATTCTCCAAAACCTTGGCACCATCAGCTTCTTGAACAGCCTGTTCTTCCGCTAATTCCTGAGCAAAAACCACAGACCCAAGCCCAAGGACTAGGGCTAAGATTATGATGTTATAAAGGTATCTCATTGTTATTATTGGAACTTACATATTGATCCAACATTATAATAGCATTAGCAATAAATGATCTGACAAACTATTTTCGACATTTTGTCTTGCCAAAACAGGCAACATCGCTTAAATTCCTTGGAGTAATTTGCAATTTAACAGTCGCTAAAGATGGCAACCAAGAAAGCAGGGGGCTCGACCAAGAATGGTCGCGATTCTCGATCAAAAAGACTGGGCGTAAAACTATTCGGTGGAGAATTTGCTTCAGCTGGTAGCATTATCGTTCGTCAAAAAGGTAATAAGTTCTATGCTGGTGAAAATGTCGGTACAGGTAAAGATTTCACACTTTATGCTGAAACTGATGGTAATGTTGTTTTCAGCAATATTCGCCGCAAAAGATTCGATGGTCGTACTTACACAAGAACCGTAGTTGGAGTCAAGCAAGCTGCTTAACCCTTTAAACTAAATGAGTGAATTCGGCGGCCTAGAAAGTTTTAGTATAGAAGGTAACGAAGGTGGCGTCGATCAGGCCGCGCTTGAGCGTTTGCGAGAAGCAATGGCTCGAGCTCGTGAACAAGCAGCTAAAGACCAGAAATCCGAACAGAAGCAAAGAAAAAGCGAAGGTGACCTCTCGGAAATTATTAAAGCCCTCTTAAAGCACCAAGATGTGCAAGGGGGCTTTTTGACAGTTATCCTCAAGGCAATGTCGGTCAATATTCCCGCATTTTTCATCCTAGCGATCTTGTCTCTGCGTTTTGAATCAATTAGACCTCATGTTGGTCTAAAATTCCCTGAGTCACTACCAAACGAAGCAGAATTCAGTAATAACGCCTTGGTGCCAGCCAATTTTAGCCCAGAGACTGTTTTGCCACTAAAAGTCAGAATCGAAGTTGATATCTGGTTGAAATTTTTGATTACAACAGCTGTCAGCGAGCTAGTGCTAGTATTAAATCGTATTCGCGAAGATGAAGCCGGCACAGCCGGCGCTAATTATGCCAGTACGCCACTAAAAAACCTAATCAGCTTCACGCTCCAAGATTACCTAGAGCTCAACAAGCAAACCTACCAAGGTGGCAATATCGTGAGCTTCGTCGGCAATTTCTCCGACAGCTTAGTCGAATACTTAAGCGATCAGGTAAAAAGCCAGAAACAGTTGGGGTAGTTATCCTATCTACAGGCCGACATCTTGTCACTGATTTTGTCAGCAAAAGCAGGTGTAGCTTTTAGCATACCGATTATTGATTCTTGAATTTTGTCATCTTTTTTTACTACAAATCCAGTTCCTGGGCTACAGACATTGTTGTCAGACCCATCATAAACATAAGCCTTAGTTACTTCCGTAATTTGACCACCATTTGTCCTAAGGTCGAACATGTATGTAGTCACGGTAGTCTTGCGAGTACCATTTTCGGTTGTGACCTTTTCTTCTTTGACAACAAGCTTCAGTTCGCCAGTTCCTACTTTTGGAAAGTTTTCACTTAGCCCCACTGCTACTGAGTGGTTATCGTCTAGTCTGAGGCTAACCGCTGCAAGTTCATTGCCAGTTGTTGCGTCTTCTTCCACGGCAAAGTATAAGCCTCTATTCCACTCAGGTGCATCATTCCCCGCAGCACCTGCCGGTAAAATAACTTCTGCATTACGATCGCGATAATTTCCATTGGTAGTGTCACTCCATACATTGTCAGTATCACCAACAAGTTCGCCATCAATCTCGAATTGCCCAGGGCTAATATATCTTTTGCAGGCTTCTTCTAAAGTTCCGCCCATCGATGTCATTTTCTCTGTAACTTTTTCAAGCAAGATTGCAGCTTCTTCTAGTTTTACTTTAGTTGCTGACGCATCGAGAGTTCCACCATTTTCTGCATAATTACAACTAGCTTTATCGAAAGTTTGTCCAGCTAGTTCTCCGACTGCTTTTCCGCTATCCATAAGATCACCTACGGCTCCGCTTGTTGCTCCCGCAATTCTCTCCAGATCCGGCCCACAACTACAGCCTGAACCCAATAGTGATGCCGCAGCCAAGCCAGCAGTCAAAGTCAATCTTCTTGCCGTAGCTTCACCAGCTTTTAGCAATTTTTCACCTAGTCCCATAATTTATTTATTACAATTAACATTAAATTATAGCAAATAAATCCAGATATGTCAAATCATGTGACTCTTGGATGAACCAACAAAGCGATTGCATTCTATCTAAAATGGGGTGCTCTATGGGGCTCGAACCCACGACCTTCGGGACCACAACCCGACGCTCTAACCAGCTGAGCTAAGAGCACCATGTCAACTAACAAACTCGCTGTATTTTAAGGAAATTAATCCAAAAAGCAATAAAAAAACTCCCTATAGAGACTTGCACTAAGGGGAGTCTAAAAGTGGGCATTAGGAGTACAAACGCCAAAATTAGCCTTCATATCCTATGTGTACATTATAGGACTTTTTATTCTCTTTGCAAGTCTATTTTACAAGAAAATATGTAATTTCGTGATGTCGAAAATCTCGCTAAGAAAAGCTGTCTTTCCTTGTTCTGTTTTGTCAAATTCAAACTCAGCTCCCGCAAAAACATGATATTTAACAAAATTATACTTTGCTTCTAGCTGGTCGTTGCCTTGCATCTGTTGGCGAAATGTTTGTCCGTATAAATAATATAAGGCAAAAGATTCGGCAAAATCTTCAAAACGATCAGACATGGCATAGCCTGACACGAAATCATTTCTGTCAGCCGTCTTACCAAAAGGGGAGTCGACAAGTTTAGTTTTGGAAAACCAATTGAGTTCAATGATATGGGCTAGTTCATGAACGAAAACCGCTTGTAGCTCAGTTTTGTCATCAAGGCAGCGTAAATAAATTTCATTTTGTGTTGCCAGACCTCGTCTAGTTTGCACTTCGCCGTGAATAGTAATTTGCACAAGACCTTGAGTTAGCTCATTTGGCAAGCGTTTAATAATAGTATCGATACTATTTCGGCAGCGTTCAAACTCCTTTGCTTCTAGTCCTGAATTACGAACGCTAAAGCCAGATTCGAATGCTATCACATCCGACGGATCAGTTTTGAGTACAATAATGGCTAGGCTCACAAACAAGCTCAGTGCAATCAGAATTCTGATTGCCGATTTGCTAGTAGAAAAGAACTGATACATGCCGCCTAATCAAAAACAAAGGCGGTATTCTATCACGAAAAAAGAGCCTGTCAATCGTTGGCAAGAACTTTTAATAACCTTATCCGAATTCTAAGCATCTAACAGTCTAGCTAGCTTCGCTGAAATTTTTTGCAAACTCCAACTCAGCATCAGTCAAATACTTAGCAAAACTAGTCACTAGCTTACTTGGGTTTAGTTTGCTAGAGCCTGTCAATTCTTGGCGTAGTTCACTTGCTCCTTGCATTAACATTGCAGCATGTTCGATGAAAGTTGATCTAGTTAGCTCGTCAAAAAGTTTGATATCTGTTTCTGACATGCGGAATAGCGCTTCGTTGAAAATACTACCCATCTTGGCTAAATGCGCTTGATACTCAGTTTCCAATTCGGATTTAGCGATAACTCCAGAGTTAACTAGTTCGTGCATTGCTTCGTTGCGAATTTCATTGCCATTAAACAAAACATCGCCACAAAGCACTCGAAGTTGAAAGATTGGCTTTTCGATACCATAAGTTGCCGCAATTTTAAATACGGCCTGCATATAGGTATCCAGTTTTGCAAAATTTGCTTGGGTGTAGGCGATACCAGCGTTAACACAGATGAGTAATTGTTCGTCTCGCTTTAGCTGGGTGAAATTTGTTGGTAATTTTGCAGACATAAGCATTGTATTAGGAGGTAACGCGCCCATAACGATCGGGTGTAGTGATTTTCACCGTCAAAACATACTCATTTGTACCCAAGATCTTAGCTCCAACTACCGGCTCCATGCCATAAGTAACTCCATTGATTTGGAAGCCTTCTTTTCCTCCCAGCCCATATTCTTCTAGTAGCTGGTTATAGGCAGCCAGTACATAGTCGGTCGGGTCGGTATCGCTATCAGGGATGCGATATTTTGTTCCTAGATAAATATCCTTGCCGAATTTCACTGGTTGTTTGAGTTTGCCAGCAGGTTTCTGTTCAATGGTTTTCATGGCAACTTTGCCGTAAGCATGTCGATTTAATCCCGACAAGCTACTGTAGCCAAGTCCAAAGTCGCGAGCCAATTCATAGCTAGAACTCTGGTTTGTTTGCGTGCGTCCAGTACTATCTAAATGCGTACCAAGCTGATACATGTGGGTATTTTTTAGCATGCTGTCGAATAAAGTCGCACGATTGGAATCATTCATCGCACTCTCAAAATCATCACCGATATGATCAGCATCTTCAGGATCTTCTAGTACTCCAAGGAGCCTGCCTGCCAAAGTGTGCTCAGCGCCGATTTGGTTGTAGGCTTTTGTGTCTAGGGAAACTAATCTTAATGTAACTTCACGCAAGCTGGCACCATTTTGGATACTGGCCTGGATCGAGTCGTACAGTTCTTTATTGCTGTTTTTAAGCCCCTCAATTCTATTGTATAAAGACTCGATGCCTAGATAGCCATAATTAGCATAACGCTTAGCTACATCCGGATCTGTCGAGTTGGAAATATTTTCCCAAATGCCTTGCATTTTACCTCCTAAGCCGCTGAGATCCAATTGCTTATTGGCTCTGGCTGTGGAATTGGCCTTTGTGTTTAGGTAAGCCGTAAATATGTCTGAAGCCTTCTGGCGATTTGTCGGGGCAAAATGGGTAATGTTCACAAAAGTACCTACGATCTCTTCGGCATTTTCACCATTAATTCCCAAGTAGCCACGCCAAGCATCGCTATCGCTGCTGGACATAAAATTATCTAATTGTTTACCAATACTCCTGTCTGTTGTTACTTCGGAAATAAGATTGGCAGTATAGCCACCAATCCCCAGACCCATAGCCGCAAATGCATATTTGCGGAGCGTACTAGGCCAACCATCTCCAGCGGTAAGCAGCATGAATATGCCAAACAGGCCAGCCGTGCCGAGGCCAAGCTTAGCCATTCCTTCTTGGCCATTGATCTGATCTAGAGCCTTGTCGATAATCATCGCACCACCTTCTTTTACACTTCTGGCCGAACTCAGTACTTGACCACGACTATCGCCACGGATGGCTAGGTAGCGGTGACGATACAGTGCTACAGCTGCGAAATTGCGTCTTAATTGCAGTAAGAAAGCTTGCATTTCTTCGGTAGCAATTAGGTCCTTTTTGGCTGAAGTAACGGCCTCGACCAAAATCTCACCGCGACGCCTAAATTCTGGATCTAATTGTCTTTGGGCAGTCAATGAGGCCTGGACGAATTCCGCCAAGTGCCCCTCGCTAATATCTGCAAATTTGGCATTACCCTCAACCAAATCACCCATTAATTTAGCTGTTTTGGAGTCATTGGCATTTTCTAGGTAGTCAGTGATAGCTTCTGGATCTAGGTATGCCGGCAGGTTATCTGGGCTAGTATCAATAATTTCTCCATTTTGACCTTTGATTTCGTTCAATTTTTGCTCTTCGACAAATTTTTCTAATTCATTTTGTAAATCAGCATTTCCCGAATTTATTTGCCGAACTTTATCGCTGGCGCCATCAGTACCCAAGCTGTCACTACGCCAGTCTAAATACTGTTGTGCAACTCCGTATATTAGTCTTGATTCGTACATATTTGTTTGTGGTTAGGCGGCTGCCTTGGTTTCGGTTGGTTTTTGTTCAGCTGGT
>Ga0172372_10012849_pt1 | contig 10462 bp, 10 predicted proteins | sample LakKiv5m_2_FD_114544 | JGI IMG/M metagenome (GOLD analysis project Ga0172372, IMG submission 114544) | Freshwater microbial communities from Kabuno Bay, South-Kivu, Congo - kab_092012_9.5m | ecosystem: Environmental > Aquatic > Freshwater > Lake | place: Democratic Republic of the Congo... | reverse complement strand
TCTTCCGATTTCTGCATCAAGATTTTTTCTCGCAAATTCGAGACCTTTAGACGCCAGTTGTTTCCTCTTTTCTGGATCCTGACTTAAGTCCTCTATGGCCCGGGCGAGAAGGGACGGTTTTCCTGCCTCCACGAGTTCGGCAATTCCATCCAAAAATTTCCACGTTGCTCCACCTCTTGGGACGGCAGCTAACACCGGGCGTTCGCTGTACAAATAAGAAGTCAATTTGCTTGGCAGGCTCATCTCCATCTGAGTACCTCTTTCATTAACCAATAACAGATCAGCGGCTGAAAGTAGCGCTGAGTAATCCTCATCAGATACTGCAGCCATTACTGAGATATTTTTCTTCCCGGCACACAAATGTTTTAATGTATTTTCTTGATTTCCATGTCCAATTAGATAAATCTTTATTACTGAATTACATCCTAACGCTTCAGCTGTCTTGACTACATTTTCCAGATCCTGCTTAGCCCCCATATTGCCGGTATGGATAACAACAAACTCACTTTCTGTCCAGCCAAATTTCTTACGGGCAGTTACTTTGTCGAACGAATCTATAGTTCTGGCAGAGTAATTAAGAATTTGATTTACTCTATTTAATTCCACCCCAAGCCCAAGAACTACATCTTGCATTGCAGGGGATACAACAACCAAACTATCGGCGCCACGCAAGGCGTGGCCTTCAACCATATGTGCAACTTTAGAAATAAGTGCCCCACCACGTAATCCAGATTGCTTAGCGCCTATTCCCGATAAATCTTGTACAATCAAGCCAAATGGCATACTCAACCTCTTTGCAATCTTATTTACAATAACGCCAGCCGCAACAGTTGGCAAGCATGCGATTACTACACCAAACTCACCATTTTTAAAACGCTTTGAAACGCGCTTTAAATTCCACCACAACGAAGACTCAAAGCGCATTCGAAGTAGTGCATTCATTTTTGCCGGTACTAAATGCTTAGCACGAATCACCTCAATTCCCTTATGGAAGGTAACACCCTCGTCAAGATGAGCAAACTCTTTAGGGACTTTCCACCATGGGTAATGAGGTTGGCTAGTTAACACAGTTACTTGGTACTTATTGTTTTTTAAGGCTACTGCTAAATCAGTTGTGTAAACCGCGATACCGGTTGGCTCCGGCCAGTAATTAGTTGTTACAAGAAGCACTCGTGACATCTCTTCCTTACTTTGGCGGATCGATTGGGCGAATTTCTCCACCAATTAACATTGAGTAATCTGGAATAGATTTTCGGACAACCTCGCCAGCTGACACAACAGAACACTCACCGATTGTCACGCCAGGTAAAACTTTTGCATCTAGGCAGACCCACGCACCATCTTTAATTTCTATTGGTCTGTGGGCGTACTCCAATGAGGCAGATCGATAATCATGCCCCCCGCTACAAATAATTGATCTTTGTGAAACACAAACATTGGAGCCGATCTTTATTTTTTCGTGATTGATAAACCAAACCTCTTCCCCGATCCAGCAGTTGTCACCGATTTCCAAGTTCCAGGGAAAATGAATTTTGATTTCACTACGAATAACTACTTGTCTTCCCACCTTTGCTCCCATAACTTTTAGAATATTTCTTCTTGAGAGGTTAGAATTAACCCTGGAATCAAAAATTGGCTGAAGCAAAAAAAACCACAGAAAATATCTAATTTTCATTTTTACATCATTTTGACCCAAGTTTCTAAATTCAGATAATTTGCGAGACATTTTTACTTTCTTCTACTTTAACTGAAACCTGCCAATAGTAGTATGCAAGTGAGAGCGCATAATTTAATCCTGCTTTGCCATCTCTGAAGCCAAACTTAAAGAAGTAGGAATAAAAAAAGAAAATTACTGGCTTTCCCGGCATGACATCAAAAAGTCTTCCTTGGGAAGATTTGGCCTTTCGCACTATCCTCCTATCATCATCGTTATTTCTTAAATGCACTTCCCAATCGGAATATCGATTGTGCCTGGAGAAGTAGTCAAACAACGGATCAGGGTCAGAATGAAGCAACTTAGCCTGCAAGAATCCCGAACTTCCAAGTACATTTGGTTGATAGTGTCCTTCAACTTCCCACATATTCCTTACGCTTAGATCATTAAGCTCCGGAAATGAACAAACGCGCCTATTGAGTAATATCTTTTTTCGAACTTTATGACCATATCTTAATAATTTGTTTGTGAATTGGTAAGCAATTTCCACTTCGAATGCTGAGTGTGAGATTAATGCGGAGTCAAATAGTTCCTTGATCTCATGCTTTAAGGTAGTCGAGACCCTTTCATCCGCATCCAAAAGCAACACCCAGTCGTTGTAGACCGCTTCATGCTGTAAAGCCCATTGCTTCTTCTTTGGATAAGCACCATTCCATGTAAATTTGATTACTTGCGCACCAAAATCAGTTGCAATTTGTGAAGTCATGTCAGTGCTATTTGAATCTACAACAATTATTTGTTCACAAAAGTCCACACTATTCAGGCAATCCAGAATTGCCTTCTCCTCATTTTTTGTAAGTATTACACAAGTTATTGGCAAAAGCTTTCTAGAATTTGATGTTAAGTCCATATGACTTTCTTCCATTTCATAATTACTTCATTCCATGACAATTGGAATCGACTATTGATTGCATTCCTAGAATATCTTTCAATGTCATTATTAACCTTCAAAATTGCATTTCTTAACGATTCGGCACTCAATTCAGAAATCACAATTCCCGTGGAATTAGCCTCAACGAAAGTATGCATCGCCACATTACGAGAAACGACAGTAGGTAAACCATCAGATATAGCTTCAGCGACCGCTATTGCAAAATTCTCATTTTCGCTCGGCAATAAAAATATGTGCATTTGGGGCAATATTTCCCTAATCAGGTTTCTAGTAAGATGACCATAAAAATGAACAGCTTGATCCAGGTCAAGAAGTCTAACCAACTCTTTCAGTGAACTTGTGAGCTTGAATTCTCCACTCCCAAGAATATGAAGTTCTACATCAATTCCTTCATCTCGAAGTAGTTTCACGGCTCTTATACAAAGATCGATACGTTTCTTCTTGGCAATTCTCGAAATGCACACCAAGTTTAGAGTCGTTGCGTCTTGTTGTCTGACAGTTGGGTCGCCTAGGAATTCAATTCCTAACCCAATAACTTCAATTGCAAGATTTGGAAATTGACTCTGAATAGCGGGCCTCTCTTCCTCTGAAGCCAAAACAAATGTGAAATCTCGGTTGCGGATTAATACGGCAAATATCATACGAAAGATAAATTTAAGAAGCTTGCTCTTTTCACGCTGGTAAGCCTCTAGAGATCCATGTGGCATGAGAAAATATCTAGAATCTCTTTTCCCGTGTGTAAGGGCAAACAGAGTTACAAAAGTGTAAAAGCCATGCATGAGAATCACATCTGAATCTTTCAAATACTTTACGGACTTATTCCAAAGAAATTTTCTGGGCAACCCGTATCTGTTGTTGAAGAGTGAAGGGAAAACTTCTGTGCCCTCGAAATCAACAGATTTGCCAAAAACCACCAATTTTGAATTACAAAAACTCGCAAGTCGAATATGGGATTCCTTTACTACACGGGTAGGTCCTCCAAGAGAGTCTGAAAGACTGCACGAGATTTGAGTCAAGTTACACTCACGTGGCATAGTCTTATTCTATCTATCAATTCGCACCACCGATAGAATCAGGGAAGGGAATCTGCAGATAAATGCGAGAGACCGAGATTATGCAAAGAGTAGAGATTGATGCTATCGCTGTGCTCATCACTTGCTTTAACCGCAAAGAAACCACCCGCGATATAGTCGCAAAATTTGTAGAACACTCAAAGGCCTTTGACCCGTACATCGTTGATGGAGGTTCGTCGGACGGGACACGCGATTTGTAACAAGACTTGACTAGAGAATTTCCCAATGTTTAATTGATTTTACAAGATGATTCATACTGGGCAGAATCCATGGGAGTGACTTGGGAAAATGCGATTAACAGCAGAAACTATCACGTTATTTACTCGTGAATGATGACTTACAAATAGAGAATAAATGAATAGAAGAATTCCTCAATGAGCTCAGAAGTTTAATGAATATGAAATTCGAGTGGGCCAATGCCTAGACCAGCAAAAATCTGAAGTAACTTATGGTGGGCTGGTGAGAAAAAAGCTAAGTCAAAAATTCATTTTCGCATCGCAAATCCGCTCGAAAGAAATAATTACATTTAATGCCAATTTTGTTTATGTACCACATGCGGTAGTAGGAAAGATTGGCATTCTGTCTGCCAAGTCTAGACACAGCTTTGCAGATATGGATTATGGTTTGCGGGCTACAAAACATATGATTCCAATCAGGCTAATTAGGAAATCAGTTGTAACGACAAATTACAACCATGCGTGGTCAAATTCTATAAGGTCCTCTGTAAGTTGTTTGCTTCCGCTTCCGGCGATCACGAATTTTATATTCGGATATTAATTTCTTAAAATTTGGGGTGATTTGTTACACAAATCAATACGCTTCACTTGTGCCATACGACCCAGGCAAAGAATTTTTAGTGCATCTCTATTTTTTTACATTTTGTTCACCATATCTAAGTCACAACCAAATCCCGTTACTACCACATTTGATTTTGGAAAATAAATAGATGTCCCAAATCTCAGCATTTGTCATAGCTACAAATGTAATTGAGATTCTTCTTTTTGAAAGAAGACTAAAAAGAAAAAAAGATGCTTTTCAATAACTTTTGTTTTCCACGTGAAATTCGTTGAAATGATTCATCGGCAAATATGAATAGCTTAGAGTATTTACGTACGAAGAGCATTGAGTAAAGTAGCGAAGCCAAATAGAAGCAATGATGAATAACTATTCTTGTGGGATGAAAAATACAAAATAGTTTGATTAGTTTAGAACTCAATCCATTTTCATTTTGTGAAATACTAGAACACATCAAGAGAGCTTCTAAGGAAACTTTGCCAATCAGCTCTTCATCGTTTGGGCCGATTGTTAGAAACTTGGTGTTCTGTTCTTTCAAGTATGTCCTGTGTAGTGTCAGTGAAGACTTGATTGGTCCACCATTTCTCTAAGTAATCTAGTGACTACCTGTAATGTCAAGGTATCACCTATTTTCAAATGTCCCATTTCTTATCTCGTCCTATATGGCTCTCGTTTTATCTGACATAACATAATCCACTTTATTAGCTTTATGAATTTGCTTAATCGCAGAATTCCGGCGCCAATTTGCAGAAATATTTCTTTGGGTGAAAAGCGTAAAGGTTTATTCGAATAGAACGTTGTTCTATTCTTGGATGATTGAATTTCTGATGATAGATTGGCCTTCGAGAGTCGGAATACAGCAAGAGAACGGTTCGTTATTTCGATTTGAGGTTTCAATTCCAGCATCGACAATAGGAACTCTGTATCCCAATTCGTTTGATTTTTCTCATTAAAGACAAATGTTTTAAATTTTTTGGTTCTGTAGAACATAGATTGATGAAGAAAAGTAAATGCTCCCGGATAATCCTTGAATCGGTTTGCCAGAGTAATGTTTCCCGGAATCACTTGTTTCACTAAATTTGTATCGTGATCTACGATTAAACCTCCGCCTAAAAGAATGTCTATTTGAGGGTTCATTCTAAAAGTTGTGTTTACGAAGTTTAATGCGCCTGGAAGATAAAAGTCGTCACCGTTTAAGACCGCAATTATGTCCCCTCTTACAACCGCAAGCCCATTATTGATTCCTTCGGCGGGTGATGTATCCGGCTTTGAAACGATTTGGATGCGGTCGCCATAGGCTTTAACTAATCCGGGGAATAAAGCGAACGATGGATCGCTCTCATTAGGGCAAACGAGTATCAACTCTACTTCGGGAGATTCCATTACAGAGGCCACAGCTAGAGGTACGAATGGTGCCTTTCTTAGGGTTAACATAATTACACTTATCACGAGACTATTTATTCTCCTATCGCAATTGATCTGGAATTCGCTCGGTATACAGCACGTACAAAAAGGCAAACGAACACGAAACAGAAATCCTCAATAATGCACCATATGGCGAGAAGAGGATATTCCAAAACTCTGCAACTGAGATAAGGACAATCACAATTCTATCCTCCCTCGTAAAATATTTGAAAAATTTAACAAATTTGGACGAATAGAAGAGACCAATCATCCAAAAAATTGTTGCGGGCAAACCGGCATACACAGCCGCGCCCAAGATTATCGAGTGCACTGGGAGTTTATTGGGCAACAAATATGCTCCATTTTCATTTCTCAACCCTTGTTCATTTAAATCGGTAGATATTTTCAGTAAGAATTCGCTGCTCAAGTTCGGACTACTTCCATACCCGAAAAATGGACTATTCTGAATGGCTTCAAGCGAATAGAAAATTTCTGATCGCCCAACAAGAGGTCCGTAAACTGAAGTGGTTAATCGTTCCGCACGAGCTATCTCCTTTGAACCAAGATAGCCGGCTTTAGCACTTGCCAAATAAGAAAAATACACTGTAATTAACGCCAATCCAACAATCAAGAATCGATAGACCGAAGACGATTTCCTCATTACATTCCGATTCATTGAAGGTTTTGGAAGTGAAAGAATGAAAGCAATTAAAAAAAATGAAGCCAATGACCTTGCCGAATTAGCTATACTTATAATTACTAATACAATCAAGAGCACTCGCACTATTTGAATGTTGACGCGTTTGTAAATTATTAGAATCAGAAATGCTCCAAGAGCGTAACCATATTGATATTTCCAACCATTGATTAGCCCATAGTCTTTCGGTTGAAGTAAACCCGCAAAAGCTTGACCCAAGAAAATTCTCATCAGAATTTGACTAATTGCAAAACCCCGCCGATATACGATCAGAAAGGCCTTAAAAATAAAAATTGTTAAGAGAGCTGCCCCCACAGTAAACAACGTGCTCTTTAAGTTTGAATTATTCAAAAGGCTACTTATGATTAGTAAAGAGACCCAAAAATAAGCGAAAAAGTCTAATTTAGAGCGACTACTTACACGTCTACTTCCCTTGAGCAAATTATCCAGAACAATAATGACGGCAAAAATCTCTCCCAGATAAATGTCTCCTATAATGCGTAATCTTATTCCCGAAACTAGGGCAATTATCCAAACAAATCTCGGAAATGTTTTCTCATGGGCGTTTGTCGAATCACCTGAGATTGTATGTATCATGGGACTATTAGTCATCTGCAATCTGCTGGCGCTTAGGGGATAGTTTTAGAGAGATCCAAAGGATGTTAGGTATCAAAATTGTGAGTAGCTCGGAGAATATAAGAAATGGAATTATATGCGATGGCCTTTCATCTAACTGAAAGACTTTAAAGTTGATGATAATTGAGATTATGAATAAAGAGTGAGTCAGGATGATGAACGACATTTGCCTGTAAACGACCATCACCGCTCCTGGCACTATACCAATGAACTGTATTAATCCAAGTAGCGACAATTGCTGTATTGTGCTTTGGTCCAGGGAAATTCCATCATTTGTCCAGGTAGATAAGAATTGTGTGCCAAAAAGTGAAGTTAAGGCAAAGAAGGGTAAAGCAATCGAAAAACTTTTTATAAACTTGAACGCAAACTTGACTCTAATTTGATTTGGCAAGTCAATTCGCTTCCACTTACCAATTTCGACCCAAAGATGATTTAGCCATGCAAAGCTTGCAAAGATTAACGGAATTGAAGTAATGCGATAAAAAGTGGTTACTGCTGCAAAGAGGTTTTGGTCTGCCTGTCTCGAAAATAACAAAATTATTAAATTTAAATAAATTGGCGTAAATAAAGAATAAAATTTGAATATTGAATGCGGAGTAAGAACGCTGTTCGAAGCCATCGGTAGCGCATTATTGATTTGTATATAAACTTCACGTGAGTATTTTCTTCTTAAAGTAAAAATCACAATTATTGGCTGCAGAGAAAATTGAAGCAGAATACATACCCAGATTGATGACTGTATGCGAGCAGCCAAAATTACTGAGAATGTCGCAATCATACTTGCGATTACCGTGACGGTCATTATCGCTATGTAATCTTTGCCGGCAATTCCTACTTTGATGTAAACATTGGCTACGAAATTTAATCCGACACCGACAACGCCAGCAATGAGTGAATATCGAGTATCCCAGTTCAACTGAATTCCTTTTGGATTCAGTTGAACTAGTGTGTCGAGGACTATCAGAATGCATGTACCAAGAAATGCTAGTGATGCCAAAAACTGAGCTTTCTTCAGATAGAGGCTCACTAGATTCAGTCGATCCTTGACTGTTTGTGCGCGCGCTCCTAATTCCACCAGGTTGTTACTATTTCCGAATTCAAATAGATATATAATGGACAGAATTCCAGCAACATATAAGAATTCTGAATATTTTACAAGGCCCATTATATTGATCAACAAAGGTATGGAGATGTAGGACAATACAAATAGGATTGCGCGAGCACCTATGCCATGCATAATCTTGCTGAGTCTCAACCTTTTCACCTACAACGTCGTGATTGATTTGGTCAGCGAGTGGCGAAAGTCCAATCTTTGTGAATTTCGAAGCTTTACTTCCAGACAAGTGTGATTATTGCCAGATTCAACCCTTGTGTTATTGGTTTCGACGAACTTTAATAAGCGAATGTTTTTCCTCATATACGGTCAGCAATCATCGCGGACGGTAAAAAATAATATTCTCATGGCTGAAGTTTCTGGGTTGCCAAAGAGGGATTAGGCCAAAATCTGACAAGTAACTCTCTAATTGAAGCCAAGAAACACCACCTTCATAAACTTGGCGCGTGCTAACTTCAACCAAAAGAGTTTTGCAATATCGTAGCAAATCTCCAGCACCTATCAAAACCAAAAGTTCGGCTCCTTGTACATCAATCACCCAGTGGTCGTAATCTTTCATGGCTTCGGGTGTATAGAGGCTATCGAGTCGAGTCATTTGCAATGTGATTGTCGAAATCATATGGAGCCTGCTGAAGCGTAACTCGCGTCCAAACTTAAACACGGACGAAGAAGCAAGATCGTTTGATGCCAGATTAAAATTTACAGTGAGGTTATTCGTGTCGCCAAGCAATGCACAGACCGCAACGTGATTAGGAAAGCCCCTTACATTTTTCTCAAGTTTTTCAAATACGCTTGGAATCGCCTCTATCCATAGCACCTTTGCACCATACTGTGAATACCGATCCCTTTCTTCGCCAAGATGCGCTCCGATGTGGAGTACACCTTGAGATTTCTTGATAAACTCATTTTCTATTTGGGTTACAAATTGCTCTTGAGAAGTTACTGGGACGCGCGAAAGGTATATTCCGAATCGACCGAGAACCGATTGTATGCAACTCTTTAGAATTGACATTTGACATACCAGTCATCCATGTAAGAGATACTTTTCAAAACCCTTTTGTATCCATTAAGAGTAAGCAATTCGTAAATTTTAGATCGCTGGTCATTATAATTATGCTCTACGGTAATCACCTTAAAAATCCAAGTTTCAAAGTCGAGAGCTTGAAGAATCTGAAATTCGCTACCTTCGGTGTCTATCGAGAGATAGTCAATTATTTTTGGCGCTTTATGATCTTCAAGTACGTCATTTAGGCTAACGGTTTCAACTACGTATTGATTACCAATTAATCGATTTTCAGCATGCTTATCATTCTCAGAAAAATTCTTAATCGTTGAATAGACAGCGTTTTCGGTCTCGTTGAACGCTACCTGCTCCCCACTAACGTCAAAGACGCATCGAAAGTCAAGGCTACAGGTTCGATTTTTAATCAGATGATTCCTCCAAATTCGCGCAGGCTCAATCAGAAGTCCATTCCATCCAAATCTCTTTTCAAGGACATAAGTGTTAGACATACTGATTCCATCAGTTGCTCCAAACTCAATGAAGTATCCAGGTTCCCTGGATTTATCCCAAAGACCTAATTGACATGCGACAAAAACATCTTGGGAAATTTGAGATTTGCTGGCCCGAAGAAGGTTTATGATAAATAGTGGGTGTTTACCGAAATAACGCAGAAGACGAAAGCCGCCGGCTCGACTTATTCCTATGCGCTTCAACAATAATGAGAGAATCGTGCGCCCGCTTATCATGACTCATGATAATTCATCGGAAAGCAGAAATTGTGTCACGAACCTCTTCCGACAACTTAGATGATCAGAATTTTAGGTCGTAAGAGTGACTGTGAGGAACTCAAACTCCGACCCAGTGATTAGGAGTCACCGGGCTAAGGCCCAGACTCGATATTGACTTCTACTTCTTCGTTGCCCAGAAAATTTCTGCTATTTCGTCGATCTTGGCAATTAATTTATCTGCAACGGCAACATCAACAGTTCCTTTTGTGCCTGCAGCACCCGCAAGTTTGGTTGCCTCGTTGAAGAGAGCATGGAGTTGTGGGTAAGCCTCGAAGTGGTTTGGCTTGAAGTAATCGGTCCAAAGTACCCAGAGATGTTCTTTAACTTGATGCGAGCGCTCTTCCTT
>Ga0172372_10012848_pt1 | contig 10462 bp, 8 predicted proteins | sample LakKiv5m_2_FD_114544 | JGI IMG/M metagenome (GOLD analysis project Ga0172372, IMG submission 114544) | Freshwater microbial communities from Kabuno Bay, South-Kivu, Congo - kab_092012_9.5m | ecosystem: Environmental > Aquatic > Freshwater > Lake | place: Democratic Republic of the Congo... | reverse complement strand
TGCAGCGCACCGGCGTCGAGTCGGGCGAGCAGCTGGTCGTCGAGTACTTCAACAACCTCCTCAAGTGGCAGGCGCTGAACACCATCACCTCGGACGGCATCAACCAGACGACCTTCACCGAGTTCACCCACACGCTGCCCACGAACGCGCTGCACAACAAGTTCCGCATCCGCTTCCGCACGCTTGGCGACCAGGTCGACGACAACTGGTACATCGACAACGTCTCGGTGGTGGCGGTCGTGCTGCCGGCGAACGACGAGTGCTCGAACGCCACGCCGATCGGCGCCGGAACCTTCGCCTTCAACAACACGAACGCGACCAACAGCGCCACCGCGCTGCCCGCGTCTTGCGACGGCGGCGCCGGAACCACGATGCAGAAGGACATCTGGTACCTCTTCACGGCGCCCTGCAGCGGCAACGCCAAGGTGTCGACCTGCGGCACGACCTCGTTCGACTCGCGGCTGGCCGTGTACAGCGTCGCCTGCCCGCCTGCCGGCGCGCTCGTCGGCTGCAACAACAACGACCCCAACTGCACCAACGGCGCGGCGAGCGTGACCTTCCCGGTCGGGGCCGGCGCCGCGTACTACATCCGCGTTGGCGCGAACTCGACCGGCGGGGCAGGAACGCTCAACGTGACCTGCACGGCGGTGGTTCCGTGCCCCGCCGACCTGACCGGCGACGAGGTCGTCACCGCGGAGGACCTTGCGCTGCTGCTCGGAGCGTGGGGCACGCCGAACGCCGACGTGAACGACGACGGCTTCACCGACGCCAACGACCTCGCGATCCTGCTCGGGGCGTGGGGCGACTGCTGAACCCTCGCCATCTCGCGGACTCCTGAATGCACCCGAGGGTGCGGCTCCATGGGCCGCACCCTCGCGCTATAAACCGCATAGATGCAGCAGGAAGGCACGGACGCGAACTCTCCTCGGCCAGCTCCGCCCCCGATCGGCGGACGGATGAGCGCACTTGCCCGCGCGTCCGCGATCGTCGGTGCGCTCGCGACGGTCTTCGCGTGCGTCGGCGGCGCGATCGGCGGGCCGCTCGCGCTGCTGCTCGGCATCATCTCGCTCGAGCGGATCCGCGCCTCGCAGGGCGCGCTCCGCGGCCGCTGGGCCGCATGGACCGGCATCTCGCTCGGAAGCGTCAGCATCGTGCTGACCCTCCTTCTCCAGTGGGGCATCGTGTCGATGCAGCGGTGGTGGAACGATCAGCTCGATGCGGGTGTCCGCGCCACCTTCGCCGCCGTGGATCTCGAGGGCGGGCGCGCCGCGCTGTCGAGCTGGTCGCCGTCGGCGGGGTCCGTCCTGGACGTTGGCGACGTCCGCGCCTTCGCCGACGAAGCGCGCGCGCGCTACGGCTCGCTGACCGACTTCACGATCCGCTCGGAGGTGCCGAAGCCGGACCTGATGTCGGGCGTTCACTCCCTCGAGATGGCGGTCAAGTTCGACTTCGAGACCGAACGGCTCGGAGGCGTGCTGATCGCGAAGCTGATTCCCTCGGCAGGCGGCTTCATGCCGAAGGTGAGGCTCGAGTCGATCCGGATCGACGACGAGGTGCGCGGCGCGCTCACGCTCGGATCGCTCGCGGGAGCGGCGGAGCCTGCGGCCCCCGAGGTGAAGGAACCAGCCGCCGAGGAGGCGGAAACCGCCGAGCCGGCGAAGGGCGTTGCACCATGACCGAGCGCCCAGCGAGCGGCGCCTGCCGCGTAGAGAGCCCGCAGCCCCCGCACCTCGAGGGTGCGCGCGTCACCGTCATGGGCGTCGGTCAGTTCGGAGGCGGCATCGGGGTCACGCGCTACCTCGTCGCGAAGGGCGCGTCGGTCGTGCTCACCGACCGCGAGCCCGCGGACAAGCTCGCGCGGCCGCTCGCCGCGATTGCGGATCTCGTCGGGTCCGGCCGCGTGAGGCTTGCGCTCGGAGGGCACGTCGAGCGCGACTTCGTCGAGGCCGACGCGGTCGTCGCCAATCCCGCGGTTCCGAAGCCTTGGCAGAACCCGTATCTCGCGGCTGCGCGCGCGGCCGGCGTGCCGCTCCACACCGAGATCGGGCTCGCGATCGCGGAACTCTGCGCCCGCGGCGTCACGAACTTCGTCGGCGTGACGGGCAGCGCCGGCAAGAGCACGACGAGCGCGATGCTCCACGCCGCGCTCGACGACCGTGGCGGCGCGTCTGGCCGTGGCGCGCACCTCGGCGGCAACATCGGCGGCTCGCTGCTCGGCACGCTCGACGCCGTGCGCGCCGACGACTTCGTGGTGCTCGAGCTTTCGAGCGCGATGCTGTGGTGGCTCGGCGAGACGCTCCGCTGGTCGCCGCGCGTCGCCGTGTTCACGAACCTGCTCGAGAACCACCTCGACTGGCACGGCGACTTTCCCGCGTACTCGCAGGCCAAGGCCATGCTGCGTGCGTTCGCGCCGCGCGACGCGTGGTTCGTGTCGGCGTTCGCGGGTTCCGACGAGGCCGAGCGGGCCGTCGCTCTCGGCGCCGAACCGTGGTGGGGCGCGCCGTCGCCCGACGCGTGCGCGCTTCCGGCCATCGACGAGATGCGCCCGAGCGTTCCCGGCGCGCACAACCGATCCAACGCGCGGCTCGCGCTCGCGGCCGCCGCGGCCGCCTATCGCGCGGCCGGGCTCGATCCCGCCGCGCATCTCGCGGCGCTCCGCGCCCGCATCGAACGCTTCCCAGGGCTCGCACATCGCCTCGCCTTCGTCTGCGAGACGAAGGGCGTGCGCTACTACAACGACTCGAAGTCCACGACCGTCGAGGCGACCCTGCTCGCGATCGGCGCGTTCGACGACCCATCGCGCATCCGTCTCATCGCGGGCGGATACGACAAGGGCGCGGACCTCTCGAAGATCCGCGCGCTCGGCGAGTCGCTCGCCGGCGTGTACGCGATCGGAAGGACCGCACCCGCGATCGCCGGCGGCGCGCGAAGCGTCGCCTGCGGCACCCTCGACGAGGCGATGCGGCGCATCGGCGGCGAGGCCCGCGAAGGCGACATCGTGCTGCTCTCACCGGGGTGCGCGAGCTGGGATCAGTTCACGAACTACGAGGAACGCGGCGAACGCTTCGCCCGCCTTGCCCGCGGCGCCGACGCCGCGGCGTCCGCTCACTCGTAGAAACGCGTCTCGGGCGGAAGTTCGCCGCCCTGCGGGGTCCACCACGCGGGGCGTCCCTTGACGCCGTCGATGCGGTAGTCGTATTCGGGCGGAGCCTCGCGGGCCTCGGGTGAGGAGCGCAGGTCGTAGACGATGCGGCGGCAGCCCTGCGGCGGGCAGGTGAGCTGGTTCGTCAGGCGCCCGGTCGAGGTGCCCGCGTCCATGATGGCGTAGACCATGCGGTCGGGGCGGAGCACGGGGTCGTCGCCCTTCCCCTCGAGGAAGTTGAGGGTGAGCTGCTTGCCGACCGGGATCTCGAGCTTGAAGAACGGCTCCTCGGTGCGGGTGTCGATGAGCGTGATGGTGACGGGATTCATCTCGCTCGAGACGTAGGTGTAGCCGTTGCCCGAGTAGGGATAGATCGCGCCGCGCGGGCCGTAGCAGCCGGCGAGCGTGGAGAGGGCGACGACGAGCGAGATGGCGGTGGTCCGATTCATGGGGTGGTTCTTCGAGGAGCCGGGTCGGGCGGAACGTCCGTCGGGGGATGGATCGGCCGCTTCGACGGTGTGGTATCGGCCGAGAAGCGGGCCCCGCTTCGGGATTTCGCCCCCACGAGCCCGCGGGTTTTGGTCAGAATGCGTCCCGACCCATGGCCGACTCCACTCCCGGCGCCCCGCTTCCCGAACTTCGAGTCGGGCACGGCTACGACCTCCATCGGCTGGAACCCCGGCCGCCCGAGGGCAAGGGACGCGAGTTCGTGCTGGCCGGAGTCCGCTTCGACCACCCGGTCGGGCCGGTCGGGCACTCCGATGGCGACGCCGTCTTCCACGCCGTGTTCGACGCGCTGATGGGCGCGCTGGGACTTCCAGATATCGGACAGGCGTTTCCCGATACGGCGCCCGAGTGGGAAGGCCGCGATTCCGCGTACTTCATGGAGGAGGCGCGCGCCTCGGTGGCGCGGACGGGCTTCGCTGTCGTGAACATCGACGTCACGGTCGTCTGCGAGCGGCCGAAACTCTCGCCGCGCAAGGCCGAGATGGCCGCCAACATCGCCCGCCTGCTCGGGATCGACGCGGCGCGCGTCAACCTGAAGGGCAAGACCCACGAGAAGGTCGACGCGGTCGGCGAGGGTCGGGCGGTCGCGGTCCATGTCGTGTGCCTGCTTGCGCGGGTGAGCTGAACGGCGGGAACGGGGCCCGCTCCTGCTAACCTTTGCGATCCACGGCCTCGGAAGGGGCCGGTTCATCGAGGAGAGTCCATGCGTGCGATCGTCACTGGCCAGATTGGCGTCGACAAGAAGCCCTACCTCAAGGCGGTGACCGAGGCCGCTGCGCTCCGCGGCGAACCGATCGAGCTCTTCAACCTCGGGGACATGATGTACCGCGAGGCGCCGGATGTCCGCCCGGGACGGATCCTCGATCTGCCGATCTCGCGGCTGGCGACCCTGCGCCGTGCGGCCTTCAAGGACGTCATCGGGGCGACCCTGCCGGCGCGCGAGCACCGCAACGTGGTCGTGAACACCCACGCGACCTTCCGCTGGCGCCACGGGCTGTTCGCCGCGTTCGACTTCGACCAGATCGCCAAGTTCGAGCCGAACATGTTCATCTGCCTCGTCGACAACGTCGAGGTGGTGCACCAGCGCCTGCACGCCGAACACGACATCGACGCCACGCTGAAGGACTGCATGGTCTGGCGCGAGGAGGAGATCCTTGCGACCGAGCTCCTCGCCCAGGCGATGGGCTGCTCGAACAACTTCTACATCCTCTCGCGCGGCCGCATGCAGGACACGGTCGAGACCGCGACGCGGCTCGTCACCCAGCCGGAGATGCGCAAGGTGTACCCGAGCTTCCCGATGAGCCACGTGGTCGACATGCCCGACGTGCTCGCGGAGATCGACCACTTCCGTGCCGAGCTCGCGAAGCACTTCATCACCTTCGATCCGGGCGACGTCGACGAGAAGCTGCTCCTCGACCGCGCGCTCGCCGCGGCGCGCGAGGGCAAGGACTGGATCGAGACCGAGGCGCACAGCTTCGGCGGGCGCGCGGGCCGCAACCTGCGCGTCTCGGTGCGCGAGGTGCTCGATATCGCCGGCGACATCGACGGGCAGATCTACATGCGCGACTTCAAGCTGATCGACCAGAGCGACATGATCGTGTCGCTCGTCCCCGAGCTGCCGAACGGGACGCCGGGCCTCTCGAGCGGCGTCGAGCGCGAACTGCAGCACGCGTGGGAGCACACGAAGGAGGTCTACGTCGTGTGGAAGCCGCGCAAGGCGCCGAGCCCGTTCATCACCGAGACGGCGACCAGGATCTTCCGTTCGGTCGACGAGGCGCTGGCACACTTCGAGTCGAAGGGGATGTTCCACCCCGGCAACCTGTTCAGCCGCTGAGCGCGCCGGAGACGGCGCCGCGTCCTGACGGTCATCCGCACCATGCCGCGCTATCGCCTGACAATCGCCTACGACGGCACGGACTTCCACGGCTGGCAGCGCCAGGAACCCGCGGACGCACCGCCGCTGCGGACTGTGCAGGGCGTGCTGCAGGAGGCGGTCGCCGACCTGATCGGGACGCGCGTCGACGTGGTGGGCGCGAGCCGCACCGATTCGGGCGTGCACGCGGTCGGGCAGGTGGCGGCGTTCACGGCCGACGTGCGCGTGCCGATCGAGCGCCTCGCCGCGGCGATCACCGCGCGGCTGCCGCAGGACGTGCAGGTCCTCGCCGCCGAGCGCACCCACGAGGGCTTCAATCCGATCGGCGACGCGAAGAGCAAGTGCTACCGCTACACGGTCGAACACACGAGCCACCCGCATCATCCGCGGCCGCTCTTCGACCGGAACACCGTCTTCGCGACGCCGTACACCCTCGATGTCGCGCGGATGCGGCGCGCAGCAGGTCAGCTGGTCGGGACCTACGACTGCGTGGCGTTCGCGCAGATCAACCACGGGCGGGCGACGACCGTGCGGAGCGTCTACGGATGCACGGTGCACGAGCGCCCCGACCGACGCGTCGAGATCGAGATCGCGGGCAGCGGGTTTCTCTACAACATGGTCCGGATCGTCGCGGGCACGCTCGTCGAGGTCGGACGCGGGCGCATCGCGCCCGAGGACATCCCCGCGATCATCGAGTCGAAGGATCGCCGTCGCGCGGGGCCGACGCTCCCGCCGCACGGACTTTGCCTTCGCTGGATCTGGTACGGAACAGCGGCGTCGCCCGCTGCGGAGGGTGAGGCATGCGACGACCAGTGACTTGGTTCCCTGCGCACCCGGCGACCCTGCTGGCCGCCATGCTGGCCGCCATGCTGGCCGCCATGCTTGTCGCCGTACCTGCGGCGCTGGCGATGGCCGCCGACGTCCGCGCGCAGACGCTCGACCTCGATGGCGTTCGCGCCGGCCCTGCGATTCCCGCGGAGAACGCGGCGGTCGAGCTTGCCCGCGCCCTCGACGCAGAGAAGGGCGCGATCGACCTCGCGGCCGGGCGGCTCGCAGCCGAGGCGAAGCACGGGGCCGAAGCCAAGTCAAGGCTGCGGCTCCTCGCGATTCTCATGCTTCAGCAGGGCGCGCAGCGGCCATGGAGCGAGAGCGCGCCCGCCGTGCTCGGGCTTCGGCTGGCGAACGCGATGTCGCGCCTCGACCGCCTGATCGACGCGGCGACCGAGGGCCGGCGCGCGGACGACGGAAAGCCCATTCCCGCGGCGGACCTGCGGGCCGTGCACGAAGCCGTGCGGCGGCTGTCGCATGCGCCGCTCGAGGACGTTCGCAATGCGCTCTCGAGCGATGGCGCGCCCCCCGCGGAACTCACGCGGGCGCTGTCGAAGGTGCTCGCCCCCCTCGGAACGCTCGTCGAGCTTGTCGAGGGCGCGAGGATCGGCGATCCCTGGCCGGTGTCCACTTCGACAGCGCAGGCCGGACGGTCGGCGCCCGACTCCATCGCGGCGACGCCGCAGCGAGTCGCCGACATCGCCGCGCTGTCGGCGATGATCGAAGCCCTTCCCGCCGACGCGGCCCGCGCGTCCGCGCGGGCGATCCTCGCCGTCGCCACCGTCGACCCGATCGCGGACGACGAGCTCCTTCGCGGGCTGGGCGCGATGTGCGATGCGCTCGGATGGGCGCGTTCGCTGCGGACGGCGACCCGCGTGCCGCCGATCGACCCGGTCGCGATCGATGCGATCGAACGCCGCACCAGCGCGATGCTCGAGCGTCTCGCAGCGGCGGTGACGGCGACGCCGATGGCGTCCGACGTGCGCGACGCGGCCCTCGCGCAGGCCGATGCGCTTGCGCCTTCGGTGGAGGCCGCACGCGCCATGCTCGCGATGCGAGAGCGTGACTGGGCGACAGACACGCTGCAGCGTTCGCTTGCGGAGGCGTGTGCGTCGCTGTGCGCGGCGGAGCTTGCGGGCGATGCGGCCGAGCGGAGCCGCACGCGCATCGCGGAGCGCATCGTCGAGGCATGTCGGGCGGCCGAGCGGCTTGCGAAGATGGACACGGCCGGCGCGCCGCGCGACCTCCGCGACGTCGCTCGGATGCTCGACCGCGATGCACGGATCGCGGTCCAGGCATTGCCCCCCGCGTTCGCTGCCATGGCGGGCGATCCCTCGCGTTCCGCAGATCCCGACGCGCTGTCGACCGTGGCGCGGGTCGTGACGCTCGAGGCGGATCGCGCGCGGCTCGACCAGCTGCAGGCGCTCATCGACCGGGTGGGCGGCGTTCAACCGAAGGCGGGTCGCGGATTCGCAGGCGTCGCGCGGCGGCTCGCACGCATGCTGCTCGACCCGATCAAGCGGGCCGAGGCGCAGGTCGCGTTCAACGCCGTCGAGTCGCAGGCGGCGGCCGTGCTGCCGTTTCCATTCGAGGAGGAACTGCTGCGGGAGACTCCGCGCGCAACAGCCCTGACAGGCGGAAACGCCCGGCGCGTGGCCGAGATCGCGGCCGCGATGCGGGTTGCGTGGGCGGAAGAGCTCGGACGAGGCGCGATCGGAGGGCCCGCCGCGCAGCGGGTGAGCCTCGTCGCGCGATACTGCGCAGCGTTGCGCGACGTGGCGCAGCTTTCCGCGCCGATCACGCGCGAAGAGGGCGACCGGCTTGCGACCTGGGGCGGCTGGGGCGCGAGACGGGCGCTGCTTGCGCCCGCGGCGGTCGATCTCGACGCGCGGGCCGTGCTCGCGTCGCGCTCGCTCGTGGCGATGGGTCCGCAGGGCGATACCGCCGGAGTCGCCGGGGATTTCGCAAAGGACTTCACCAAGGACTTCACCAAGGACTTCACCGGGGACTTCACCAAGGATCTCGGCTCCATCGAGCAGGAGCTTCCGCTTGTGCGCCTTGCGGCGCGCCTCGAGCGCACGCTCGGCACCGCGCTCGACGCGGACCCCGATTCGGTCGCGGCGATGATCGCTCCCGTCGTCAAGGCGCCCCGCCCCGACGCCGCCCTTGCGCGCGAGTGGGGACGGTTGCTCACGCTGAACCGCGTGCTCCTCGAGGCCGAGTTCGCAAGACGTTCCGGAAACCTCGCCTATCGCGCGGCGCTCGCCGAGTACGGCGCAGTCCTCGCGGGCGACATCGAGACATCGGCCTTCGGCGCGCCACCCGTCGTCGCGGCCGTCCCAGGCTTCGACGGCACGGCAGAGGCAGAGCCGCGCGACGAACCCCGCCGCCCGGGCGAGCGGCCGCGCTCGCGCTAGCGGAGCGTCACCCGCCGAACGGGCGTTCCACGACGCGACTCGCCCGCGGAGACGCTGGAGATGCGGGTGCTGCTTGCGCCAGGCAGGTCTCTCACGGGGGCACGGAGGCCAAGTCTTCCACACCGTTGCGTCACGCGGTTGCAGAGGCCAGGATTGGGATTGGGTTCGTCGGTTTCCCCCTCCTCTTCTTCTCTCCTCCCTTTCTTCTCTGATCCCATTCTTCTCTGATCCCTTTCTTCTCTGATCTACGGGTGCAGCACCGGTCCTCCCCTGATCTCCGTGCCTCCGCGCCTCCGTGAGAGACCCATCGACGGGCATCGGCCGCACCACGCACGCGCGGAGACCACTCGGCCGGGCATCCGCACGTCCGCAGGAGACCCGTCGAGTCGTGACTGACGGGTCGCGGGATTTCGTACCATCCCGCGCATGAAGATCGTCGTGATTGCACCGCACCCGGACGACGCGGAACTCGGCATGGGCGGCACCATCGCGCGGCTCGTGGCCGAGGGGCACGAAGTCCTCATCGTCGACCTCACCGACGGCGAGCCTACGCCTCAGGGAACACCGGAGAAGCGACGCGCGGAAGCGAGCGACGCGGATCGAATCCTCGGAACCCGTCGGGTCAACCTCGGGCTGCCAAACCGCCGGCTCGAGCACACGATCGAGGCGCGGCACGCGCTGGCCGCCGTCCTGCGGCGCGAGCGATGCGAGATCCTATTCGCCCCTCATCCAGAGGACGCGCACCCCGACCACATCGCGGCGACCCGCATCGCAGAGGACGCCCGCTTCGACGCCAAGCTGACGAAGTGCGACATTCCCGGCGACCCCGTGCACCCGCGCAGGCTGGTGTACTACTACTGCACGCACCTGCGCAACACGCCGGCGCCGACCTTCGCGCTCGACACCTCGGCCTTTCGTGCCCGCAAGCGCGAGGCGATCCTGGCGTACCGCTCGCAGGTCGTCGACCACGCTCCGAACCAGGGACTGCCCGACAGCGTCGAGGCGCGCGACCGCTTCTTCGGATCACGCCTCGGCGTCGACGCCGCAGAGCCGTTCTGGTGCCGTGAACTTGCCGGACTCCGGTCGCTCGACGCGCTGATCTGATCGAGCGGCGGACCGCACGGGCAACACGCGGGCTTTCCCCGCAACCGTGGGCGCATCACGTTGATACAGTGCGGCTCCGCGATGGACGACCTTCTGTCCCAGATCCCGATCCTGCTGTCGCAAGCGCCCGACATGGCGATCTCGTCGGGCCCGCCCGTGCCGACGCCCGAGCCCGTCAGCCCGTGGCTCCAGTGGATCAGCGACTACGGCGCATGGTTCATCTTCGTCGCGTTCATCATCTGCGGCGTCGGCCTCCATATCTCCGAGGACTTCCTGCTGATTCCCGCAGGCGTCGCGATCTACGAAGGCCACATGACCTGGACGGAGACGCTGCTCGCGGCGTACTTCGGCCTCGTGATCGGCGACACCCTCTGGATCTGGGTGTGCCGCAACTACGGCACGCGCCTGATCCACAGCAAGCGCTTCCTGCGGATGATGCATCCGCGCAAGCTGCTCGAGGCCAAGCATGCGATGTCCGAGCGCGGCGTGATCGTCCTGATCCTCGCGCGCTTCATTCCCGGCACGCGTACGCCGGTGCTGACGATGACCGGACTCCTCCACATGCCGTGGTGGAAGTTCCTCGCGGTCGAG
>Ga0172372_10012844_pt1 | contig 10465 bp, 4 predicted proteins | sample LakKiv5m_2_FD_114544 | JGI IMG/M metagenome (GOLD analysis project Ga0172372, IMG submission 114544) | Freshwater microbial communities from Kabuno Bay, South-Kivu, Congo - kab_092012_9.5m | ecosystem: Environmental > Aquatic > Freshwater > Lake | place: Democratic Republic of the Congo... | reverse complement strand
CTCCAGCCCGGACGCACGCCCGAGCAAGTCCTGACAGGGCACACGGATGAGGTTACCAGCGTCGCGCTGGCGGCGTTCCAAGCTAGGCTTTACGTGGCGTCAGGCAGCGATGATCGCACCGTCCTAGTGTGGGAAGCCCTCCAGCCCGGACGCACAGCCGAGCAGGTTCTGACACGGCATAGGGATCGAGTCACGAGCGTCGCGTTGGCAGCGTTCCGAGAGCGGCTTTACGTGGCGTCAGGTGGTTGGGACCAAAACGTGCAGGTGTGGGACGCGCTGGGGGCCGAAGACACGCCGAAGCAAGTCCTGATCGGGCATACGAATAAGGTCAGCAGCGTCTCGCTGGCGGCGTTCCAAGAGCGGCTTTACGTGGCGTCGGGCAGTGATGATGAAACGGTGCGGGTGTGGGACGCGCTGGTGCCCGAAGGCACGCCCGGGCAGGTTCTGACAGCTCATGCCGGCAGGGTCAGCAGCGTCTCGCTGGCAGCGTTCCGGGACACGCTCTACGTGGCTTCGGACTACAGGGATCGCAGCGTAGGAGTGTGGGAGGCACTTGTGTGCAAACGCACCCCGACGCAAGTCCTGACAGGGCATACGAATGAGGTCAACAGCGTCTCGCTAGCGGCGTTCCAGGATAGGCTTTACGTGGCGTCGGGCAGTGATGATGAAACGGTGCGGGTGTGGGACGCGCTGGCGTCCGTGGGCACGCCTAAGCGAGTCCTGCCAGGGCATGTAGTCGATGACGCAAACGTCTCGCTGGCAGCGTTCAAGAAGCAGCTCTACGCGGCGTCATGCAACCCGAATGGCTCCGTGCGGGTATGGGACGCGCTGGGGTCCAGAGACATCCCCGGTGCGAGTCCTAGAGAGACGACCGGTCACGTGAGCGTCTCGCTGGCGGCGTTCGATGGGCGACTTTATGCGGTTTCGTTTAGTTGGGACGGCACCGTGTGGGTGTGGAACGTGCTGGCATCCAAACGAACCACCAAGCAAGTCTGGCTAAGGCGTATGAAATGGGTCACGAGCGTCGCGCTGGCGGGGTTCAAGGGGGGGATTTACGTGGCTGCGGGCGGCTTAGACTTCAGCGTGTGCGTGTGGGATACCTTGTATCCCGGACTTGGCCCCGAGCAAGTTCTTCGAGGGCTTACGGGCAGTGTCACCAGCATCTCACTGGCAGCGTTCGAGGAGGGACTTTACGTGGTTGCGGGCATTGCTGACGGCACCGTGCGAGTGTGGAACGCACTGTCTGGACAGCCGCTCGGAGAACCATTGCCCCACGCGCGCAAGGTTGCCCAAGTGCAGTTATTGGCGCTTGATTCCGGCCGCACCCCGGTCCTGCTGACGGTGGACGAGGGCCACTGGGTGCGCCTATGGCACCCCGGCGCGCAGCGTCCGTGGTGCCAGTTCCCGTTGGAGACCCAACCTCTGGCCTTTGCCGTGCATACCGTCAAGGGCCGCGAGGAACTCATCATCGCCGCCCGTGCCCATAATGAGCGTGGCTTCGCCATCCTCCGCTTCGCCGTGCGCAACCTCCCCGGGGTAGAAAAATTTTCACGCCTCTATAGTCCAAGTGTATAACGAGCATGAGCGATCGCTTCATTGATACCTTGTTCCGGCTGCTCCAAACCGAGGAGCGTGCGAAGGCTATTCGAATTTGGAAGCCAAAGGATGTCTTTCCGAACGGCTTTGGCTCGCTGATGGAAGATGCGTGGGGGAATTGGGCCAATTTCACCGACATGGAACGGGGTGGTCCGCCGCCGCCGGCCTCGGATGCGGAGTGGGACCAAGTGGCGGTTGTTCTCACGCTGGCGACCTTGTGGATCCGCTACAACGACTCCAAGCCGACCCCGCCCGCCGATCTCCCAACGCTGGTGGAAACGCTGGCCGAGAGGCTGGCCCGTTTGCGTGTGCCCGCCAACCTTAAGAATCCCCGATTCAAGCCGCTCCGATATTTCTACGCCCCCGACGTGGTGCTGCCGGCCCTGCTCGACAAGTCGAGCAACAGGGATTTGCACGCAGAATTCAGCGAACTGGCCACCCGCTATACGATCGAGGCCATGGGCCAGATCGGCCGTGTCGGGTTGGCGCGGCTACAACCGTTCGTGCCGGGGCTGAAGGAGTTGGAAACTCCGGTCGAGGCCATGGTTAATTTGACGGTGAAAAGTTTGGCGATGAACCTGCGGGCCGGCGAATGCGGGTGTTGGCGGGCGGTCAAAGCGGTCAAAGGCGAGCCGGGGGAAAACAGTAATCCCGCCAAGGCGAAGCGCAAGTGTGAGGCCAACCACCGCATTGCGGGTTATCAGGTTTTCCGGGATGACCGGCACCAACCTTTCTGGGAGTTTCTTCATGCCGCGATTCTCGGCAGCAAGATGTTGAAGATCAAGGAGGACAAACCGCGCATACCGCTGACCGAGGGACTCAAGTCAGGGTGCATGTGGTTTCACAGCGCATCCGGAAATGAGGAGGGAGAAGGCGTCTTGGTGGGGCTGCACCGGTATTTCCGGGTGAGACGGGTCGCGAGGCATTACTGTTCCGCTTGTGAACAGGAGTCCTACCAGAAGTGTGACAAGGAAGAGTGTGTCAAGCACTCGGCCAAGCGCTCAATCCGCCTGCTGAATTCCCGGCTTGTGCTCCCCAAGCTTTGGTATTGTGAGGCGGACGGGTTTGCCGTGGCAGCGGAAGGGTCGGTGGATTCTGAAGAACCGCCGCAATGCACGATTTGCAAAACACCGATGAGCTTGTTTGAGGGCTACCACGAGCCATTCCCGGTGTGGTCGTGCAAGTTGAATCAGGGCAAGAAGCGAGAAGACCACTATTTCACCGGGGAGAAGGGCACCTTGTGCCCCGTGTGCGGGTCCAGACACACCAGCCGGGCGGTCAATTCATCCGTGCTACAAGTGCGTTTCGAGCCGAAGAAGGTTTCGCTTGAGACCGCTCGCGGCGGCAAGCCCTTGGATCCACGGGCAGAAGACGGCGCCAGCGATCCGCTCGCCGATGATTCGCCGGACTGGGAATTGCCGTATTCGCCTTTCGGTGATGAAGGGGAAGAATCCGCGTCAGACGAGCGCGGCGATCCATCCTTGCACATAGTCGAAGGCGATTTCCAGTCCAATGAGGACTTCGCCCACCCGAAAGGGCGCGCCGAAGAGAACGACCGTGCCCAGGTGAAAGTTGCGCCGCCGAAGCGAGAGGAAATCGCACCCAGCGTAATGGAAGATGAGAACGCACGTTCCTCGGAAGTGGAATTGCGCATGGATTATGCGAGCGGGCTGCGTGAATTCGCCGCAGGCGAGACCGGCTGGGCGTCGCTGCTGAACGCCTTCGCGCAGGACCCTTTCAAGGATCAAGAAGCGGTGAACGTAGAAGCGTTGAACGTATTCGAGCGCTGGGGTGAGTGGAAGCTCACCCCAAATCGCAACGAAGAACCAAAAGACTGGTGGCGGGTAACGGATCGGCTGGAAGCTCACGCATACACCATCTTCAGCAACGACGAGGCGGAGAAACTGGTGGACACCCTGCCCGACTGCGACGAGGGATTCCGAATGATCATGCGGGGCGCATTTGGCGATCGGCTGTTGCGGTTTTTGTGCCACTATTTTGCCCCTGAGGAGGCAGTTGATAGCCCAGTGAAGGTGGTTGACGCTCCCGATGAAGAGGATACTGATCACAATGAAACCTAGTTCCACCAAACCCGATTCCAAGAGCCTGAATGCGGAGCTGCAGCGACTCCTTACCGAACTGGCGTTCCGTGCCCGTGACGGCGGCTTGGCCGTCGGCAAGCATGTGTGGGTCAAGATCGTGCCGACCGCAGTGCTGGCCAACCAGACCTGCCACCTGATCGTGACCTTGCTCCGCCGGCACGCCGAGGGAGCACCGGGGCTGGCGCGACGCCGATTGATGCTAGAAAGGCACCAGACCGGTGGCGGCCACCCCCTGGACGTGCGCCTGACCGACGCCGAGGGGCAGGTTGTCTTCCGGAATGTGCCGGCAGATGCACAGTGCGGCCTGCAATTGCGCACGATGGATGCGAAAGCGCTCCTCGACGCGCTGGGATCGCGGCTGGATACGCACGAATCCCCATCAAACGTCGTGGAATCAGAGGCGTTTGGTGATGCGCCCTCCGCAGATTGGCAGATCGCTTTGGCGGCATCCTCCGGCAAGGTTGGCCCGGATTCCCTAAAGTCCTCCGCTGAGTCCGTCCATCTGGAGGTGCCCGGATTCGGAAGGATTACTGGAACCTTGTCGCCGGTTTTCGATGGGGTGCGAAAATTGACCCTGACGGCACCCAACGGACCCTTGCGGGTCGCCGTTCATGTGCGCCACAAGGACGGAAGCCGCCCGCTGCTGGGCGAGGTGCAGCTGGAGTCCATGGGCGAGACGGGACCGCTCGCCTACTCCGGCGAACTCCCCGGCATCCCGGCCGCCAACATTGGCGACGGAGACGTGGAACTGGAACAACTGAAATAAGCAACTGCGTATGCCCAGCCCCAGCCAGCAACAACCCCAGACGGTGAAGGCGAGGATCACCCCCGCGCTGGACAGATTGGAAAGTATCTGGCACGAGCACCCGCACAAGCACCCCTATTTTGAGTCGGAAGATGTTCTCCGGAGCGACTTGATCCTCGGGGCCTGCCGTGAGGCCATTCAAGCCGGGGACCGGCAACGGCTGCAAAAACTGCTCTCCTGCGAAAGGTCCTCCTATCTGCTAAACCAAAATCACGAGGATAACCGGGTGCAAAGCAAGGACCACCGGTCCGCCCGCTGGGACACGCTGTGGGGCTGCCTCGCCACGGCCATCCAACTGTGCGACCTCCCCACTTGGACAACCACCATCAATCCCGAAGCGGTGTCCGAGCTCGCGGCCGAATACTCCCTGCCCCCGGGGCTGGTATTGTCCTGGGTGCAGGCACTGCTGCCCTCAGCGCTGGATCCGGCGACGCTGCGTCCCGTGGGCAATCCGCTCAACCTCCATGCCATGACCGTCGCGCTCCACCCGGCTACCAATGTCAGCAAAGGAGTGCCGTCGTGGTTGACCCTAGAAGCCGTGAGTCCGGGCCAGGGGCGGCTGTATCCGTCCGCCCGGGCCGCGCTCACGCTGCGGAAGGAGGACTGGTGGCAAACTGAGCGAGTCGTGGAACAATTCCTGACAGACCGGGGTTACGTGGATCCCGCCGTGGACATCCGCTGGGAGATCACCCTTTCGGGCGGGCACCGGCCGGCCTTCCTGGAGGGCGATTCCTTGGGCGGACTGCTGGCCTTGGGGGCGGCCAAGGCGTGGGGGCGGCATCAAGTCCTCAAGGATCTGAAGTTGACCAGCCTTACCGCCTCGGCGGCCCTAAAGCCCGACGGTGCGTTTGGGCCGGTTGGGGCAGTCGTGGAGAAGTTGGCCTCCGTCGCCCGGGAAAATACTTTCCCCTGTGTCACGACCACCCTGATTTCATCGGCCCATCACGATGGCACTCCAAACGCCCACCAACTCCGCCTGCCCGAATGGGACAAGCCGGACGCTTCCGACCCTCGCTGGCGATATCCAGGCCGCGAATTTGGAATCGCGTTCGTGCCAAACTTCGACGAGGCCGTCCTCGCTGCGAAGGCGGCCCAAGACAAGTGGACCTTGATTGATGATCGTCTGGGTCCTCACGACGAATTCTACGTGCCCCGGGTGGGGTTGGAGCGTGAGGTTCAGGCGAAGCTGAAGGCCGCCCCATCGGGGCACCTCGTGGTGGTCGGTGGCATGGGCCGGGGCAAGACCACCTACCTGACCGAGCGCATCCACCACCTGCACCAGCAGGGCGAGCGGCCGATCTATCATTTCATTCGCTACCAGGCCCGGACCACGCCTGAAACTGTCATCGGATCCCTGTGCCAGCAGCTCCGGCTGAAATACGGGTTGTCACTCCCTACCGACCAGGTTTCGTCATATGATTGGGATAGGCGCGCCGAGAACCTTGCCCACGTGCTTCAGCAGGTGAGCAAGAAGCTGGAGGATATGCGGGGCACCCGGCGCACTGAGGTCATTCACATAGATGCTGCGGATCAACTGGTGGGCAACGACGACCACCTCCTGATTCCTGGCGTCCTGCCTGCACACTTGCCGGATGGCATCCACACCCTCATCACCACGCGGTCCGACTTTGACCGCAACCGGATATTGAAGTATCAGCCGCAGCTCTCCTTTGTGGAATGCACCGATGATCCCGCTGACGTGGCGGCTTACCTGCGGGAGCGCAATTCCGTCCAGCGGCTCGGCCTACGAGACGAGTTCATCCAAACGATCATTTCCCGGCGGGAGAAACCGCCGGTCTTTTTCACGGTCAGCAAGCAATGCCGGGCGCTGATCGAGGCGGTCCAGGCGGAAAACCAAAAGGAGCAGGATGCGCTTCGCTCCAGCGTGGATCCTTGGCTGATGGCACCCGAGAAATTGATTCAGGACCAAGCCGACGATTTGGTATCGTGGGCAGATCGGAAGGGCATCAATGCTACCGAGGTGTGGCATGTGATGGGTGCCTTGGCCTTTGCCCGGGCGGAACTCTCGGAAAACATCCTCGATGCGCTCGCCATTCTAGGCCGCGACAAGCTCAAACGCATTTTGGATCTGGCCTCCAGTTTCTTCAAACCTCTGCCTGGCCGGCGGACTCCCTTCACCCGGTTGGAGTTCGATCACCCCGGTTACGCACGGGAGATTCTGGATGCGACTCCGGCGGAAAGGAAGTGCCGGCTGAGCGACGCGGCTCGCTCCGAATGTCACGCGGCACTGGGCGAGGGCGCGCTACAGCTCATCCAGAAGGCGCTGCGCGAGCCCGACCGGGTCATGAGCCGGCTCGACGAAGCTTTGGAGGCCGCCAGTCCGGAGCGGCCCCCGCAATGGCCGGACGCACTCCCTGGCCCTTGGAAAGACCCGGAATGCTCCGGCCTTGTATTTGCCCTGCGCGAGGCACCTTACCACCTGCATGAGGCGGGGCTGCACCAGCAGGAGCGCGCCCTGCTGGCTAACCTCGACTACCTTCAGGCCCGGATCATCACCCCCTTGCCGGCCCCCCTCCAGATCGCGGTGGAGGCCGACCGTATCTCCCGGGACCTGCTGGCTGCGGTGGATGCGGCCTAAGCTCCGTCATGCCCCCGAACCCACACCAGCCGCCCGCCGAGGTGACCGCCGCCGATCTGGGGCGGCTGCACCGGGCCTTTGACCGCACGAAACACCTGCTGCCGGAGCACCCCCGGCTGCTGGTGCCCCTGCTGCTCAACAGCGAGGCGGACCGGTTGGACCAGACCCCCGCGTTGAAGGACCGCTTCAGCGTGGCGGCCCAACGGCATCGCCCCGCCTGGCTTCAGCAGCTCAACCAGCCCCCCGCCTACCGCAGCCAGCATCTGCGTGTCATACCCCATGACGGCCCTATCCGCGACATCGCCACGGCGCTGCATCTGGGGGAATGGTATGTGGCCAGCGCGTGCGGCCGACAGGTGCGGTTGTGGAAGCTCCAGACCAGCTCCCCCGCCCACGAGCGGATGATGGAGCACGAGAGCTTCGTTAAAAGTCTAGCCTTGGTATCCTATCAGGCTCCCGGCTGGAGTGGGCCGCAGTTGCTTCTGGCGGCCGGCAGTGGCAATACCGTGTGCATTTGGGACGCTCTTCAGCCCGGACGCACGCCCGAGCGAGTCATGACCGGGCATAGGAAGTGGGTCAGGAGCGTCTCGCTAGCGAAGTTCAAGGACAGGCTTTACGTGGCGTCAGGCAGTGATGACGCCACCGTGCGCGTGTGGGACGCGCTGACGGGGGAACAAGTTCAGATTCATGAAGCTAAGCTGGCGCATAAAACAATCGTCGGGAAAGAGCGTCCATGGCCAATTGACTATTGCGTCACTAGCGTATCGCTGGCGGCCTTCGAGGACCAACTCCACTTGGCTTATAGAGTTGACGAGCTCTTGTTAGTGGTGGACGCGCTAGCGTCAGAGGGCACCTCTAAGCACGTGGATGGAGGACTGAACAAGAGCGACAAGAGCGTATTGCTTACAGCGTTCGAGGACAGGCTTTGCGTTATAGCATATTGGAATTGTTTTGTTTTGGGCTATGACGCGATGACACCCGAAGCAGCCTTAGAATCACGCTGGGATCACTTAGCAGGTGGGAATTACCTCTCGTCGACGGTGTTCGCAGGGCGGCTCTTCTTGGCTACGAACGTTCCACATCACGCGGTGGAAGTTTGGGAGCAGGCACTGGCACGCAGATCCGCCCCCTTTACGGTGCTATGGGGGCACACGGGGCGTGTGACGAGTATTTCGCTGGTGAAGTGCGATGAGGAGCTTTACGTGGTTTCTGGCAGCGAAGACTGCACCGTGCGAGTATGGGGAGTATGCGATGAGCAAGACTCCGAACGTATCATCGGTCGAGTGCTCGATGAAAATTATTTCGAGGTTCTCAGTGAGCCCAAAAGTGTTTCGCTGGCACAGCTTGATGGGCGGCTCCACGTAGCTGCGGGAGATCTTCTGGATGGCACCGTGCGCGTGTGGGAAGATTCGGGGTGCGGAGTTGCCCTGTTGCAGCAAGTTGGAAAAGTTAATTTTGAGCCGGTTACAAGTGTATCTCTGTCATCATTCGCGGGCCGTATATACATTGCTTCGGCTAGCGGCAGCCAGCCCGTGCGAGTGTGGGACGCGATTCCACGCAGCGGCTCGTCGAATTACGCAACGCTAACAATGCCTTTTCGACGGCTGTGGGCGACCTTGATGCACAAACGTGCCCCAACACCAATCCCAAAAAAACATCAGGGATGGGTCAACAGCGTCGCGCTTGCGGAGTTCGAGAAAGGGCTTTATTTGGCATCGAGCAGCGACGAAAATATCGTGAAAATATGGGACGCGCTGGTGTCGGATGGGGAACCCAAGCAACTCTTTCAAGTGCCGGCCACCAGCATATCTTTGGCGGTGTTCAGTGGGCGGCTTTGCTTAGCTACAGGAGGCTATGATGGCACAGTGCGAATATGGGATGCGCTGGCGGGCGAGGCGCTCGGTGAACCTTTGACTCACACGCGTGTGCCCACCCGTGTGCAGCTGCTAACGCTGGATTCCGGCCGCCTACCGGTTCTGCTGACAACGGACGCGGACCACTGGGTGCAACTTTGGCATCTAGGCACGCTTCGTCGCTTGTGCCGGTTCCCATTGGAGACCGAACCGCTGGCCTTTGCCGTTCATAATGTGAAGGGCCGTGAGGAACTCACCATCGCCGTCCGCGCCCATCTACGGCAGGCTTTCGTAATCCTCCGCTTCGCCGTGCGCAATCTCCCCGGGGCAGGCGCATTGGCAGGCCATTAACTTTCGGTGGGCCAGAAGAACTAGGCCTGGGGCTTGGAGTTTGGCGGGCCGGCCCGCAGTTCGGCCACCACTTGCGCCAACCCGTCCTCCCCCAATCCGGCATGGCGGCAGAGGCAGTCCCGGCTGGTGGCGGGGAGTTCTGGATAGCGGATGGCCATGGTGCCGTCCTCGCTGCAATTCAAGCTCAACCAGCAGCCGTTGCGGCGCACCCGACCGGCGATGAAATCCTCGAGGAGCCGCAGGGCCAGGCACACGGCGAGGCCGTTCAGGGAATTGAGGCTGCCGGCGCGCTCCGCCCGGAAATCCCGGGGGCGCGTGAACAGCTCACGCTCGGCGTCCGCGCTGGCGAGGCGGGCACGGGCGTCCAGCTCGTCCCGCACGCCGCCCGTGCAGAGCAGGCACCGGCCCGGCCAGACCAGCCGGACGTCCGCGCCCATTTCACGCCGGCCATCCCGGAGCAGGATGCCCGTGCCGAGGTCCAGCAGCGGCTTGTGGTGAAGCACGGCAAGGTAGGCCGCCGCCAGCCGGGCGCTGTCCCGGTCAGGGGCGCTGATCACCACATCCGCCTCGGCCACGGCGGCAAGCGCGCGCAGGTGCGTGGCGGACACCGGCAGCGGATCCACCTCCAAGGCCGGCCGATCCAAGCGCAAATGCGCGGCCAACGCGTCCACTTTGTAGGCGTTAATGTCGGCGGGACCGTAGCCGGCACCTTCTCCCAAATTGTGCGGTTCGACGCGGTCCGGATCCACCAAAGCCAGGGCGCGCACCCCCGCCCGGGCCAGCAGCGTGGCGAGGAGACTGCCGGACCTGCCCGCACCAATGAGGACAAAGCGGCTCTCGGTCATTTTCACCCAAGTCTCCCGGCCGAGCGCGCCGATGCTGCGGGACCACCAGTCCGCCGATGAGGCTTGGTCCTGGGCGTCATTCCGCATCCGGGCACCGTGCAAAGGAATCCGGGAAAGCCCAGCTCCCACCACGCGCAGTTCGTCCAGCTCTTCAAAACTGTCCGGCTCCATCTGGATGAAGCCCCGGGCACGGCCCAGTGCCGGCCCGATGCCCAGCACCATCACGGCCCGCACGCCGTTCGCCAGGGCGGCCAGCGCGCTGGGGTCGGGCAGTTGGCTGCGGAGCACCCAGCGGCAGCGGTGCGGCCCCGGGG
>Ga0172372_10012843_pt1 | contig 10465 bp, 9 predicted proteins | sample LakKiv5m_2_FD_114544 | JGI IMG/M metagenome (GOLD analysis project Ga0172372, IMG submission 114544) | Freshwater microbial communities from Kabuno Bay, South-Kivu, Congo - kab_092012_9.5m | ecosystem: Environmental > Aquatic > Freshwater > Lake | place: Democratic Republic of the Congo... | reverse complement strand
TCATCTGCCGAAAGAGTTTCGAGAGTCTTCGTGCCTCCGCTTTGGATTTCCCGCGCAAGAGCTCCGCCATCATCGATGCAGTTGCCTGACTAATAGAGCAACCATGGCCTGTAAATGCAATTTCTGAAATCGCATCTTGAGAGAACTTTACATTAAGAGAGATCTGATCGCCGCAGAGCGGATTGTGCAGGTCAACAACTCGATCAGGATTGAGCAAGACCCCTTTGCACCGCGGTGATTTGTAGTGATCCAGGAGTAGCTCCTGGTAAACTTCGTCGAGTTTCACGATAGCACTTTTTTTACCTTGTAGTCCGTCTGTGTATGCACTCGCTGCCCGTGCTGCAACCGCGCTATCACTGCGTGTCCTACACAATTTCGTTAATCGCGCTTTCTACTTGCGAGAATGTGTCAGTATATCAAAAGCTGCACGCAGGGGATAGAAGAGCCGTTACAAAACGGAATTACAGGGACGAATCAACAGGTTACAAGACCAGCCGAGCGTTGCTTATCGAGTATCATCGCTAACTGCAAAAACGGCTCGGGATCACCCGTCAGGGCAATCTTGCCAGAGCGAAATGCTGCCTGGAGACTAAGCTCACCTTTAACAAGCCTCTCTAACGACACCTCATCTGCGCAGATCTCTGAAACTGCCCTCTCCCCCGCTGAGATCTTACCGGTTCCAAGCTCGATCCCATTCACCCGGTCGCCACAGCGCACACGGATTTCAGAATGAAAAGCAGGAAAGGTGCTGGCCGCCGCTGCTACGAGTCCACTTAATTCATGTAACCAACCACTGCTCATACGCCCAACTGCTCCCCCTGCCAGTAGTACAATTCTTTCCTAGCGCACCAGAGAAGTCTACCCGGTTCACTCCCAATCCGCCAGTTAAGGGCGCAGTAAACACCTCACATTTGTGAACCAGTTGACTCTGATTGTAAGTATCGCTCTAACTTGTCCACCCCCGGATGCCCACCGATGAGTCGGCTTGCGATCGTTTTCGCCCGCGTAGCGGCCATGAGTGCTGCGGCTTTATCGTCCTGGGCGATGTACGCCTGAGCTAGAATGTATAGTTCGTGAATGCCCCGCCACCCGGTTACCTGACACGCTCGTACGGCGAGTTGCACAGCGTACTCGGGCTCAAAGAGTGCCCCTTCGTGAAGATAACTGAGGGCGAGAAGACGAAGAACCTTAGGATGCTCCGGAGCTACGGTCAGCGCTCTATGTAGGTGATGTCGAGCGTATGCTAACTTGCCTTCACCGACCAGCACTTCAGCGTACGCAACTACGGCGTCAAATGGCCCACGATCAAGCGCTGCTAATTTCGATAGCTCGCCGCGCGATTGCACGCACTGCGAGTTGGCGAGTGTCAACCGTGCTCGCGCCACCTCCAATCCAGGAAATCCTCCTGCATCGCAGTGAACACGCTGAAGAAGACTGTGGGCTTCCTGTACAGCTGCCTCCTCTGCGCCTGAATCAACCACGGCGTTGATAAAAAGTGCCACTAGTTCAGGATCAACCGGGATGCGCTGAATACACAGCCGCATCGTCCACAGCGCCTCGGATGAGTATCCAAGCCACAACTGCAAGCGGACGAGCCGAACGTATGCCTCTCGAACATCAGGGAAAGACGATGTCGCCTGCCTTAAGTACATCTCTGCCTCATCGAATTGCTGTAATCGAAAGAGGCAGTGAGAGATGTCCAACAGCGCGTTAATCTTTGCTCGACTTTCTGGATGCGAGGCCAGCCCTTGTTTATAGAGCTCTGCTGCCTTTTGAAACTCGCCCTTCTGGTATAGTTGAGCGCCCTCAATCCAAGTCGACACTGGCATGCCCCTCCAGCGACGGATCCATGCTACGTAACTACTGAAGCGATCAAAGATGCCGGTACGGACTTTCACGGTCAACTACTCCTATAAATCCTCTATCAAGGGCGCGCGTGCACAGCTCCCTGAACTACCACTTACTAATCTGCGCAACAGCCTAGATTGCTTCACATTACAATAAACACTTGTAAGATCAGATAGTTACGTACTATCTTATGGGATAAGTCCCGAGCAGATCGCAAAGCCTATACTCCATGCTTGCAGGTGCTTTCAGAAGGCACTACCGTATGGGATTTTGAAACGACTCAGCATCTGCAGCTACTGTAGCGCTACCCCTACTAAGGGGCGGCTTTGCGGAAGCCTTGCGGGGTGGAAACATTAACTGCTTCAAGCAAAAATACGTCATCCTCGATCAGGGATGTCGATTTTTGGGTGAATAGTTATTGTTTCCACCCCGATTTTGCTCCGCAAAATCGCCCCTTATAGGGGTTTACGCCCTCTCTGCGGCATAGGGTGAATAGTAACACAAATTCAAAAACCGCTGAGCAGTTACGGGATTTTTATGACCAGTTCCAGCACACTAGCTCCCCTCTTCGCCTCGATACTTCCAGCTGAGCGTATCCTGACAGACGAGCAATCGCGACAATTTTATGGACGCGATTGGCTCAAAGATTTTCCAGTGGCACCAGCTCTCATTTTGCTTCCCGAATCAACCGCACACGTACAGGCGATAGTGCAGCAGTGCCACGCACACTCGATAGCAATCGTTCCATCCGGTGGGAGAACCGGTTTAAGTGGCGGCGCCACTGCGACGAATGGCGAGGTAGTCGTTAGTTTAGAGAGGATGCGTTCGGTACTTGAGGTAAACCGCACTTCTCGAACCGTTCACTGTCAGGCCGGAGTAACACTTGAGCAGCTACAGTTAGCGGCTGCAGCACACGAACTCTACTTTCCTATCGACTTCTCAAGCCGCGGCTCGGCGCAGCTTGGTGGCAACATCGCCACCAATGCTGGAGGTATTAGGGTAATTAAATATGGCAACATACGAGACTCTGTTGTAGGTCTGACGGTCGTCACCGGAACAGGGGAGATTCTGGAATTGAACGGCTCACTCTTCAAAAACAACTCTGGCTACGATCTGCGAAATCTCTTTATCGGATCGGAGGGCACATTAGGAATAATCACCGAGGCGATCGCAAAACTCACCTCACCCCCGAAAGGGCTTGTACGTATCCTATGTGGGGTCTCGGATTTTGACGCGATACTTGGGCTCCTCACGCTGTGCCGCGATTCGCTCCCCAACCTTTCAGCTTTCGAATTTATGGAGCGGCTGCCCTATTCGGAAGTTGTCCGGCATCGTCGTTTGAGAGATCCATTCTCTCAGGGGTACCCGGCGTATGTGCTCGTGGAGAGTGAGTTACACTCTAACAATACTGAGGACCATATTACCGCCGTATTCGCCCAAGCGTACGAACAGGGGATTATTCAGGATGTTGTTGTGAGTGAATCCTCTGCTCAGGCGCAGGAACTAATGAATCTCCGCGACTTCATCAGCGAGACTTTGAGTCAGCACTACACGATTCACAAGAATGACATCTCGGTTCCGGTGCAATCCATACCGGCATTCCTCAGTGACTTGCACACAACTATTCGAGAGGCCTACCCAACCTACCGAGTTGCAGTATTTGGGCACGTCGGAGACGGCAACCTCCACGTTAACGTCCTTAAACCGGCCGATATGCAGGATACTGAATTCTGGAACAACTGCCACTCGGCCGATACCATCGTCTTTAACGTAGTCAAACGCTACCGGGGTAGCATCTCGGCTGAGCATGGCGTTGGGCTACTCAAGCGAGATTTCCTGCATTTTACCAGGTCACCTGCCGAGATAGAGATTATGCGCGGTATTAAAGCGGTACTGGACCCTAAGGGGATTATGAACCCCGGAAAGATCTTCGCGTAAGTCCGTGTTTATGGCCGCATAGGAGCTCTCAAAGCAATCTGAAGGCCTCCAGAGCGCTGTGGAGATGTTTCTGCTAACGGTCCGCGCTGGGTAATCGCGATTGTCAGATGGCCTCTTACAAGGCCTCTCCGTAGCGCACCCGGTGCGGCAGCTGTGGACGCAATTGAGTTGCGCGGTGAGCTTCGGCTACCACGATCACGCTGGATCCCATTCGAAAGGTCCCCAGCTTGTCCCCTACTTGGGTAGCACCCTCCGAGTGCTTGAAGGTACGGATGGAGTGCTTTACCCACGGCTTGGTGTTCGTCTCAAGCTCCGTGTAGTGCAGCGCGATTCGACCGACATTTGTGGCACCCACCATCACGACCGCCACTAACCCTCGCTCACTCTCGATAAATGTGACGATGCGCTCGTTGACGGTAAAAAGACCCTCAACCGAATTGAGCGCCCAATCATTCACGGGCCATAATTTGCCGGGGATGTGAACGGTTTTGATTATTTGCCCCGCTACTGGGGCAAATATGTGGTGAGCATCTGACGGTGAGAGGTACAGATTCCACAATGATCCACGCTCCAGGCGACTCGCAAGTGGATCACCTCCCAAGAGCTGCTCTAGGGTGTAGTGCTTGCCCTTCACCTGCGGAATAGCCATCCCCGACGACAGCTCGTAGTAGTCTCGAAGCATCCCGTCAACTGGACATACAAACCCCTCTCCGATCGGCCGCACCTCGGGCTTTAGGTCACGGGTGAAGAAATCACCGATACTCCGGTACTGGTCGAGCGATTTAGTCGCAGTCGTCAGATCGATTGCATACGCACGCGCAAAGACCATGATAGTCCAACGGGCGAGCGGTTGCGGAAGTGGAAGGTTCGCCAAAAGTCCAAGAAACCAACTGAGGTACGATAGTGGCAGGAACCTGACTAGATTCATACGTCTCAAGATCTTAGAGACTCTTGCTATTCGCCGCGGGCTGCCGCTCGCTCAAAGCTCGGATCAGATTTTCCACCGCTGCAGTTCCCTGCCGAACGACACTCTCGTACGTTCTGCTACCGACGTGCGGCGTCAGGTGTACGTTCGCCAGACCCAACAAGGGATTATCAAGTTGCACCGGCTCTGGGTCAAGCACATCAGCTCCATAGCCTGCTACGTGCCCCGAGCGAACGAGGTCGGCAAGCGCCCTCTGATCGACGAGTGCGCCACGACTCACATTCACTATGTACACTCCACGACGACACATCATTAAGCGCCGGCGATTCAGAAAGTGCTGATTATCACGGGTAAGGCTCATGTGGACTGAAAGAAAATCAGAGTGCGGGAAGATGTCCTCATCTTTTGGAGCACGCTGGATAGTCGGTCGGTACTCTGAGAATAAGCTATGCGAAAATACCTGCGTGAGCTCGTCTAAGTAAGCAGCATGCTGCTGCGACCACGAAGTATTAAACACTCTGACGTGCATACCGAACGCCATCGCTCGCTTGGCGACCTCTTTGCCAACCCTACCAAAACCCAAAATGCCGAGAGTCTTGCCGGCCAGCTCACGCCCGGTGTGACGACGCCACTCGCCCTTGTGAACGAGCGCATTCTGCTCTGGAATGTAGCGAGTAAGACTTAACAGTAGTCCAAAGGTAAGCTCTGTAACTGTTGTGTGGTTAACTCCAGGGGTGTTCGTGACGGTGATGCCGAGCTTTTCAGCTTCTTGAAGATCTATCTTATCGAGACCGACTCCATACTTACTTATTACCTTGGCCTTGGGGGCCGCGGCTTGTAACACCTGCGCGTTAAAGTCGTCCTCACCACAAACGAAGGCATCAAACTTGGTGCCGTCCCCGATATACGAGAGCAACTGCTCGCTGTTGAGTGGCCCACGAGCCTTTATAACTTCGAAGCCAGACTCCATAAGCTTTGAGACGTGCGGGCCAGGGGTGTCGATAAAACTGGAAGTCGATACTAGAACTGAATACGTCATTACCACTCACCCCCTATTAAGAGCGCATTCTGTCAAAGGTATCAAAGGCGGGTGCTGCAATCAAGCTGAACTGGCGCAAATCGGAAGTCTCAGTACGAACAGCAACATATTGAGTCTACTCAATAAAAAACGTCTCACATGGCCAAACGGGCCTTTGCAGACCGGGGCAAAACGCAGTACTCTCTCAGGGGTCAAACCGACACGGCGAGCGCCCCTCTATGAACAGTACCTCTATCAAGCAGCCCCCGGCGCCGATCTCGCTACGAGGGAAGTTGCTGCTCGGCACATTCGGCACACTCTTTGCCCTGACCGTGAGTGCTGTAGCCCTACAGTTTATTCCTCTCACCCCTAAGGGCACCGAGTTTAATTCGCTCGCCGACCTGCGGCGCGCGTTGCAGGCACCCTCTGACGCCGCTACCACCAACGAGGGCAAACCAAACGACAATACATCGCTTAGGCAGATCGTACAGTCTCACCCCGACGACTCGATCATCTACACGCTTCAGCCTCATCTCGACCTGACGTTTATACGAGCCCGAGTGGTGACGAACTCGTGTGGTATGCGCTCTCCTGAACGACCGATCGTCAAGCCTCCCGGCGTTTTCCGCATCGCTCTACTTGGCGATTCGTTCGCTTTTGGCTGGGGGGTAGCCCAAGAAGCAACGTTCGCCCAAAAGCTTGAGGATTCACTCAACCGCATCGCCGCTGGGGCCACACGCTTTGAGGTGCTAAACTTCGGCGTCCCAGGGTATTCTACCTTTCAAGAGGTCGCTTTGTTTGAAGAGCGCGGGCTCGATTTTAATCCCGACGCCGTCTTAGTCTACTTTGTACAGAATGACTTCGGCATGCCCTTCTTTGTCCGTGATCTTGAAGGGAATGGCGGGATATTCTCCTCGATGACGTTTGTACAACTAGGTCGCAAACTCTTCTCATCCGATGCGCTGAACCAGCAGATCACAAAACTCGGGTTAGACCCGAATCGGGCGCTTGCAAGGCTCGCTGCCATCTGCCAAGAGCGTGGCATCAAGATGTTTTTCACCATCAATCCCCGTAAATCGTGGAAACGAGACCTAAGTCGACTCTCAGCTATTAAAAAACACTCAAACGTACAGATTATACCGCTTCGCGAGGGTCTTTTGGAGTATATTAGGCGACATTCTATCCCTGAGAAGGCACTGACACTGTCGTTTGATCCACACCCGAGCGAAATTCGTCATAACATATTAGGAGCGCTTCTTACTCCTTACTTTTTGGAGGCTGCATCACAATGAGTCTGTTTCATCCCTCCCTCCTCGTCTTAGCAACGTTACTATCCGCTATATCGCAGTCTGTCTATGCGCAGGTCACTCCGACTGCCGATACCCCCAAATCAAATACGGCCACACAGGCAAAACCTGCTACTCCTGCCGGCCTCGATCTAAGAGAGGCGCTTAGCGTAAGCGACCTAAAGATCGAAATGGCCGAAAGTAGCTGGAAGATCAAACAAACTCTACAAACTCTCGTTGAACTCGCCAATGCCCTTGAGAAGTACCTCAACGAAAATTGCTTTGGCGACATGCTGCGAACGCTCTCCTATGAAGGCCCTCCGACAAACCCGGATTGCATCGCCCGCATGGAGCAGCTGCTCGACATCTACCCCGAAAACCCGGTGGCGATATGCCTTCGAGATGGTATCGCGGCTCAGTCGTGTAGCGATGCGTACCGCGGACAGAGCATGAAGCAGTTCTCTCCTTCTACGAGCCTTGAAGAGAGCCCAGATGCGGCACTTCGAGTAGGGCTTTCAGCTGCCGATGTCGACAAGCTTCGTGCAATTAATGAAACGCTTGGGAATGTGAACAAGGACTATCAGCAGTCATCAAGCGATAACGACAAACAGAAACATATGGACGATGCGATGCACCTGTACGACCAAGCAATGAGCATCGCATGCAAAGTCGTGGCTGTTCAACTTGAAGACCCCTCGACGGGTAAGTCGCCAGAAAAAGAAGACTCTGCGGTTCGGGAGATAAGGGAAAAACTGCTCAAAATCCCCCCCACTCTGCGCGCGGACTACCAAAATCGACTCATGACTGAAGCTGAGGAGGAGCTCGCTAAGGCAAAAAAAGATCCGTACAAGATTCGATTGATACAGCAAAAGATCGCCGCCATATCGAATCCTGAGGTCGACACACGCCCTACCGCCGCTGGAAAGATCCGCTATCGCGTCGTACTACCAGATTGCTATGAACTGGTAGGTAAGGCTTCGATTCTAGTGCCCAAACTACCTTCGGCGACCTGCCATCGAGATGGCTGGCAGTCGCCGCAGTGTATGGCGGCCGTCAAGAAGTGGAATGATTACCGCGCCAAAATTGCAGAACAGAAGCGACGGAGCGAAAAACGTGCTCAGCCAACCCCTGGATCACAGATATCATCTTTTTAGCGACCACGAAATTTACGAACTCCACACAACTTTCTCTTAAATTCGCCGAACATAAAGATCATATAGCTTTGCAGATGCTTCCTATATAGCGTTCTCCAAAAGTCCGCCACGACATGTCGGGTTTTAGAGAACGCTATCGGTTCGCTCATGCGAATCAAAACAACAACCTATAGCGATGCACGAAAAAAGCCTTGCTGTTTTATCGGCACGGGCCTTTGCACATCACTATAGTAGGTGTACAGACGAGGAGGCACCGCACAGCAATCGCAAATCGAGCGAGTGAGCAAGGCTCTGAGAGTTCGTTGCCCGTCGCTACTACCTAGAATGGAAATTTTATGAAATCACAGATACCCGCCGCACAACGCGGCTTCACATTAATCGAGCTACTTGTAGTTATGGGAATTATTAGCACCCTGATCGCGGTAGCGCTGCCACGTTACGCTAGCTACCGAGCTAATGCCTTCGATAGTCGTGCCGAAATGGACCTGCGGTCGGTCGCCATGGCTGAGGAGGCATATTTTCTCGAGAATAGCGCCTACCTCGCGTGTTCTGGCGATACCTGCACAGCGCTCCCTGGTATCAAGCGCCTCTCTGACGGAGTGGCTCTCGCGGTAACCACCGGTGCAACAGGTTTCATCGGTACCGCCTCACACCCGAAGGGTTCAGGCAAAACCTTCACGTGGGACTCAGACCAGGGCGGCTTCTCAGGTTAGGCGGCCTTCTCTCCGACATAAGCAGGGAATGTCCGATCGAGCGCCTCAGCAATCGAGATCGAGGGCTTGTATCCTAAATCGCGCCTCGCCGCTTCAATCGAGAAGTAGTGATGAGTAGCCATCTCTGAAACTAGAAATCTCGTCAGAAGCGGCGTGGAGCGCAGACCAATACATCGCAAAGCTCGTGCCACCGCCTCCATCACCACGGCAATTCCATGGGCTAAAGCCTTTGGAATCGATCGTGATACGACGGGAAGTCCGTTACGTACGAGCACCTCATCGATCCATCCCCACATCGAGACCGGCTCACCCTGACTAATAAAGTAGACCTTACCGAACACCTGCGAATGGTTACGCTCGAGGGAATCCATGGCAGCAAGATGCGCGGCAACGCAGTCGTCAATAAACGTAAGATCAATCAAATTTGTGCCATCACCGATACGTGTGAGGCGTCCGGCGCGGGCTCGCTCAAGGATAGTTGGAATAAGATTCGTATCGTTAGGTCCCCAGATTAGATGCGGCCGTAATGACACCGTTCGTAAGGAATCTCCATCGTTGGCCGCTAGTACCTCACGCTCTGCTGCCGCTTTTGTCGCCGGATAGAATGCGTCGAAGTGCTTAGGGTATGGATAGCTCTCATCGATTCCTTTTAAATCGGTCCCATCGTGAATCACGCTCGGAGAGCTCGTAAATACGAGGTTCCGTACCCCGGCTTCTCTGCACGCCCAGAGGATGTTTCGAGTTCCCTGAACGTTTGTGCGAAAGAATTCGTCGTAGTCTCCCCACATGTCGACCTTCGCTGCGGTATGAAACACACCATCAGCCCCGCGTAGGATATCAACCCACGCTGCTGGGTCAGAGCTAATGTCGACCAGGTGAGTCTCAATACCTAGCTGACGCAACTCAGGATAGTTGCCGCGAGCGAGGCTGTGAACCGCACACCCTCGTTGAAGGAGCGCCTTTCCAAGCGCTTTTCCAACAAACCCACCACCACCAGTGATGATGTATCGTTTCGTCATGACTAAGCCGCCTGCTGCTCTATCATCGTTCGCTCTGCCCACTCCTGGAGCTGTTCGCGAAATATCTTGGCATTGTGTCGAGCATCGACTGGAAAAGACCGGTGGAAAAAGAATGTTGTAATGCTCGATGTTAAAGAACTTTGCAGCGCCAACTCACGAAGCTCGTTCCTGAACGTCTCCTCTTGAGCTTGCGTTTCAGGCCAAAATTCAGGTAACGGTTCAACTACTAAAGCCGGCTCTCTTCCAGCCTTAATTCCAATCAGTGCAGAGCGACGAACCTTAGGCAGCTGGTTAAAGATCTCCTCAACCGGAACACTGTGAAACGCCCGTTCTGATGTGTACACAGAGTGAGATTTGCGTCCGCAGTAATAGAGGTTGCCTTCACCATCTAGGTAGCCAAGGTCTCCCATCCGGTGCCAGAATCCTTTGATGGGATCGAGAATCTTACCCAATCGATTTGCATCAGGCCTCGCCAGGTATTCCGGGCTACAGTTTTCACCCGATACGATTACCTCACCGATCTCACCCACCGAGAGCGGAACCGTTTGCTCAATCGTCTCGATT
>Ga0172372_10012842_pt1 | contig 10465 bp, 8 predicted proteins | sample LakKiv5m_2_FD_114544 | JGI IMG/M metagenome (GOLD analysis project Ga0172372, IMG submission 114544) | Freshwater microbial communities from Kabuno Bay, South-Kivu, Congo - kab_092012_9.5m | ecosystem: Environmental > Aquatic > Freshwater > Lake | place: Democratic Republic of the Congo... | reverse complement strand
GTAAAAAGCCGGGTGCCGTGGGTGAGTCGATCGCCTACTGGCTTAAGAAAAAATTCCCGAACTTCAAACCCAAGCGCATCCTCGATCTCGGTACGACGGCGGGCAAGAATTTGCTCCCGTACTGCACGGCTTATCCGAACGCCGAAGCTCACGGTATCGACGTCGGTGCGCCGGTGCTCCGCTATGGCCATGCGATTGCCGAGCACGAGGGTATCCCCGTGCACTTCAGTCAACAGAATGCCGAAGCTACGGACTTTCCGGATGGTCATTTTGATTTGATCGTCTCGAGCTTCTTCTTCCACGAAGTCTCGGTGAAAGCCACGAAGAAGATTCTCAAAGAATGCAATCGTCTGCTTGCGCCAGGTGGTGTCATGGTGCACATGGAGCTGCCGGACGAGTCGACGGTCTCGCCCTACGAGAACTTCTTCTGGAACTGGGACACGCTCAATAATAACGAGCCGTGGTACACGTCCTACCGCGCACAGGATCCGCTCCAACTCTGCGAGGAAGCGAGATTCGCGCGTGACGAGTCGTTCAAGCTGCATGTGCCGGACATCCTGACTTTTGGCGAAGAGCGTCATGCCAAGTTCATGCGCGGCGAAATCGAATCGCCTGCCCACGGTAGTGGTGGTTGGTTCGTCTTCGGCGCGACGAAGATGTAGGAGCTTGACGACATAAGCGCTGCTTTCGAGGGGGGTTGATGAAACGGCGATCATTCGTAGCGGGAGCCGGCGCTTGGGCGGCGGCCGGTTGGTTGGGTGCGGGTGCAGCTCGGGCTTGGGCGGCAGCCGGTGACACGCGCTACGACTTGATCGTCATCGGTGCGGGCACTGCGGGCATTCCAGCGGCGATCTTTGCCGCCGCTCGCGGCGCCCGGGTGTTGATGCTCGATGCCGCCAATGACATCGGCGGTACGCTGCATCTGTCGACGGGACAGATGAGTGCGGCAGGCACCAAGTTGCAGGCGTCGCTCGGCATCGTCGATTCGGCGCAGGCGCATTTCGATGATGTGATGCGTATCAGCAAAGGCACCGCCGATCCCGAGCTCGTGCGCTTGGCCGTCGATAACGCCGCGACGAGCTTTGACTGGTTGATGGATCACGGGTTCACGGTGTTGCCCGGCCATCCAGTTCTGGGCCAGGGCCACGAACCCTATTCACAAAAGCGGTACTACTGGGGCGCCGAGGGTGGTCGCACCATCCTCGCGGTGCTACGCCGCGAATTGCAGCCTTGGGTTGATCAAGGGCGAGTGGATGTCTCTTTGTCGACGCCGGTGACAGCGCTGCTGACCAATGACGCAGGCGACATCGAAGCCGTACGCGTGAAATCGGGTCTGGCCGAAACGGTGTTCCGAGGTCGACACGTGCTGCTCGCCTGCGGTGGCTATGTCTCGAATCCGCAATTGTTCGAGCGACTTTCCGGTGTGCGCGACTATGGCGACAACGGTTATCCCTACTCACAGGGTGCTGGCATCGAGCTTGGTATGTCCGTCGGTGGCTTCGTTCGTGGCCGCGAAAATTATTTAAGCAACTTCGGTTCGATCCTGGCGGACGATCAGTTCCCTGCCAAGATGTTCGCGCGCTTCGTCGTCATCCCGCAGCAGCGACAGCCATGGGAAATCTTCGTGAATGTGCGCGGCGAGCGGTTCATCCGTGAGGACGAGCCGAGCTTCGACAAGCGCGAGATGTGTTTGTTGTCGCAGCCGGACCTGCGCTACTGGATCGTCTTCGACGAAGAGATCTTCGCGTCGGCGCCGCCGGGCGTCGGTGGGTTTTCGCGCGAGGAGATGCGCGACGCCTTCGATGCGCACTCTTGGTTCATCAAGGCCGACACCTTGCCCGAGCTCGCTGCAAAAGCGGGCATCGATGCCGCAGGCTTGCTGCGCAGCGTCGAGGATTACAACCGCGGCGTCGCACAGCGTCGCGATCGATTCGGCCGCGAGCACCTTCCGCGAAAGATCGTCAAGGCGCCGTTTTATGCGATCCGTCACCAAGGACACTCGACCACCTCGACCGTAGGGCTTGCCGTCAACGGCGCATTGAACGTCGTGCGTGCGCGGGGCGAGCCGGTGCGTAATCTATATGCCGCGGGTGAATTGCTCGGCGCGGGTCAGTTGATGGGACAGTCTTTCGTCGGTGGCATGATGGTCACGCCCGCTATCACGTTCGGACGACTGTTGGGTCAAAGATTGCCCATCGGTGGGGTGCGTACATGAGAATTCGATGGTTGGGTGTAATGCTCGCACTGTTCTTGGGGTCCATGATGACGCAGGCAGCGACCGATCCTTCTCAGCAACGCACGGTGCTCGCTGCGCTCGAACTCGAAGGTCTGCGCGTTGAGCGTGGTTATGCGCCATCGCCGCTTGGGCAGATCCATTACCAGGACGTCGGTGTGGCTAAAGACGGGCAGCCGATCTACGTGCTGTTCCATCAAGTGCCGTGGTTTCACATCTACTACAGTCGCGCGCAAGCGGAACTGGCCAAGCGTGGCATTCGCTCGATTGCTTTTGATACGCCAGGATATGGTCTGTCATCGAGGCCGTCGCAACCGCCATCGATCAGCGACTATGTGAGTGCTTTGCGTGCTGCATTAGCGCACTTGAAGATCGACCGCGCCGTCGTCGTGGGCCATCACACGGGGGTTACGCTCGGCGTTGAGCTCGCGCGCCGCGCGCCGCAGCAGGTGCAGTGTCTCGTCGGGCATGGTGTGCCGATCTACACCGAAGCCGAGGCGAAGGCGCGTCTTGCCAACCCGCACTGGGATCAGACCTATAAGCCCGAGGGAGCGCATCTCGCCGAGCGGTATGCCTTCTTGTCGGGACGTCTCGCTGGTAGTCCCGATGCGTTGCATTGGTCGGTGTTCTCGTTGTTCTTAGCGGGGCCCAACGAGTGGTTCGGTCATCATGCCGTTTTTCGTTACGACATGGCTGAGGCGATCAAAGAATTGAAAGTGCCGATGGTCGTGCTCAGCAATCCGGACGATCTGCTCGATTTCACGCTCGATTGGGTGCGTGCATTGCGACCCGAGTTCACCTATCGACGACTCGACGGAACGTCATCCAACATGGCGTTCGATCAGCCGTCTGAGTGGGTAGAGGCCATCACCTCGAGTGTGACTGAGACCTGCTCGCGTTAAAACGAACGAGTCTGCCCGGTCGCGCGCTCGTAACCTCGCCTTGGGTGGCGACCGCTAGGCCTGCGACCCAAGTGCCGAGATAGCCTTCGCCTTTCTGCAGCAAGCGACGACCGCCTGCGGGTAGATCGCGAACGATCTGCGGTAGGCCGGTGTCGAGGCGCGCGGGGTCGATCAAATTCAGATCGGCACGCAGACCGACGGCGATTTCACCGCGATCGTTCAAGCCGATGTGGTGTGCGTTCCGGCGTGTCAGCATTTCGATGACACGCTCGATGCCGAGGCCGCCATCGTCGATCGGGTGACCCCAGCGTGTCATGAGGTACGTCGTCGTGCTGGCATCGCAGATCGTGCCGACATGGGCACCTGAGTCAGACAGACCGTAGAGCGCACGCGGGTGTTGCAGCATTTCACGTACCACCGCGAGCGAACCGTCGTTGTAGTTGAAGATCGGAAAGTGCACGAGGTTCGAGCCATCGCCTTCGACCAGATAGTCGTACAACGCTTCGATCGCAGCGCAGCCACGCTGCTTGGCGACAACGTAAAAACTTTGGGAGACGGGCGGCTCGTAGTTGGGTGAACGACGCTCACTCGTGATCAGCGGGAACATGCGCGCGCTGATGAGATCGAGTTTGGCAAGCATCAGATCAACGATCGGCGGCACCGAGGTGCCATCGCCAGACAAACGACCGGACTTCTCGCCAAGAATGCGCGTGCGACGCGCGGGGTCTCGTAGCGCAGCGGCTCGCTCGGCAAGCGGCAGTGCCGCGACTTCGAGATAGCCGGGAAATCCCATGAAGGGATGGAAGGTGGTATCGAGACCAAGAATGACGCCGATGCCGCGCGCTCCCGCCTGCAGCGACAGCGGTAAGCCCCGAGCGACGGCAGCTTCAGTGCGCGCGCGAATGGCACGCCATTGCTCGCCGCCCGGGTCGCGCTGCAACCAAGTCATCGACAAGGGTCGGCCGCTCTCGCGCGCTAGCAACTCGACGAGGTCGAACTCGGCGTCGAATCCTTCTGGGCCATGCAACAAGTTGAAGTCGCTCACGAGCTGCAAAACGCCGCGCTCGCGTCCACGAAACACGGCGGCAAGCGCTGCAAGCTCGCGCGCGTCGGCATCCGAGGCTGGCGTGGCTACGCCCGCCGTCGTTCGATGATTGTCGGTGCGACCGGTCGAAAAACCAGCGGCACCTGCATCGAGCGCCTCGGCGAGGGCGCGAGCCATTGCGTCGATGTCCTCAGGCGTTGCGACCTCTTGGGCGAGCGCGCGATCGCCCATGATCGCCATGCGCAGCGGGTCGTGTGGCACCTGCACCATGAAGTCGAGGCTGTGCGGTATGCGATCGAGCGCATCCATATACTCGGGAAAGCTCTGCCAGTCGAAGCTCACGCCTTCGGCCAGTGCCGCTCCCGGGATGTCCTCGACGCCCTCCATCAAAGAAATCAAATCGTCGACGGCGCGTTGCTTGTCGCCGCTGCGTAGCGGGGCGAAGCCGACGCCGCAGTTGCCGAAGACGACGGTACTCACGCCGTGGTGGATGCTCGGACTGAATGTTTGGTCCCAACTTGCCTGGCCGTCGAAATGGGTGTGGATGTCGACGAAGCCCGGCGTCAGCCAAGCGCCTGAGGCATCGATGCGCTGCTGTGAGGCGCTGGTGATGTGGCCGATCTCGGCGATGAGGCCGTTCTTGATGCCAACGTCGGCGGTTCGCGCAGCCTGACCGCTGCCATCGATGACGGTTGCGCCTTCAAACACCAGGTCGTGCATCGAACTGTCTCCAAAGAAATGCCAGGCCCATGCCTGAGACGATATGCCAGATACCCCACAGGCTCGCGATAATCACCATGCCGAGATTGGAATCGAACTGCAAGGCGATGATGCCGAGAGCGAGCCCCGAGTTCTGCATGCCGGCTTCGACCGTGATGGCGCGACGTTGAGCAATGCCGAGACCGAACAGACGGCCGGTCGTCCAGCCCAGGGCGAGACCAAGAGCGTTATGGGCGACGACGAGTGCGAAGGGCAGCAGAATCGCTGCATTCAGCAGGTGACGCTCGCGAATCAGGCCGACCACGATGAAAAGCAGCAGAGCGATCAGACCGAAACGGCCGAGTGGCTCGCGCCAGCGGTTGGCCAGCATCGGGCGGCGGTGTCGAAGCCACAGGCCTGCAAGCAGCGGGATGCCGAGCAAGAACAGCAAGCTCGAAGCGACGTCCAGTGGGGAGAGCAACAGGGTCTGCATGAACGAGTGCGTCGCCGGATTGGCGCTCATGGTCCAAGCAAAGTTGAACGGTGTCAGGATGAAGGCGAGTACTGTGGCGACCGCCGAGAGGCTCACCGAATAGGCGGTGTCACCGCGACCCCAGTGCGTGACGACATTTGACAGGGAACCGCCCGGACAACAGGCGACGAGCAGCATGGCGGCTTCAGTGGCCGCTGGCAGATCGAGGGCGAGGGTGATCAGCCACGTCGCCACCGGTAGCCACACGAACTGCGGCAGTAGACCGATCGCGATGTTGCGCGGCATAGCGAAAACCCGCACAAAGTCGCTCGCGCGTAGCTCGAGCGCCACGGCGAAGACCATCGTCATCAGGACGAGACTCAACACCGCTTGCTGTAGCTGCATGCGAGTTTGCGATCAGCGTGGTAGCGAGACTTCGATGCCTACGGGGCAGTGATCGGAGAGCTTGCGTTTGAGTGCATCGCCTTCGTCGAAGGTGGTTCGGATGAACGATCCGGGCACACGCAGCGCTGCGAGCGTTTCGCCGAGCACGACGTGATCGATGTAACTGCCGTAGTTTTGTCCGGCTGAGCAATTCACGAAGCGCTCACCACTCGAGACGTTGACGAGTCGTGCGCCTGTTGGTTCACCGTCGTCGATCTCGGCCCAAAAGTTACGCAGCGTACCATCGTCGGTTCGAGCGGGACCTCGTGTGCTGAAGTCGTGATTGAAGTCGCCTAGGATGGCGAACTTGCGCCCGGCCGCTGCTTGCTCGTCGATCCAGGCCTCGAGTAGTGGAACTTGCTTTGCGAGCGTCGCGCAGTCGCGGCGCGGATCATCAAGCGGGCGCCGCGGGCAGCCTGCTTTCAGGTGTACCGAGAGCAAATGGATCTCGCGGCGATCGTCTGGGTACAGGACAAGATGTGAGCCGCTACGAACTCGACCGCCGAGGGATAACGACTCGACATCCGGGGCGCAGCGGAACGGAATGCCTTTGCGGATCGCAAAGCCGTTGTTCTGTACGCCTGGGCGTTTCGTAAAACAAAAGTCGTGCTTCGGAAACACTTTGCGAGCAGCGACGGGTCCGTCGACTTCCTGCAAGGCGATGACGTCGGCATCGAGATCGTTGGCGACTTTGCGCAGCGCGCGAAAGTCTGCCTCGGAGCGCTGCAGTTCGTCTGCGACATTGCAGGGGATGTATCGCGCGCGATTACCCGGTGAGGCGTTACGCGGTAGGCAGGTCGCGGTCAGTTCACGAAACTCGCGCGGTGCAATCAGCCACTCGAGGTTCCAAGTGGCCATACGCAGGGTGGTGCCGCCGGTGTCGCTTTTGGCGTTCGCCTCGCCTGAGCAGAGGGTCAGGGTAAACAGCAGGCTTAACAGCGGAGCGGACGGAATGGGCGTGTATCGCATAGGGCGAATTACAGCATGCTAGGCTCGAGTTTGCTTCATCTTGAGGGGCGGTTATGGGGCTTGACGCAAGGGGCTATCGGCGACTGTTCGGCGTGCTGGGGCCTTCCACCAACACGATCGTGCAGCCCGACTTCGACGACATGCGGCCGATCGGCGTGACCAACCATTACAGTCGCATCTATACGCCGAATTCGCGCGCGATCAGCGACGAGACTTTCATGGCCGCCACGCACACCATCGGCGCGGGCGTGATCGATGCCGTGCGCAGTGTCATGACTTGCGAGCCGGATTACCTCGTGATGGGTATGTCAGCGGTGACGTTCTACGGTGGCTACGCCGGAGCCGAGGCCTTCCGCGAGAAGGTGGAGCAGGAGGCGGGCGTGCGCATTTCGATCGGTTCGCATGCATGCACGGCCGCGCTGAAGGCGTACGGCAATATCCGCCGTATCGCGTTTTTCTCGCCCTACTATCCGGTCGCCAATGCCGAAGTGCGGCGTTATTTCGCCGATGCCGGTTACGAGGCCGTGCGCGATATGGCACTGCGTGCGCCGTCCTGGACGGCAATCGCACAGATTCCCGAATCGCGCTGTCGTGAGGTGCTGCGCGAACTCGACGGACCCGATGTCGATGCGATCTTGCAGGTGGGCACCAATCTGTCGATGGTGCGGCTCGCCGCGGAGGCGGAGCAGTGGCTTGGCAAACCCGTGATTGCCATCAACACGGCAACCTACTGGCACGCGTTACGCGCCAACGGGATCGATGACCGCATGTCGGGCTTTGGTCGCTTGTTGTCGGATTTTTAGCTGCTGCGCATAATCGACCGAACGGAGGTGCGCTGATGTTGGAACTGAAACACGATTTGCGATTGGCGAAAACGCGCGATGAGAAGGCGCGTATGAATTTCGTCTCAGGTTTGCGTGCTCATGTCTTGAATGACATGGCAAGCGGCATGCGATCGGTCTATGACGCAGACGTTGAACCGCAGTTCCGCCGCGAACACAAGCGCGCGCCGAAAGATGGTCCTGAAGTGCACAAGGCCATCAAGGCCAACGACTACTTCAAGTTCTATTCGACCTTGCGCGTTACCGCACAAGATATGGTGTGGCAGTCGGTCATTCCGCCGCTCGAGCGCAACCGTCCGGAGCTCAAGCAAAAGGCGGCGAAACTTTCGGGCCAGGCTCAGGGCAATGGCAAGGGCAAGGGTGAGGCGCGCGGCACGCTGCGCTTGCAGCCGAATTTCGAAGTGCCGCGTTACGTCTCGGCCATCGATGTGCATCTGATGGCGGGCAACTATGACGGTGAGTACGAGAAAGACGATCTCGCCGCCGGTTCGCTTTACGACAACGGCCTTGCCGTCTTCTCGTTCGGGCTGATGGGGCAGAACCTCGATGACATCGGTCAGTCGATCGCGGGCTTCATTCGTTTGAAGTATCCGAATCTGAAACCGAAAAAGATCCTCGATCTCGGCTGCACGATTGGTCACAACACGGGTTCGTGGAAAGACCACTTCCCCGAGGCCGAAGTGCACGGCATCGACGTGGCTGCTCCTTGCTTGCGTTACGCGCACGCGCGCGCTCAAGCGCAGGATCGCGAGGTGCACTTCCAGCAGATGAATGCCGAGAAGCTCGACTTTCCGGATGCCAGCTTCGATGTGGTGTTTTCGTCGATGTTCCTGCACGAGGTGCCGAAAAAGAGCATCGCGAAGATCATGGACGAGGCCTATCGCGTGTTGAAACCGGGCGGTCTCATGCTGCACATGGAGCTGCCGCCGAACTCGCAGTTGTCCGCTTACGATGCGTTCTATTTGGATTGGGATAGCGCCTACAACAACGAGCCGTTCTACAAGCCCTTCCGCGACTTGCGACCCGAAGAGCTTTGCAAGAAGGCGGGTTTCGATCCCAAAAAGTACGTGCAGTTCGTGATTCCGTCGGTCGGTTGGTATGGCGAGAAGGTGTGGCGCGAGGCAGCCACCCGCCCGCCCGAGGTCGACAGTGACAAAACCGGCCGTCTGACCGACGGTATTCTTTGGTATTGCTTCGGAGCCTGGAAATGAGTCGACAACCGATGCGCCGCACGATTCGCGGTGGCCGCCCCTATTTCTTTGACGATCCGGCGATCGACAAGGTGTTGAACATGGTGGTGGTGCTGGCGAGCGAGGTTTGGACGCTGCGTGAGCGGTTGATGGCCATGGAGGCGATCCAGGTCACCCGTGGCGGGCTGAAGGCGGGCGAGATCGATCGCTTCGAGTTCAAGCCCGAAGACGAAGCGAACTTGTCGGCTCAAAGAAAAGAATACATCGACAGTCTTTTCCGTGTGCTTGCCGAGCAGGTGGACGAGGCGCGGCGCAGCAAGCCGGCGCCGAGCGCTGCGCCTGTCAAAACCAAGAAAAAAGCCACGCGCAAAAAGAAATAGGCGCGGCGGCGACCGCCGCGCCCAGACGGCGTATCGATCAGGCGCTGCGCAGCGCCTGATCGAGATCTTCTTTCAGATCATCGATGTGCTCGATGCCGATCGACAATCGCACCATGTCTTCGGAGACTCCCGCTTTGGCGAGCTCTTCAGGTGAGAGTTGGCGGTGCGTCGTCGAGGCCGGGTGCGTTGCGAGTGAGCGCGCATCGCCGATATTCACGAGGCGAATGACGAGTTTCAGCGCATCGAGGAATTTCTCGCCGGCTGCTCGTCCACCCTTCACGCCGAAGGTCAGGATGCCCGAGGCTCTGCCTGCCAAATATTTTTGAGCGAGTGCGTGATCGGCGTGTTCTGGCAAGCCCGCATAGTTTACCCACGATACGGCCGGGTGTTGCTGCAGGAATTTCGCCACGGCGAGCGTGTTGTCGCAGATGCGATCCATGCGGACTGCCAAGGTTTCGATGCCCTGCAGGATCAAGAACGAATTGAACGGTGAGAGCGCCGCACCCATGTTGCGCAGCGGCACGACGCGGGCGCGGGCGATGTAGGCCGCAGGACCGAGCGCTTCGGTATAAACAACGCCGTGATACGACACGTCGGGTTCGTTGAGGCGTTTGAACTTGGCTTTGTGCTCGGCCCACGGGAATTTGCCCGAATCGACGATAGCGCCGCCGATGCTATTGCCGTGGCCGCCGAGATATTTGGTCAAAGAATGTACAACGATATCAGCGCCATGATCGAAGGGTCGGCATAGATACGGCGAGGGCACGGTGTTGTCGACGATCAACGGTACGCCGCGTTCGTGGGCGATTTTGGCGAGCGCGCCGAAGTCGGTGACGTTGCCCAGCGGGTTACCGATCGACTCGCAGTACACCGCCTTCGTTCGCGCATCGATCAATGCGGCGAAATCCGCAGGCTTGCGCGGGTCGGCAAAACGCACTTCGATACCAAATTGCGGCAGCGTGTGTGCGAAGAGGTTGTAGGTGCCGCCGTAGAGTGTGCTCGAGCTTACGATGTTGTCGCCTTGCTCGGCGATGGTCATCAGTGCGTACGTAACGGCAGCGCTGCCGGAGGCGAGTGCGAGTGCTCCGATGCCGCCTTCGAGTTCCGCGAGGCGCTTCTCGAGCACATCGGTCGTCGGGTTCATGATGCGGGTGTAGATATTGCCCTGCACTTTGAGATCGAACAGATCGGCCCCGTGCTGCGCGCTGTCGAATGCGTAGGAGCTCGTCTGATAAATCGGAACGGCGACGGACTTGGTGGTTGGGTCGGGTGTGTAACCGCCATGGACG
>Ga0172372_10012841_pt1 | contig 10465 bp, 8 predicted proteins | sample LakKiv5m_2_FD_114544 | JGI IMG/M metagenome (GOLD analysis project Ga0172372, IMG submission 114544) | Freshwater microbial communities from Kabuno Bay, South-Kivu, Congo - kab_092012_9.5m | ecosystem: Environmental > Aquatic > Freshwater > Lake | place: Democratic Republic of the Congo... | reverse complement strand
CTCGATGAGCCGATCGCGTACATGCATCTCAGGCAAGGTCAGCGACGGGTCTTCACGAACTTCGGTTTCGTCGTCTGATCGCAGTAGAGGATCGACTGACGGGGGACCCGCCTGATGCGCGGCATCGGCCTTGCTGGCGCGGCGACGCTGGACGATTTCCCAAACGACGATCGCAATGAGCAGCAAAGCTCCGACGAGCAATAACGCCAGTCGCAAATCCGCCGTCAGCAGTTCGATGATGGCCATTGAATCAACTCGCCGCCAGACGCACCGCCTCGTCGACATCGACCGCGACGAGACGCGAAACACCCGGCTCATTCATGGTCACACCGAGCAACTGCGAAGCGAGCTCCATCGTGACCTTATTGTGGGTGATGAAGATGAACTGAACTTGGCTCGCCATCTCACGCACGATGTCGCAGAAGCGGCCGACATTGTTTTCGTCGAGCGGCGCATCGACTTCATCGAGCAGACAGAACGGCGCCGGATTCAGATCGAAAATCGAAAACACCAAGGCCACGGCGGTCAATGCTTTCTCGCCACCCGAGAGCTGCGAGATGGTGACGTTACGTTTGCCCGGCGGACGCGCCATCACCGAGACACCGGCTGCTAGCGGATCGTCGCCAGTGAGCTCGAGGTAAGCATGACCGCCGCCGAAGAGACGCGGGAACTTCGCCTGTAGACCGGCGTTGATGCGGTTGAAGGTGTCCTCGAAACGCGTGCGCGTCTCCTTGTCGATCTTCTGCATCGCTTCTTCGAGCGTCGAAAGCGCCGACGTGAGGTCGGTGTACTGACGATCAAGATATTCCTTGCGCTCGGTGCTCTGCTGCAACTCGTCGATCGCCGCCAGATTCACCTGACCCAATTTTTCGATGTCGCTGCGTACTTCCGACAATTGCACTTCCCACTCGGGAACTGCGGCCTCGGGTGCGAGATTCTGTAGCACTTCGGCCAGATCGAACTGAGTCGCCGCAAACTGCTCTGCGATCGCCTCGCGACGCACGCGCGTTTCTTGGGCCGCGAGCTTGGCTTCGTCCATCGCTGAACGCGTCTGCTCAACGCGCTGCTCGGCGCCCTGACGACGCTCTTCGAGCGCACGCAAATCGGCGTCCGCTTGTTCGAGCGCGCGCCGCGCCTGACCAAGATCAGCCTCGACCTCGAGTCGTCGCGACAACAGGCCCTCGAGTACACCCTCAAGTTCCAGAATCGGACCCTCACCGCCAGCAAGTTCGGATTCCAGTTCAGCCACTTTGGCGGTCAGCACGGAACTCTGTTCGCTCGCGCGCTGGATCCCAACCGTCATCGAAGATTCGGCCGTACGACGCCCCTCGGCACGCACGAGCAAATCACGCGCGGCTAGCTGGGCGGTTTGTGCGGCTGCACGCGCGCTCGACACCGTGTCGCGCGCCTGCTCACGTTCGGCGTCAAGCTCCGGACGGCGCCCATCGAGCTCGCCGACTCGCGCGAGTCCACGCTCGAGCTCCACTCGCGCACGCGCAATCGACTCGTCCGTGACACCAATTTCGCGCGCCACATCGGCAGACTCGAGCTCGAGTCGCTCGCGACGCAAGCTGGATTCCTGAAGACGAGCCCGCGAGGCTTCTAGCTGGCCGAGCAGGTCGGCATGCTGTCGATGCGCTTGTTGAATTAGACCTTGCACCGAATCGCGCTCGGACTCGGCAACGCCGATCGCGGTGCGAGTTGTCTGCAAGGAGGCTTCGACTTCGCGGTATCTTGCTTCGGACTGATCAAATTCGCCGCGCAACGTCTTCAGGCGCTGCTCGCGCTCGATGACACCCGAGTGCGGATCGCCACCGCGCGCCACGCGCAACCAGCCGCGACCGACCCACTCGCCGTTGCGCGTTATGACCGACTCACCACGCTCGAGCGATCGACGCATGGCGAGGGCCGCACCAAGACTATCGGCGACCCGCACGGTGGCCAGTACATCCAGAACGGCTTCCGGACCGTTGACCTTGGAAGCCAAGCGATCACCGCTTGCCGAACTCGAGGCGATACCACCTTCGAAGATGGCGAGCTGCGCACCCTCGGCCGCGCCCAGGTTATCGAGCAGAGAGTCGAGACCATCGACGCAGACCGCTTCGAGGTAATCACCGAGCACCGTCTCGACCGCACGCTCAAAACCACTGTCGACCGACAACAGCTCGGCCACGCGCTTACGATCCGAGAGCCCTGCGGACTTCAACCAATCTCCGGCCTTTGAATCGGCCTGACCGAGCGCCGCGCGCTGCAGGGCCTCGACCGACATCATTTCGGCGCGGGCACGCTCGCGATCGGTACGGGCACCTTCAAGGCGCTCTTCCAACGAGAGCTGCTCACTGCGCAAACCCTGCACCTTGGTCAGCGCTTCGTTAAGACTGCGCGACAAACCTTCGGCGGCCGTGCGAGCTTGCGACTCGCGCTCGCCGAGCTCAAACAACTGGCCCTGACTCTCCTGAGCCAACAGCGCATCGCGTTCGACATCGAGTCGATCACGCTGCGCGCGCAAACGCCGCAATTGGTTTTCGAGTTGCTCGATACGGGCGCGCTCAACTTGCACCGTCTGATTGACCGAACCGAATTCGCTGTTGAAGGCTTCCCACTGCTGCTGCCACGACGCGAGCGACTGCTCGGCCGCCTCTAGCGCAGCGGCAGCGGAACGCTCGGCAGCTTGCGCTCGCTCGAGGTCCGGCGCGAGCCGCGCCAGCTCGTCACGAATCGCGAGCAACTCTTGCTCATCACGCGCCATCTGCGACGACAGGGCTTCGAGCGTGCGACGCGAGTCCGCGAGATCCGCTCGCTTGCGATCACGCGTCTCACGAGCGAACTGAATCTGTTGCTCAGTACGCGAAATATCAGCGCCGACTGAATAGAAGCGCGCCTGAACTTGCGAGAGCGCATCGGTCTGCTCGGCGTGATAGCCACGCTGCGTTTCGATCGCAGCCTCGGCGGAGCGCAGATCGGCGAGCGCCGCTTGCATGGCGAGTTCCCTTTCCCGAACGGCCGAGTCGTGCACCTCGGCACCGCTATCGAGATCGCGCAAACGCAGCGCGAGCAACTCTGCAGTTAGACGTCGCTCCTGCTCCTTCAAAGTTTGATACTTACGTGCGCTCGCAGCCTGACGCTGCAGATGACGAATCTGCTTGTCGACCTCGTCGCGCAGATCCTGCAAACGCTCGAGGTTCTCGCGCGTATCGGCGATGCGACTCTCGGTCTCTTTGCGCCGCTCCTTGTACTTGGAGATTCCAGCGGCCTCTTCGATGAACGCACGCATTTCATCGGATTTGGCTTCGATGACGCGCGAGATCATGCCCTGCTCGATGATCGCGTAACTGCGCGAGCCGAGACCGGTACCTAAGAAAAGTTGCGTAATGTCTTTACGGCGGCAACGTGCACCGTTGATGAAATAGCCACTAGAGCCATCGCGCGACACTTCGCGGCGCAACGAGACTTCCGCATAGGCGGCATAGTTGCCACCAATCTTGCCGTCCGAGTTGTCGAACACGAGTTCGACCGAGGCCTTGCCGACCGGCTTGCGTGAGCTGGAGCCGTTGAACACGACATCGGCCATCGAATCGCCGCGCAAATGCTTTGCGGACAATTCACCCATCACCCAACGAACGGCATCGATCACGTTCGATTTGCCACAGCCATTCGGGCCGACGACACCAGTGAGGTTGCTCGGGAAGGAAACGGTGGTCGGATCGACGAAGGACTTGAATCCGGCCAACTTGATCTTGGTCAAACGCATCTTGTGAAAATTCTCCGCGGTGACTGTCCACCGCCTGCGGTCGCTAGTGTAAATTAATCGGCTTCATATCGTCGTCACATCCGACCCTCGAGAATCTGCCATGACCACCCTGCCCTCAACCCAAGTTGACACCTTTCCGAATCCGCAGCCGGAAATCGATTACACGATCCGCATGACGATCCCGGAGTTCACCTGCCTGTGTCCGAAGACGGGGCAGCCCGATTTCGCGACCTTCGAGCTCGAATACGTCCCAGATCTCGCCTGCGTCGAGTTGAAATCCCTCAAGTTGTACATGTGGGCCTTTCGCGAGCGCGGTGCGTTTCACGAAGCCGTCACGAACGAAATTGCCGATCATCTGGCGGCGGCGACCAAGCCGCGCTTCATGCGCCTGACAGGCAAGTTCAATGTTCGCGGTGGCATTTACACCACGGTGGTGGCAACCCGTCGCAAGGCCGGGTGGGTCCCTGAACCGGCAGTCAATTTGCCTTAAACATCGGCCTGCACATCGGACTGCACCCACCGAAATTTTGCCGGTATACTCGCGCGTCCTGCAGAGCCCCTTGAGTTAAGGAGCGCCTGATGCCGGCCAAGAAACCCGCGGCGAAAGCTGCGAAGAACGTCAAATCCGCGACCCCCACAGCGCGCAAGCCAGCGTCGCCGTCGGTCGCCTCGAAGTCCGCGAGTAAGCCATTGCCCAAGAAGAAAACCGGCAAAGCCACCGAATCCGCCGTCGCTGTTGAAACCACTGCCGTCGCGCAGAAAGCGCCCGACACCGCGCCAGCCAAGCCTGCAGCAACCAAGAACAAGCCGACCGGTGTGACCGCGACGTTCGTGCAGCGTAATCCGCGTCCGCTCGTCCCCGTGCAAGCCGAGGGCGACGATGAAGACGGCAATCTGCTTGCCGGCCCGCGTAACGTACAGCCCTACATCGTCAAGCGCGGCGAGCAATACATGAGCCGCGAGCAGCTCGATCACTTTCGACAAATTCTCGAGAGTTGGAAGCGCGACCTGATGGTCGAAGTCGATCGCACCGTCTCGCATATGAAGGACGAGGCAGCGAACTTCCCCGATCCGAACGATCGAGCCACTCAAGAAGAAGAGTTCAGTCTCGAGCTGCGCACACGTGATCGCGAACGCAAATTGATCCGCAAGATCGAAGAAGCGCTCAAGCGTATCGAAGACGGTTCGTACGGCTATTGCCTCGAAACCGGCGAAGAGATTGGTATCAAGCGCCTCGAGGCGCGCCCCGTCGCCACCTTGAGCATCGAGGCTCAGGAGCGGCGCGAACGGCGTGAGAAGCAATACGGCGATCGCGACGATCGTTATCGTTAAGTCGTGATGCAAGGCGCCACAGCGCTGCGCTACGTCGGTCGTTTCGCCCCCTCTCCCACGGGCCCGCTGCACGCGGGATCATTGCTCGCTGCCGTCGCGAGCTGGCTTGATGCCGCCCATTCTTCGGGTGAGTGGTTACTGCGTATCGAGGATATCGACTCGGCACGCAGTCGCGATCAATGGCGTGCATCTTTCGAGGCGGACCTCGCGCAATTCGGCTTACGGCCTTCTCGTGAGCCTTCTCTTCAATCGCAACGGCTCGCCTTGTACGAACGCGCCATCGAACAGCTACGCGCGAAGGATCTGCTGTTTCGCTGCGCCTGCACACGCCGCGAGCTCGCCGCCGAGGGCGAACCCTGTTGCCTGCGCGATTGCCGTGGTCGAGAACTCGACCCACGTGAGTCGGCGCTACGCGTCGACCTCAGCACACTGCCCGCGATCACCGTGCAGGATCGCAGCCTCGGCGCCATCATTTTTGACCCGAGCCTCCATCGCGACGTCGTGATCCGACGCCGCGACGGCATCATCTCGTACCAGCTCGCCGTCGTGGTCGACGATGCGCTGCAGGGAGTTACGGATGTGGTCCGCGGTGCAGACCTAGTGCCGAGCACTGCTTGGCAAGTCGCACTACAACACGCATTGGAGCTGCCGAGGGTCCACTATCTGCACCTGCCGGTGCTGACAGAAAGGGATGGCAGCAAGCTCGCCAAATCGCGCCATGCGGCGCCCGTCGCTGAAACAGCGGTCATCCCTGCACTAGAGAAAATCTTGCGTTGGTTGCAGCAAGACTTTTCGATGCCAAAAACGACACAGCCCGACGAATTGCTCCGTCGGGCTGCGTTGAGTTGGGATCCGGCTCGATTCGCCGGACTCACCGAGATCGCAATCGAGGACTAGCGCTCCTCGACGTCCTTCATCGAAAGGCGCACACGGCCCTGACGATCGACCTCGAGCACCTTGACCTTCACCACATCGCCTTCGTTGAGCTTGTCCGAGACACGCTCGACGCGCTCGTTCGAGATCTGCGAGATGTGCACGAGACCATCGCGACCCGGCAGGATCGTGACGAACGCACCAAAGTCCATCAAGCGAGCGACGCGACCCTCGTAGACGCGACCCACCTCGACTTCCGCCGTGATGAGCTCGATACGTGCCTTGGCTTCGCGACCCGCAGCGCCATTCACCGAGGCGATCTTCACCGTGCCATCGTTTTCGATATCGATGGTGGTGCCCGTCTCTTCGGTGATCTGACGGATGACCGCACCGCCCTTACCGATGACGTCACGGATCTTCTCCGGATCGATCTTGATCGTGATGATCGACGGTGCCCACTCCGACATCCCCTCGCGCGGCGCCGAGAGAACTTTGTTCATCTCGCCGAGGATGTGCAGTCGACCCGCCTTCGCCTGTTCGAGAGCGACCTTCATGATCTCGGGCGTAATGCCCTCGACCTTGATGTCCATCTGCAGCGTCGTCACGCCCGTTGCAGTGCCCGCGACCTTGAAGTCCATGTCGCCGAGATGATCCTCGTCACCGAGGATATCGGTCAGAACCTTGTAGCGACCGCCCTCGAGCACGAGGCCCATGGCGACACCCGCGACCGGCGCCGTCAACGGCACACCCGCATCCATCATCGCGAGCGAGGCACCGCAGACCGATGCCATCGACGACGAGCCGTTAGACTCGAGAATCTCCGAGACCACGCGAATCACGTAGGGGAACTTCTCCATATCCGGCATGACGGCCTGCACGCCGCGACGAGCGAGATTGCCGTGGCCGATCTCACGACGCTTCGGTCCCGACATCATGCCGGTCTCGCCCACCGAGAACGGCGGGAAGTTGTAATGCAGCATGAACGGCTCACGGCGCTCACCTTCGAGCGCATCGATGAGCTGCGCATCGCGACCGGTACCGAGAGTCGTCACCACGAGAGCCTGCGTTTCACCACGAGTGAACAGCGCTGAACCGTGCGTGCGGGGCAACACGCCGACCTTGATGGTAATCGGGCGCACCGTCGTCGAATCACGACTATCGATACGCGGCTCACCATTCAGGATGCGCTCGCGAACGATCTTGCTCTCGAGTTTGAAGAGCTGATCATCGATCTGATCGGCCGTGAACTTCGGCGACTCACCCGCGGTGAGCTGCTCGGTGACCGACTTCTTGATCTCGCCGACGCGCGCGTAACGCGCCTGCTTTTCGATGATGCGATAGGCTTCCGACAGCGGCGCATGCGCGACATCCGCGACCGCCTTCTCAAGCTCGGCCGTGGCCGCACTCGGCTTCCAATCCCAACGCGGCTTGCCGCATTCTTTGACCAACTCGTTGATCGCCTGAATGGCAACCTGCATCTGCTCGTGACCGAACACGACCGAGCCCAGCATGACCTCTTCCGAAAGGCCATTGGCTTCCGACTCGACCATCATCACGCCGTCCTTCGTGCCAGCGACGACGAGATTGAGCGCCGAAGTCTTCAATTCTTTGGCAGTCGGGTTCAGGAGGTATTTGCCATCCTGATAACCAACACGTGCGGCACCGATCGGACCGTTGAATGGCACGCCCGCAAGCGCGAGCGCTGCCGAGGCACCAATCATCGCCGGAATATCGGCATCGATTTCCGGATCCAACGAGACCACGGTCGCCACGACCTGCACTTCGTTGTAGAAACCATCTGGGAACAGCGGACGGATCGGGCGATCGATCAGACGCGAGGTCAGCGTTTCCCTTTCGGTCGGACGACCCTCACGCTTGAAGAAGCCACCGGGAATGCGGCCGGCGGCGTAGGTCTTCTCTTGGTAGTTGACCGTCAGCGGGAAGAAGTCGCGGCCCGGAGCCGCCTGCTTGGCAGCGACCGCCGTGCACAACACAACGGTATCGCCGAGCGAGGCCACGACGGCAGCGGAGGCTTGACGCGCCATCTCGCCCGTCTCGAGCTTCAGAGTGTGTGAACCATACTGGAAAGATTTTTTGAACACGGTCACGGAGTAACCCTCGCGAATTTATAAGGACGGAAGCAAAAAGGCCGCGCTCAAAGGCGCGGCCTTCGCTGCGGACTGCTTAGCGGCGTAGTCCGAGGCGCTCGACGATTTCCTGATATTTGGCCGGCTTGCTGGCCTTCAGGTAGTCGAGCAGCTTGCGACGCTGGTTGACAAGCTTCACGAGGCCGCGACGCGAAGAGTGGTCTCCGGCGTGCGAGGCGAAATGCTGACCGAGACCGCTAATGCGCTCCGACAGCAAGGCGATCTGTACTTCGGGCGATCCGGTATCCGAGGGACCGCGGCGGAACTCCGACATCACTCCGCTCTTTTTCTCTTGGCTCAGAGGCATTATGAAAAATCCTTTGAATCTTGATAGTTACGACTCAGTTTAAGGGGGCGCATTCTACTCATGCGACCCCTGCCTCACAAGTCGTTTGGCAGCGATCAGCCCCACCCCCGCCACGCGGCCAAGGCCGAGAAACCGGCCCGTCGAATCCTCGAGCCGCAACATTTGATCGATTTGGGGTGGCAGACCCGGCATGACGACCTGCTGACCCTGGCTGATCCGACGCGCCCCGGTCTCATCCAATCGGATCAGTGGCAGATGGGCAACGGCCTCCGAGAGCCCGACCAGCGTCAGGGGCAGCCCCTGACGAACGCATTCCTCAACCGTCGCGAGGTCTACCATATGGGCAGGCGCGAACGGAGCGACGCTCTCACGGCGCAAGGCGATCACATGTCCGACGGTGCCAAGCCCGCGAGCGATATCCTCAGCGAGCGCCCGCACATACGTGCCCTTGCCGCAGGTGACTCGACAATCGAGCGTGTGCGCTTCCGGCTGACCGAGCAGTTCGAGCCGCTCGATCCGGATCGGCCGCGGCTGACGTTCGACTGTCTTACCCGCGCGCGCTAGGCGGTACAGGGGTTGTCCGTCCTGCTTGATGGCCGAGTACATGGGTGGCACTTGCAGCGACTCGCCGACTAAGGTGCTCAGCACGCGTCCGACTTGCGCCGCATCGACTGCCGGGACTGGCTGCGTCTCGATGACCTCACCCTCACGGTCACCCGTTGAGGTCGAGGCACCGAGACTGATGGTGAATCGATAGACCTTGTCGCCCTCAAGGATCTCGCCGGCGAGCTTGGTCGCCTCGCCGAGACACAGGGGCAACATGCCGCTCGCTAGCGGGTCGAGACTACCGACATGGCCGACCTTGTCGATGCGCAATAACCGACGCACCCGCTGCCCCGCCGCCGTTGAGGACATGCCTAGCGGCTTGTCGAGCAGCAATACACCGTCGATCGAGGGTAAGGTCAAGCGGGATCGTCTTTCTGTTGATCGTCGCGTACCGCGCGATCGATCAAAGACGTGAGACGAATCGCCTCACCAATGCTCGAGTCGAACACGAACTCGAGCCGCGGCGCATGCCGTAAGCCGAGTCGTCGGCCCACCTCGCCACGCAGAAAGCCAGCCGCACGCTCGAGACCCTCGCTGACCTCGTCCGCCGGGTGTCGATCACCGAAGGGCACGAAATACACCTGCGCAACGCTCGCATCGGGCGAGAGTTTCACGGCCGTTAAGGTCACCATACCAACGCGCGGATCCTTGACCTCTCGCGAAATCAACTCCGACAGGACGCGTTGGATCTCCGCGCCAATGCGCTGCTGACGTGCCTTGCCGGCCATGGCGAGCGATCAGAGTGTCCCGACGCGATCACTCGATCGCGCGGGCCGCCTCGACGCGGGCGAAGCATTCGATCTGATCGCCGACGCGCACGTCCTGATAATTCTTCACGCCGATACCGCATTCGGTACCTGCGCGCACTTCGCCGACATCGTCTTTGAAACGACGCAGCGATTCGAGCGCGCCTTCGAAGATGACCACGTTGTCGCGCAGCACACGGATCGGGTTGTTGCGCTTGACGGAGCCTTCCATGACGAGACAGCCAGCGACCACGCCGAACTTGCTCGAGCGGAATACGTCGCGCACCTGCGCCGTACCGACGATCTGTTCTTTGATCTCCGGTGCGAGCAAGCCGCTCATGCGCTGTTTGATGTCGTCGATGGCTTCGTAAATGATCGAGAAGTAGCGAATATCGACGCCGGTCTCCTTGACCGCTTCGCGCGCCGCGCCATCGGCACGAACGTTGAAGCCGAGCACCAAGGCCTTCGAAGCCGCTGCGAGCTGCACGTCCGAGGCGGTGATACCACCGACGCCACTCGCCACGACCTTGACCGTGACTTCTTCCGTCGAGAGTTTCGTGAGCGCATCGCGCAGTGCTTCGGCACTGCCCTGCACGTCCGTCTTGATGACGACGCTGATGACGCCCGCCTTCTCTTCGGTCATCTGCGAGAACACATCGCCCACGGCAGCGGCCTGCTTGGCGAGCTTCACGTCGCGGAACTT
>Ga0172372_10012840_pt1 | contig 10466 bp, 6 predicted proteins | sample LakKiv5m_2_FD_114544 | JGI IMG/M metagenome (GOLD analysis project Ga0172372, IMG submission 114544) | Freshwater microbial communities from Kabuno Bay, South-Kivu, Congo - kab_092012_9.5m | ecosystem: Environmental > Aquatic > Freshwater > Lake | place: Democratic Republic of the Congo... | reverse complement strand
GCGATCCATCCAGGGCCTGCGGCGCAGCATCGGAAGGTTCGCACCGACCGTCAGCCCAGAAGAAGCCCGCGCTTACTTCCGACATGCCGGCTATGGTGTAACTTGAACGGAATCTGCTCTAGTGCTTCGTGGCAATGCCGTGCTTTGCACCCACGGCGCAAGATTCAGTATAAAGATCACGCCGGCCTGATCGCGCGATCGATGTAGCGCTGTTTCAGGTGCTTCGATGGAGACGTGGGGCAGTGGCCTGCGCCAGTTGCCGGCACGGGGGAAACGATGGAACTGGCTTTCGATATCGGGATTTTCATCGTGCTGGTGACGGGGCTGGCACTGATCCTCATGCAACTTAGGAAGTCAAAGGCCGACGCCATTCAGCCGCTTCAGCAGGTTGAAGCAGCAATTCGAACTGAAGCTCAAGCCGGCCGGACGGAGTCCGCTGGTGCCGCACAACAGCTTCGTGGCGAAGTTTCTTCATCGTTGGCGCAGAGTCGGGCTGAGGCGCAAACCGCGGCTAAGGATCAACGACAAGAAATCGTCAGCACCCTCGAAAAACTTGGAAACCAGCAGACGGATCAGATCGTGCTGCTTGGTAAGCAGCAGGGCGACCGTCTGGACGAGGTCTCCAAACGCATAGCGACTTTCACCGAGCAAAATGACAAGCGGTTCGACGAACTGAAAAAGAGCGTCGAACAGAAGCTTGAGACAATTCGTACGGAGAACGAGGCCAAGCTTGAAAAGATGCGCGCCACAGTGGAGGAGCAGCTGCAGGGCACACTCGAAAAGCGGCTCGGTGAATCCTTTCAGCTTGTCAGTGAGCGTCTGGAACAGGTTCACAAAGGACTGGGAGAGATGCAGGGCCTCGCGAACGGTGTGGGCGACCTGAAGCGGGTGCTGACCAACGTCAAGTCGCGGGGAAGCTGGGGAGAGGTTCAGCTTGGTGCTTTGCTGGAAGACATGCTTGTACCCACGCAATTCGAAAGGAACGCCAAGGTAGATCCAGCTTCGAACGAAATCGTCGAATACGCCGTCCGACTACCGGGCAAGGGCGATGACCGGCCGGTCCTCCTTCCCATCGATGCCAAATTTCCTCAGGAAGACTATGATCGACTACTCTCTGCACAGGAACGTGGCGTGCCTGAGGATATTGAAGCCGCCTCCGGCTCCCTTGAGCGGGCTATCCGGATTCAGGCGAAGACCATTTCAGAGAAGTATATTCGCCCCCCGCATTCCACGGACTTTGCTATCCTCTACTTGCCCACTGAAGGTTTGTTTGCAGAGATCATCCGTCGTCCGGGCGCTTGCGCGGACATTCAATCGAAGCTTCGCGTGATGATTACGGGCCCAACGACGTTGGCCGCTCTACTCAACAGTCTGCAGATGGGCTTTCGTACACTGGCCATCGAGCAGAGGTCGAGCGAGGTGTGGCAGGTCCTGGGGGAGGCTAAAGGTGAATTCAGAAAGTACGGTGCGGTTCTCGAGAAGCTTGGAAAGCAATTGGATACCGCCCGCAAAACTGTTGATGACGCCGGGCGTCGCAATCGTGCGGTGGAAAGAAAGCTAAAAGGTGTCGAGAGTGTAGAACTGCCGGGCGGCTCGGCCGCTCTCCTCGCCGAAATTGCAATCGATGACGATGGCGATGAGCCGGGTGATCCGGAGACGTCAGAGGCTATGTGAGCGATGTTTCCAGTGTCCGCAATCAGTGAAGTAGCGCCTCGTCCTCGTTCTTGAAGATTCGCGGCGAAAAATCGAATGAGCCTCACAGGCCGAATTCGATTTTTCGACGCTTCGATCAGAAGTCGGTTCATATTTGCCGCCGCAGGATCAACAGCGGGATGTTAGAGTGACGAGGCGCTTGGCATCCTTTTAGCGGGCGCGGAGAGCATCGTCAAATTTGGGGAAACACTCTGAAGTGAAGCGCAGGCCACGCGATCGCATTATGTATTGGAGAGACTGCGCGCGAGGCGGAAGCCAATGTTCGCGGCTCTATAGTCAGCGCGAGCTTGCCAACGAGTTCTGGCTTGCAATTTGATCGCGTAGTTGCTCCATGAACCGCCACGCAAAGCTCGAAAGTCGCTCGGCGGTGGGGCGTCTGCTGGATCAGGGCTACACCATTCCCACACGTTGCCGTGCATCTCGTGAAGGCCCCAAGCGTTTGGGGCAAACGTTCCGACCGGCATGGTCTGCCGTCGGTACTCGCCGGCTGGCGCAGCATCACGTGTCAACCTACCGTTGAAGTTTGCGTCTTGAGTTGTGATCGACTCCCCGTGGCAATAAGCGGTAGAAGCGCCGGCTAAACAGGCGTACTCCCACTCGCGTTCCGTCGGTAGACGATAGGGGTCTGGGTGTCCCGTCAGGCCATGCATGTGATTTAGCCATGCGATGTAAAGCTGAGCGTCATGCCAGGAGACGTTGATAACCGGACGCGGACCTCGCCCCCAGCCGCGATCTGACGGCAGTTCAATATCTAGGCCTTCGCCCGGTGGATGGTCACCGTCACCAATGTACCTATCCCAATCTTCGAAAGTCACGGCAAACTTTGACATAGCGAAAGCTTCGAGGGGGCTCGTTTCAGCAGGTGTACTTGCGCGCTTCGCTTCAAGTAATGTCGTTCGATCTGCGAGTTTCCCTGAAGGTATGAGAACCAGATCCGGTTCTGGCGGATTTGCGGTAGGCGGTTTGATCAGCGCGGGTGAGGCTCCTGCGGCAGAAGCTCCCACGGTAGCCAGACTAGCTTTTGCGGTTATTGCGGTCTCGGACCGTTCGCTCGGCTTTGTCTGCAAATTCTTGATAATCTGAATCACAAAACTGGGCGGCCTGGGATCAACACGCGCCACTGACAGGCAGAGTTTCGATACGATCGGATCGTCAGCGCCTCTCACCATCTGCAGATAAGCTAGGTGGCCGATGACCAGCCGCCGGAAGGATGCGGGAACGATCCGCTTTGCCGTGCCGCCACCGGGATAGAAGGATCTGTATTTCTTGGGTTGGCTGCTCACAGCCAGCGCATGCGATTCTGGCGGCGCTGTACGGCGATAGGCGCGATCATAGCGACCGGCAACTCTGATCCCGCGGACTTCTAGTGTTCGCGTGTAGGCATCCGGCGTGGCGGGCCACTTTCTTTCGCGTAGTTGTTTCCTTTCCCACATTCCCGTGTGGGGGTCCTTTCGCCAGTAGTGTGCGGGGACGAAATGCCGGGGTGTAGCTCCATGCCTGCGTGCGCTGAACTTGCGGAAGTGTTCCCACGCTGCAGCCTCCAGCCCGAACTTCTCCCACGCGTGAAGCATCGCTCGTAGACGGCGGATCCGGTTCCGGGCGACGTTGACGCTTTCGTTTACCCCTAGACCTGTCACTTCCTGCCGCTGTGATGAATGTTGAAGTCGTGTCTTCGATGGCTTGATCCGGAAACCACTAGCCTCGACGGCTTTGATCAATTCTGGTCCCGCCTGGGTGACGCGGTCGCCTGCCGGCGACACCTGCATCGCTGCCACGCCTGCCGGAAACGCCATTGCATTCGTTGAGAACGTGATGTCATCAGCGTAGCGTGTGTAGGCGAGCTTGAATTTCTTCGCCAAGCGATCAAGTCGCCGGTCCAACTCTCTTGCTGCCAGGTTGGACAGGACAGGAGAGGTTGGCGCACCCTGAGGCAGTCCATGTCGGTAGGTGCATAGTTCAGCAAGAGTTTGAGCAGCTTCCGTGCTCATCCTGAACGGCGAGTTGCGGAACAACGTTCGGACTGCCGCAACGCTTATCGAAGGGAAAAAGTCTGCCAGGTCGATATTCAGTACCCAGCGCTTGCCGGTGTGCGGTGCGGCATTGGTCACGATGCTTCTGCCCATCACAAAGCCATGCGCTGATGGATGTGTTTCATAAGCAGCCTGTAGCAGCGGACTGATCTGTTGCTGCAACAACCGCAAGATGCCGGTGGGTGCATCTATGCGCCGCTTTCCGCCAGTTCGCTTGGGTAGCTCGTAGGATTTGTAGCGCGGTTCGTTCCGGCCGCCCTTAAGTGCGCGATCCAGGATCGGCATGGGGATACGCAGGTAGGCTGCGACATCCGCTTTTGACTTGAGAGGGTGGCCATCTAGTCGGAAATGGTCCGTGTCCTTATTGGTCAGCACGCCCGCGCTCTTGAAGCGCCAGCGCCGGATGACCCCGCCGCAGACAGCCGCAATCTCTCTAACGTTGTTGGGCAAAGCGCAGGTGATCGCGTCGACTAATCCTACGCGTTCCACGGCAAGCAGGTCGCCGGTCTTATCGTCAAAGAGTCGAAGGGTCGCATCACTACAGATTGTAGCGAGAGTCCCGACTTCTGGTCCATGCCGGACCAAGCCAATGGCTGCGCCTTGGACACAAAGCTTGGTATCTTCTTTGCCAGAAGTCTTGTCGATGATCCGAGCGACGCCGTCATTGCACAGGGCAATGATCTTTGATCCATCGACGCTGAAGTCAGTCGAAGTCACCTTCGCCTCTCCAAAGGCAACGTGAAGTGCGCGTCGTTCTCCCGCTATGTCCCAGATGCTAACTCCTTCATCGTGGGTAAGCAGAAACTCACCCGTAGGATCGAAGCCGCCGAAAATGCCTGCGGGCGAGGGAGCTTGCTGGTGGCCGTGTCCCGAGAGCGTCACTTCTTTGAAGCCATTTGCAAGGCAAAAAAGTTGGCTTCGTCCAGAGTGAAAGCCGACCAGCAGCAGTAGCCCGTCGGGAGATATTGCGAGATGCGTGACGCCATAGCAATTCGCGATGGTTGCTACGATCTTTCCATCCTTGACGTGAAACAGGCCATCGCTGCCTGCCAGAACCACTGAATCAGCGCTGGCACCAACGACTGCATGGTAGACGGATTTTTCGAAGATCAGGGCGCCGGAAATCCCCGAAAGCACCCGAACCTCAAAGGATGTCTCCTGTCCGCGGTAGGAGGAGCCGACAAGATACGCGCCGTTGTGCCTGCGGTGGAAGTTCGGAAGTTGCCAAAAGTGGTAGGCCGCGATTACGTGAGCAGCAGTTGATTGGAGGAAGACTTCTAGCTTGGCTGTTGCGTAGCCTTTTGAAATGCGGCTGAAAGACCCCATCGGCGTTCCGCTGAGCGGATCGAAATCCTGAATATCAACGTCGCCTTCTCCTTGTGCCATGAGTAGACGCTCGCCGCAGAACGCTGCTGCCGTCATTGCTGTTGGGACGCTCCAATCAACGGTACCCGACAGGGCTGAAATCACGACCGTGTCATCAAGTCGCCCAACGACGAGTTTCCCTCCGTCGGACGACACGGCAAGCAATCGGCCGGAGAATTCGTAGAGCTGAGCTCCTGTTTCTGCCGCTATTGCGCGAACTAGATCGTGCTTTGAAGTCCTGTCTCCATTGTCCGTCTCGTTGACGGGCCGTCGCGCCACCGAGGAGCGCTTTGCGAGTAGAACGGAACCGTCTCCGACGAACCTCAGGTCAGTCGCTTCGCCAAACGTCCCATCTACGACGTAGATTGTAGCGCCGGTCGAAGCATCAATCACGCCAATCACGCCATCTTCAGTACAGATAGCAACGCGCTCGCCGCTTGGGCTGAACTGCGCGAAATGGATTGGGCCGAACTTAGGTGAGGCTGGGAGTGCCTGGCTGCTCGCAGAAAGTTCCTCGAGGTTTCCGCCGATGTCCGCAAGCCGCGTCCCGTTTGCGCAATTCCAAAGACTAAGGCGACCGGACCTTGAGATGACGCAAAGTCGAGATCCCTCAGCCGACAGCGCAGCGTACTTTGTCTGTTCGTCTACTTCGCACCGCTGTTTGAGGGCGCCGGAGAGCGCATCCCAGACACACGCAACAGGGTCACCAAGCGCAAAAGTGACGACTGACCTGCTATCGCCGCTAAAGGATCCGAAAACATATCCATTTCCTGGAACAGGGATATTTGCAGCGACACTTACCTTTCCACCCCCGCGATTGCGGCTTTCTCCCGCGAAAAGCCTGTCGGGAACGCTCTCATAATTCCAAACATGTGCCTTGGTGTAACCATGCCGCGACTTTTCCAGCATCGCGAGACGTCCGGGCACCCGGCTGAATTGGATCGCGGCATCGTCGGGGAGTGAAGGAAGAATCTGCGTTGCACGGCTCGGCCCATCGATCTCGAAGAGCCGATCTCCATCGAGCAACCACCTAGAGTCTGGGCTGATCGCACACTTGCCAGGATCAGGCAGCTCATTATCAAAGAAATAGTTCGGATCGTGTGTGCTGATCACAATCGGCAGTTCTTCTCGCAACGGATCTTCGACCAACCAGGAGAAATGATTGGCGGATCTGTTCCGCCCATCGCCTTGAGTAAAGAAGCTGCGCGCAGTCGCAACGCGCCGGCCGTCGTCGCTCACGAGTCGAAATAGAAATTCCGCTGCGCCATTGGGTGGAGCATCAGCGGAGTAGGAATAGTCGCGCTCGCGCCGCTGCCTAGCGGCTTCGACTCCGATCTCGGTCAAGACACCTTTGGTACTGTTTCCCGGTGGAAAGTAGCTAACTTGATGGCCAGTCCCTGCATCCCAGATTTTGACCTCACCATTAGAGCAGGTTTCGACTACCAGTCGTCCGTCGCTGGAAAAGCGGACCTCACCGCCCAATCGGCCGCCTTCCAGCTGAACCGCGGTGAGCTCTTCAAGCGTATGGGTCGTCTTCCGGTTGCGTCTGCCAATACTGGTGCCGGTCAATTTAGTGCTCTTATCGTGCTATCGGGTAGTTGGGTTTCAGTGGATCGAGTTAGATGGGTCAGCAAGCCTCACAACCTGGCCGAATGGGAAGCTGGATGAATCTCGACCGCCAGGTGTGACAACCCAAAGCACTTCGCCCCGCGGCGCGTTGGGCGGGAATTCTCCGAAGCCATCGGTCAGGTAGACACTTACGGTGTTGGAGGGTCGGGGATCAGAATCGCGTTTCTCAAAGAACGGCACGAAAGATGTCCCGCCACCACCGCGTGGGGCAGGGATGCCGGTTGATTTCGACAGCGGAAATGGCCCGTAGAGGGCTGCATCGGCAAAGTAGAGTTCGCAATCTATGTTCGGATAGCTGCGAACAATAGCGGCCAGCTCTGACATGAACATGTCCAGCTCCCCACGACCGATAGAGCCGCTCGTATCGATAGCTATGTTCACGCTGACGGATTCTTCCTGCATGTCGTCGAGATACAAGCCCTCGTGGATAAACCGGCGGTCATAGCCGGAGAAGTCCGTGGGCGTTCTTACGACGAAACGCCAGAGCAGTGTACGCCAATCGATCTGCGAGGCGCCGAGATCACGGAAGAACAGCTCCATTCCGCCGCCGCCTGTACCTTGGCCACGGTTCCCCAATCCCGCAGAAACCAGCCGGGCATGTCCAACGGCGGCTTGCCAGTGCTGCGCCGTTGCCGCCGCAGATGGGGGCTTTTCTCCTGACGGAGCGCTATCCGGCAGCCCCACAGATTCGGACCCGGGTTCGGCAAAAATCAAGTCGGCGACCAACGGATGATCGGCGCTCGCTCGCGCATGCCGGAGCAAAACTCTGTAGACCTCCTCTGTCGAGCAATGCTCCAACTGGTGATGACGGATGGCACCGGGTGGAAGGTCGCAATTGTTGTCGGCTGCCACCATCCCGTTGACGACGATATCAGCTGCATAGTTCCAAAGTTTGGGCTCCCTATCACCGCGCCGGTGAACATGCCCCAATGCGCAATGAAGCACTTCATGCACCAGAACCGCTTCGACAGCTCGCGGCTGCAGGGATGCAAAGTAGATCGGATTGTAGAAGATCGACATGCCGTCCGTTGCAGCTGTCTCGATGCGGTCTGAAGGCAGGATTCGGGCGAATAGCAGCAAAGAAGCGAAAAACGGGGCCCGCTGCCTGATGCGCATGACTGCGCCAGAAATAGCTGGAGATGCTGTCATCCGAAAAGTGCATCCCTCATCTCACCAACCGCCTTCCGAACTGCAGGCTCCTCCAGCATCGGCTGTAGGCGTTCCATTCCCCCAGATCTGGAACGTCCAACGCGTACCACATCAGTCACAAACAACTGGAACCATTCGAGTGGCGCTCTCGGCGCGAGCCAGAGCGAGGCATTCAGAATCTGGCCGGATGTTGCTTCGATGCCTGCACATCGGACGGAAAGTCCGATCGTAACGGCATACCGGGCGGAAGGCTCGCTGGGGAACTCTGGTTCTCTTGCGCCGTCCAGGATCTCGTCCAGGTTCGGCATGGTTTCATAGAGACGTACAAAAGCCGAAAACTCCGCCGCTGTATCCGATCCAACGGCAGGGGCCACGGACAGACCATTCGCGTGCAGCTCGCTTGCCATCATCCACGAGCGTGGTGAGGGCCAGGCCGGTTCAGTGGGGCTCGTCTTGTGAAGCAGTTGAGGCCTGAACGCGAGGAAGGCCAGAACTTGTTCCTCGATCCCGGTGCGCAGCGCGAATTCCCGGAAGCTGTCAAAGTCCGCCTCGACGCTAACGTGCAAGAATCGGTTGGCGAGGGGAGCGGGCATCTCAAAAACCGAAGCGCGATCCTCCTTCCGATTTCCGGCTGCCCAGACAAACCACTCGTCCGGCAAGCGGTAGCTGCCGACGCGCCGGTCCAGAATCAACTGCTGTGCAATGCCCTGCATAGCCGGTGGCGCAAGGTTGATTTCGTCGAGGAAAAGAACGCCCCGCCCCGACCGCGGCAGGAACTCCGGAGGATACCAGGTCGACACGCCATCGCGTGGCACCGGAAGGCCACGCAGATCTGTTGGGGCTAGCTGACTAAGACGAAGGTCTACAAGCTGCAGGTTCAGTCGCTTGCTGACCGCTTCAACTATGCTTGATTTGCCAATCCCGGGCGGCCCCCAAATCATCAGGCTAGTCCGAACGCCGGCGCGCACCAGCGCCTCTAGAAATCGCTCAAGAGCGGCAGGGGTCGCTGTGTTTGCGCTGATCAATTTGGAAGCCCGCTCAAAGCTCGAGAACTCAATTAGGCAGCACATCCGGCCCAGCTTCCAGTCAAGCCTTCGCGAATGTCAATCGAGAGCGCTCGGGAGACCAACAACCAGTGTCGCTTCAAGCGGGTGACCCAGCCCGCCTGATCCGAGCCGTCGATCAGGGGGCGTATGCCTTTTGGCATGCTACCCAACCTTGAACTGACCTGTCCCGGAGATTTCGGACCTGCGTCCTGTCGAGAGTAGCGCCTACTCGTCGGCGCTCGTCACGAGGATGACCTGCTGATCTTCGGGTCGTCGTGCTTTCGGATCAAGGTCGAGTCCCAGCCTGTGCTTGGTGTAGTAGGCGAGCGCCTTACGTACCTTCAGATTGGCGACACCGGCGCGCATGCCATAGTCACGCTCGATCACCTTCTTCTGCGCGGGCGAGAGGCCAGGGTTCGGTGCGATCGTCAGCGTGATCCAGCTGTTCCAGTCATTGTCATCATCTGCCCCTCTTTCCGAGGGGCCCAGCAGATCAGCTTTCGAGAGGCGGCCCAGCACATAGTCCTTGAAGGCGCCATCCTCGACGTCGCGCGCTCGGGCGTGCCAGCGAAAGCCATCATAGGCCAGTGCATGCGGTTCAAGGCGTCGCATTCGTCCGTCGGACTGCGAGAACGACACATAGTGCGCAAGCACCTGCCGACGCTCCCGTATCGCGCGTATGATCATGCGAAGCGTCTCCGGCTCGACAGGTCGCGCAGGGGCCGGCGCGAGACCAAGCACGAGTGCACCGATGATCGGGTGGTCAGCCGCTATGCCTTCGCTCACAAGGCGAAGCCTGCTCAGCGTCTCGGCAGAGTCGGGCGTGAAGAAGCGCGGGCTGAACATCTCGCCGGCGCGATATGCCTTGAGGCTCTTGTCATAGACTAGGTTGTCAGGCGCGAGCTCCTGATAGCGTGTGAAGTCTCCTGACGCCTGCTGTTCCGAAATCCCGAACTGTCTCATCAGGTCGCGGCGGTTGACGCTGTCGGTCCAGTAGGCGGACTCCTCGATGAAGGCGAGACGAACCCGTGTCGCCCACGGGATTGTCTCCGATGCTCCTTCTACACGTGGCAGAGGCGCGAACAGTGGCGCTTGGTGAGGCTCCACGCCGTGATCGAGCATGCGCTGGCGGGGTTCCATAAGTCGCGACAGCGGCGGCGCCACGCTTCTGGCGATCAGGGCGTCATCGGCGCCCGACGTGTCCTGCTTTTTCAAGTTTTCAAGGCGGCGCTCGAGATACCTGATTTCACGAGCAATTCTGGCAGCGCGTTCGGCCGGATCCTCCTCACGCCGCGGACGCGCAGGCACTAGGGGCCCCGACCGGCTTGACTTCTTCGGATCGGGTGACATATTGGATGCATCCAGTAATTAGATGGGTCGAATTATAAGAACAATCTAACAATGCGATGATTCGGAGCGCAAGCGAACCCTGCAGGCACGCAGGGGGCGGCGGGAGAACTGTGTCCGGATTGGCGTTGGGGGTGATGGGCCAGGTCAGAGGAGCAGTAAAATGACAGCCATTTCCGACCTTCTT
>Ga0172372_10012839_pt1 | contig 10466 bp, 7 predicted proteins | sample LakKiv5m_2_FD_114544 | JGI IMG/M metagenome (GOLD analysis project Ga0172372, IMG submission 114544) | Freshwater microbial communities from Kabuno Bay, South-Kivu, Congo - kab_092012_9.5m | ecosystem: Environmental > Aquatic > Freshwater > Lake | place: Democratic Republic of the Congo... | reverse complement strand
TCTGGGGTTCGGGGACCGAAGGTCCCCGAAATAAAAACGTTTACTCCCTCCCCTCTGGGGAGGGTTGGGGTGGGGGTAAAAAAGGAACCCTTCACGGGGTGTGGGCCAAAAAAATAAAATAAACCCCCACCTCTAAAAAACCACCCCTTTGCTGGGGTCTGGGGATCGAAGATCCCCAGATAACATCGAAAAAACCCGTGCTATCGCCTGTATAAGGTGAGCAGAAAATCGTTGATTAAATACCCATGATTGAGGGTCGCGTAGGGTGTGAGTGACAGTCCCCATCCCAATGCGGTTTCGGGTGCCACATAATGCAATTTCGGGTTTTGACGGGGGCTTAGGCTTGATAAAAACGTGACGCAGACTGCAACTTCGGAGTGTGCCAACCAATGTGCCATCCAACCCGATATTACCCGCCAATAATCCGGCATGGGGTGACAAGTCATCCCAAACGCCACCGTCACATCAACGGTGTCGCGGGCTTCCCCCGCCTGACCCACCTCGAATGATACACCCGGAAAACGGGATTGGGCCACTTGAATCATGCTGTCACTTTGATCGATACCGTTGTAGTGACAGGTCAGGGATTCTTTTTGCAATGTGTGATAAAACTCCCCATCCCCACACCCGATGTCCAAAACCCGCATGCCATCTAATGGAACGGCACCCATGGCGGCATGATACCGCGCCCGCTGGGAATCGGGGCTTTGCCACCCGCAGCGTTGGTATGAGGATGAAAAATGGGTGGCCCATTCGTCATAAGGGGGCCATGACGGGATGGGATCGTTGGTCATGAGTCGTGGCGCACGGGGCTGGCAGTGTGGGTTAATAGCTGCAAAATTTGTACCGCATTTAATGCCGCACCTTTTCTTAAATTATCACCCACACACCAGCATACCAGCCCGTTATCTTGGGATAAATCCACCCGAATACGGCCAACCGCCACCTCGTTTTTACCCGCCAAGTCGCGTGGGGTAGGGTAGGTTGCGCTGCTGGCATCATCCATGACCACCACCCCAGGGCTATGGCTCCAAATGGTTTTGGCTTCTTCTACCGTAAGGGGGCGTTCGGTTTGAAAGGTTACCACCTCGGAATGCCCAATAAAGACAGGAACCCGAACGGCCGTTGCCGCAACTGGTAGGGTGGGGATTTCTAATAACTTGCGGGTTTCGTTGGTGACTTTCATTTCTTCTTTGGTGTATCCATTATCCAAAAATGCATCAATGTGAGGAATCACATTAAACGCAATGGGATGCCCAAAAACCTTGGGTGGATAGTCGGTGCCATTTAAGTTGGCCCTGGATTGGTTTTCTAGTTCCAATAATGCCCCTTTGCCCGCACCAGATACCGATTGATAGGTGGCAACCGATACCCGTGTTAATCCCACATGGTCCAAAATGGGCTTTAAAATCATCACCAGTTGGGCGGTGGAACAATTCGGGTTGGCAATAATACCCGCATGCTGTTGGGCCGCATGGGGATTGACTTCGGGGACAATCAATGGAACCGACGGATCCATTCTAAAATGAGAGCTGTTATCAATGACCACACACCCTTGTTGGGCTGCAATCGGGGCAAATCGTGCGGATACACTGCCACCAGCAGAAAACAAGGCATAGTCGACCCCTGCAAACGATGTGTCGGTGAGGGTCTTTACCGTTACCTGCTCACCACGAAACGAAATGCTCATACCCGCTGACTTTTCGGAGGCCAGTAACACCAAGCGGTCAATAGGCAAGGCAACCTCATCTAAAATGGCAATCATTTCACGGCCCACGACCCCAGTAGCCCCTACAACGGCAACGACATATCCCATTTATTGCTCCTTTTTCAACTGTTCTAGAACGGGGTACAACCCGTATACCATCCCTTTAAACGACGACACCTGACGAATACATAGCAACAAACCCGGCATAAACGCCTCTCGGCTGGTGGTATCATGTTGAATGGTAAGGGTTTGACCCAATTCACCAAATACCACCGCCTGAGAGGCCACAAAGCCCTGCAACCGCACCGAATGAATGGGTACCCCCGCCACGGTTTGCCCACGTCCCGGACCGTCAAGTGGGGTGGGATTTAATGACGGGTTGGCCGCGGCCATGGCATGGGCCGTTTGAATGGCGGTACCCGACGGCGAATCGGCTTTTTGATGGTGATGGTACTCGATGATTTCAACCGATGGCATGATGGCCACAATATCAGCGGCTGCCTTCATCATCATCACCGCCCCAATGGCAAAATTGGGTACAATCATGGCCACGCGATCTGCTGATAGTGCGGTATCATGGATGATGGATAATTGGGCGTCCGTGAAGCCTGTGGTGCCAACCACTGCATGAACCCCATGCTGAAGGGTGGTCATGGTATTGTCAAAACCAACACTCGGGTGGGTAAGGTCTACCACCACATCGGGACGGGTGGATTGAATGGCGGCTGCGAGTGAGTCATGTCGACGAAGCCCGCCGACCACGCTCATATCCCCTTGTGATCGGATGGCCTGTTCGGCCGCTTGGCCCATTTTGCCCGTGATGCCATTAATTAAGACGCGCATGATAACCTCCCATGGGATATGATCCCAATTAAATGTTAAAAAGTATAACAGATCAACCGAGTGATTGTCTTATGTGCAAGTTTTTTCGTACAATAGCCGATATAAGTATACAGGGGCCTTTGGGGCACCCATTGCATCGATGGTGGGGGAGTCACACAATGAATGATTACAATCTAAAATGGACACAATGGATGGCACGGGGTGTGGTGATGGCCATGCTGATCGGACTGAGCGGATGTGGACGGGCGGCACGCACGACCGACACGGCGGGGTCTGGGGTCACCACCCCTGGGGTGGTCGCGGTGTCGTTTCAACAGTCGCAATATCAGGTTGGATTAAGCGAGCAGTTAAGTTTGTTCTCACAATTAAGCAGCGGTACCTTAGCCCCCGAATCGTTAGACTTTTATTGCAGTGATACCAGCGTGGCCACCGTGGCCTCTGATGGTAAAGTCAAGCCACAAGTACCGGGTGTGGTGACCATTCAAGCCGTATTACGAAGCAACCGTAGTGTATCGGCAAGTGTGACGGTGATTGTCTCGAATGTACCCAGTGTGGCGTTATCCAATACGACCTTGGGATTATACGAAGGGGGCGGCCACACCTTGTCGGTCAGTGGGGCGGTCAATGATGCCATTCGGTGGTCGTCATCAGCCCCATCTGTGGCGACGGTTCATTCGAGTACCGGGGTGGTGACCGCCCTCAAAAAAGGTACGACGGTGGTGTCGGCCTATTTAAAAACAACCGGTGAATGGGTGGGAGAGTGCCAAGTTACCGTGCAATCCCCGATTATCAATATCAGCATTACCCAATCGACGCTCACCATTCAAGCGGGACGAACCGTCATGATTCCGGCAACGGTGCAAACAGTGGGCGGGGTGATCGACACCATTGTGTGGGAGTCATCCAATCCATTGGTGGTGTCTCAAGCCCCTGGGGTGAATACATTTTTAGCCCGAACGGTCGGAACGGTGACACTGGTTGCCCGATCCAATACGGACCCGAGCAAAACCAAATCGGTCACGGTGGTGGTAACCCCGGCCACTGGGAGTGAATTGGTGGTGTACCCATCCGACACACAGGTATTGGTGGGAAGCCAATTGGGATTGGATGTGACGGCTCCCGTTGGGAGTGTGCTCACGTATCATTCTGACAATGTGGCGGTGGCCACCGTGAGTGCTGCGGGGGTGGTGACGGCAATGGCCCCCGGAACAGCGGTGGTGACCGTGCAAACCAATGGGGTGCCAGTACTCACGGCGATGAGTACCATTCAGGTGGTGGCGGCATCGGTGGTGGAGGTGATACCAGCCCAAACCGCAGTGGCCATGAACATTGGGCAAGCCTTGTCATTATCAGCCACGGTGTATCCCTCGCAAGCCAACCAAGCAGTGGCGTGGTCATTGGTATCCGGGGCGGGGGTGGTAACCGTGAGTGGGGGGGGCGGGGTCGCGGCATTGTCCCCCGGTCGGGCGGTATTAAAAGTGGCCTCGGTAAGTCAGCCGTCTGTTTTTGCCTTGGTCGAAGTGGTGGTCAATGCCCCACTGGTGACGAGCCTAACGGTTAGCCCCACCACTGTGCAGTTGGCCATGGGAGAAAGCCGATTATTGACCACCACGGTGTTGCCATCCCAAGCGGATCAGCGGCTGCGATGGGAGTCGAGTGATTTTGTGGTGGCCGAAGTGGATGGGGTGGGCCGGGTGACCGGAAAAATCGCTGGAACCAGCACCATCACCGTTCGCTCGGTATTAAACCCTGCGGTGTCACACGCTTGTGTGGTGACCGTGGTCCCTGTCACGGTGCAGTCGGTATCCATTCAGGCCAGTTTGTCATTGCAAAATTCAAATGCCATTTCCCCCGTGGCGGTGGGGTATGAAGAAACACTGACGGCCACGGTGGTCACCAGTCCGGCGTCAACTCAAAAAATCGTTTGGACAACCTCCAACCCTGCCGTTGCCCGCATCTCTCAATCGGGACGCCTGGTCATGGTGGGTCCGGGTGTGGCGGTGATAACGGCCTATTCACCCGCCAATCCCACTGTGGTCAGTAGCCTGACGGTGAAAGCAGCCGCCGATAGCACCCAAAGCGAAGGGTATCGCATTGTGGACCGCGCCAACTGGGTACCGGATGGCACACGGTCTAATCAAGCCCGGTTTTTTACCAGTGATGAGCGGTCTTATCTAAGGGGGCTCAATCAAAACCAACCCTATGCGTGGGAAAATGACATGACGGTTGATTTTAGTCCCACCGCCCGGTACGTGTATGTGGTGTTGTACATGGTTGAAACCCAGTCCAATCAGTATGCACTTGTCGAACGTGTGCGGGGGGTATTGGATGGGGCCACCACCGTGTTACAAGTGGCGGCTCGATTGGTGATCGACCCTCATTTTCCCGCCACATCCCCTGTTATTGTGGCGTCCAAAGGGGTTCGTATGGTCATTGAAATTGACAGGGGCAATGCGGGGAATGGGTTAAATTTTCTCATGATTGAGTTAACCACCCCAACCAATTGGGTGTGGCTATAATAATCCCCGAATCGGATGTGATCGCTAGGGTGTGTGATTGCCAGGTCGTGTGATTGCCAGGTCGTGTGATCGCCAGGTCGTGTGATCGCCAGGTCGTGTGATCGCCAGGGTGTGTGATGGCTAAGTCGTGGTGGCAGCGGGTTGGGGTGAGACCGATTCGGTTGGCCGAGTATGAAGCTGGCGACTCAGGGCGATGTTATCAATTAAGCGGGTGTTACCCAAAGTGGCAGCGACCAATAGGCGACCAATGGGTGCCGTGGGTAACAGGTCTTGTAAATAATGGTCATCGACGAGTCCCACATAATCGATTTGTAATCCCTCTGATTCGATTTTTTCTCGCACCATGGTGATAATATCTTGAAAAGGGGTATGGGCAACAAACAACCGGGCAGCCTCGGTTAAGGCAAGGTAGATCACACTGGCACGCTGACGATCAGCGGGCGATAAATAGGCATTGCGAGAGCTACTGGCAAGCCCACTGGGCTCTCGTTTGGTCGGAACGGATAAAATGGTAATGGGATAAGACAAATCGGATACCAAGCGACGCACCAGTACCAACTGTTGAAAATCTTTTTCGCCAAATACGGCATGGGTTGGTTGAACCAAATGAAACAACCGAACCAACACCGATGCCACCCCATCAAAGTGTCCGGGACGGGAGTGCCCACACCAAACCGTCGATAACTCGGGGACTGTGATCTGGGTGGCTTGAGGCAGGCCATGGGGATAGACCGTATCAAAAGACGGTAAAAACACAGCATCCACATCCACACTGGTCAGGAGTGCGACATCTTGTTGAATATTACGAGGGTAGACGTGAAAATCTTCTTGTGCAGAAAATTGAGTGGGGTTCACAAACACGCTGACCACGACATGCCCCCCCAATGATTGGGCTTGGTGTATCAAGGATAGATGACCTTCGTGAAGGGCCCCCATGGTCGGAATAAATACCAGTGGGGAGGCCTGGGTCTGGCGTTGTCGCCACGTGCTAATCTCTTGTGGGGTCATTAAAATTTGTGTCATGGTTTACCGCCTTGGTGGGCCACCACTGCCATTACAACGGTTAAGACAAAGGCAATCCCTTTCAGCAGTGGTTTGTGAAAAAAAAGGGGCTTAAGGTACTTATTCAGCAGGGGTATGGCATGTTGGACAAATGGTTTGATCACGGCCTTTTCCCTTTTTAACCACCAAATATGGATGCTGACACGAACGACATGGGCCCGGGACCAGTCGATCCCATGAGGCAAAGGTACACGTTGGATACGTTGAGCAACCATAAAACACATTCCCCTTTTTACTTTTTCGTTCTAACACATCAGACCCACAGAGGGGGCAGGGCACCTCTAATTTGGCCGCCATGCTACGGGTGGTTTTGCACTCAGGGTAGTTGGTACAAGCGATAAAAGTGCCAAATCGCCCGGTTTTAATCACCATTGGGGAGGCGCACTTGGGACAAACCTCATCGGTCGCTTGGTCGGTGTTCACTTTTTCCATTTCATTTTGTGCCCGGCTTAGCATCGAATGAAAGGGGGTATAAATATCACCGACCACATCTTCCCACACATGTTTGCCTTCCATGATTTCATCCAACCGGGTTTCCATATCAGCCGTAAACCGAACATCGATGACCCCCGAAAAAAACTCTTGTAATTTGGTATTGGTTAACATGCCCAAATCAGTGGGAAACAGGGTCTTTTTTTCTTTGTCGACATAGCCACGGTCGACAATGGTTGAAAGGGTAGGGGCATACGTAGAGGGACGGCCAATGCCCGATTCTTCGAGTTCTTTTACCAACGTGGCTTCGGTATAACGAGAGGGGGGCTGGGTAAATTTTTGTTGGGAATTAACCGCCACCAAAGACAACACATCTTTTTCGGACAATGGGGGAAGGCGCTTGGCATTTTCTTCGTCTTCTTGGTCTTTGCCTTCAATATAGACGGCCGTAAACCCATCAAACAAGACCACGTGCCCTGTGGCTTTTACATAAAGGGGTGGGTGGGCGGTGGTGGTGGCTTCGATCATGACCGAGGTATTTTCAATGTCACTGGGCTTCATTTGGCTGGCCACAAACCGGTCCCATATCAGCCGGTATAACTTATAAAAATCAGGGGTCAAGGCCGATCGAATGGCGTCGGGCGATCGGGTCAAGTAGGTGGGACGAATGGCTTCGTGGGCATCTTGGGCATCCCCTTTGGTTTTGTAACGGTTGGGAGACGCGGGTAAATAGTTGGGACCATACACGGCGGTAATGTGGTCACGGACGGCCGCCAGCGCCTCATCAGACACCCGAAACGAATCGGTACGCATGTAGGTGATTAATCCCACGGTATCGTTGCCGATGGGTACCCCTTCATACAATTTTTGGGCCACCATCATGGTTTTTTTTGCGGACCAATTGAGTTTTCGTGACGCATCTTGTTGCAAGGTCGAAGTAATAAAGGGTGGGTAGGGGTTACGTTTTTGTTTGGTTTTTTTCACCGAATGAACAGTATATTGAGAGGATTCCAATCGGGTGACCATGCCCGTGGCGACCGATTCGTTGGGCAAGTCGCATTTGGCGTCGGGGGTACCTTCGGCCACCAATTTGGCTTGAATACCTTGTTGGTTTTTATCCAACGATACCGTCACCACCCAATATTCTTCGGGAACGAAGGCCCGAATGGCTGTTTCACGGTCACAAATAAGCTTAACCGCCACCGATTGAACCCGCCCTGCACTGAGGCCTTTTCTAATTTTTTTGGATAAAATGGGGCTTAATTTATATCCAATTAAGCGATCCAACACCCGTCGGGCCTGTTGGGCATCCACCAAATGGGTATTGATGTCCCGGGCGTTGCCGATGGCGTGTTGGACAGCGGTTTTGGTGATTTCATGAAACACAACCCGCCGAATTTTGTGGTTGGGCACTTTCAACGATTCTTTGATGTGCCAGGCAATGGCCTCACCTTCGCGGTCAGGGTCAGTGGCCAGGTAAACAGTGGGGGCGGTTTTGCTGGCATCGCGCAATTGTTTGATGACTTTTTGTTTGTCTTTCATCACACTGTATTGGGGGGTAAATTGTGATTTGTTATTCAAACCAGCTTTGATGTCAATGCCCAAGGTGCGTTCGGGCAAGTCACGGACGTGGCCATATGAGGCCAAAATATGGTAATCGGAACCCAAATATTGTGAGATGGTTTTGGCTTTGGCCGGGCTTTCAACGATGACAAGGTGTTTGCTCATGGGTTGATTATGGGGGGCGATGTCCTGGCTGTCAAACCCTCATTGATCAAATCGTGACGTTAAGGGTCGATTAAAACAAAAAAAGACTGACAAGAAGGGGGGCGACTCAGGCGCGATGAAATAGTTTTTCGAATTCTGATTTCCCCCAAAAGATGGCCAAGGGTCGGCCATGGGGGCAGGTGAGGGCGTGGGGGGTGGCGAGTAATTGGGTGAGGAGTTCGTTGGTATCATGGGGGGTCATGCGGTGACCAGCCTTGATGGCGGCCCGGCAGGCCATGCGTTGCAATCGGTCTTTATCATGGGCCAATTTGGCAGAGGTTTGATCGGGGATCATACCCAGTGAGGCCACCAGTTCGACCATGATGTGGCTGACCGAGGGCCCGGCCAAGGTAAGGGGCACGGCGCGCACCATGATGTCATGTGGACCAAAGGCATCGGCCTCAAACCCCAGTGTTTGCAACCACACGATGCCATCTTCCAGTGACCCGGCATCGGTGGGCCAGGTGATGATTTCGGGTACTAACAAAGGTTGTTGATCGGTGGTGGTGTGTTGTTTGAGGCGTTCGTAGAGCATGCGTTCATGGGCGGCGTGTTGATCGATCACCCATACCCCTTCGGGTACTTGCACCATCAAATAGGTTTCCAAGAGTTGCCAGGTGGCCAGTGGGGCAGGGGGTGTAGTGGGCGGATGGTGCAACTGGGTTTGGATGGCGAGTGTGGAGGCTTTTGGATGGGGCACCGAAGAAAAGGCGGGCACATGAGGGGTGTGGTCATGACGGGGGGTGGTGTGGGCATCAATTTGAAACGATGGGGACCCAACGGCCTGATACGGCATGACAGGGGGGGGCAGGTGGGCGTTTGATGGGATGGGGGGGGGTGACAAGGGGTGGGCGTCCTGAAAGGCAGGGTGCATCATGACAGGGTGGTGAGACGATGCTGACGAAACGATAGGTAAGGCATGGTGGGGATGATGGGGTTGGTCTTGTAAGGCATCGCGTATGGCGGTGGCGATGGCGTCAAACAGGGCGGTGGGTTTGACCACTTTAATGTCCCATTTTTGGGGATGAACATTGACATCCACGTCTTGCAGGGGAAGGGTAATGCCAAGGGCGGCGACAGGAAATCGACCACTGGGGATCAGATCGGCGTACGCTTGAGAGACGGCTTTATATAGCAGGGGGTTTTTAACGATGCGTTGGTTGATGGCCATACACAATTTGTTGCGATTGGGGACCGTAACGGTGGGGCGAGAGACCCAGCCGGTGACGGTGCGGTCGTCGAGGGTGGCGGTGACGGGTACCATGGCGGTCATGACATCATGGCCCCACCAGGCCCCGATGCGTTGGGGAATGGATTGTCCGATGGTGGACAGGAGGGGTTGGTGGTCATTGGACACTTCAAACGACACATCAGGCCAGCACAGTGCCACATGACGGATGATATCCAATACGGCGTTGAGTTCAGTGTGGGGGGATTTTAAAAAGCGATGGCGAACGGGGGTGTTATAAAACAGGTCGGTGACCCGTATGCTGGTACCGGGTTGGTGTTGATCGGGGGTGGGGGTGCCGATGTCGGCCCCGGTGCCTTCGATTCGCCAGGCGTGGGGGGCATCGGCGAGGCGGGAGACGATGTGGATGCGGGCAATTTCTCGGATGCTCGACAAGGCTTCACCGCGAAATCCCATGGTGGGGCTGGCGATGAGGTCATGAAGGGAGGTGATTTTGGAGGTGGCATGGTCTTGCAATGCGAGGGGCAGGTCATCGGGATGAATGCCATGGCCATTGTCGGTGACAGTAATGGCGGTGAGCCCGCCATTGAGGAGGGTGATGGTAAGATGGGAGGCACCGGCATCCAGGGCATTTTCGACCAATTCTTTGACCACGGCAGCAGGGCGGTCGATGACCTCACCGGCGGCGATTTGGTTGATGGTTCGTTGATCCAAGGCACGGATTCGTTTCACTGGGGGTCCTTTTGGTGTGGGTTGACACGATTCCCCCCTGGTGATGAGGGGTGATCATAATCGAGTGGCGGGGAGATCGCAAGGGTGGGGGGATAAGTGCATCGTTTAAACCGCCGTTCCACGGCGTTATGTTGGGGCTTAAAATCCTCACGTACACCCAAGTACGCTCCGGTTTTAAGCCCCAACATGCCTTGTGGACACGACGGTTTATTCC
>Ga0172372_10012838_pt1 | contig 10467 bp, 7 predicted proteins | sample LakKiv5m_2_FD_114544 | JGI IMG/M metagenome (GOLD analysis project Ga0172372, IMG submission 114544) | Freshwater microbial communities from Kabuno Bay, South-Kivu, Congo - kab_092012_9.5m | ecosystem: Environmental > Aquatic > Freshwater > Lake | place: Democratic Republic of the Congo... | reverse complement strand
GTTCGGGCGAAGGGGCCCTTCGCCCGTACAACAGCCTGATAATCAGCTGGCTGGAACCGCTTTGATCATGGTACAGACGCAAACTCCGTCCACCATATCAAAACGAACTTCATCCATGATGGCGTGAATGAGCTTGAGGCCAAGCCCGCCCTTCATTTTGTTGCGAATAAAGAAATCGATGTCGCGCTCCAGCAGTTTCGGATCAAATTCAAACTGGCCGACATCGTAGATCCGCACCGTGAGGATGCCTTCGCGCAGTTCTGCTTCGATGCGAATGGTCCGGTTCTCGTCGCAATCATTGCCGTGAATGATGGCGTTGGCGCAAGCCTCGTCCACCGCCAAGACAATCTGGTCGCGGAGCAATCCCGTAATGCCGTGGGTCTCCAACTCAGCCCCAAGGCGGTCGCGGATGGACTTGAGTTCCTCCCGGCGACAGATGACCGAGTAATGGGCTATCATGCAAGCAAATCCATCGCCTCTTCCTGCGAAGACACGAAGGTGAATAAATCGCTAAGACCCAGCAGGTTAAACACGTTTTGAACCCCTTCGCGGAGACCAAAAAAGATGAACTGCCCGCCTTTTTCGTAAACGTCGTCCTTGTTGCTGATGAACACACCCAGACCGGCAGAGGCGATGTAGGCCAATTCTGTGCCGTCAAAGATGAAGTGGGTATGCCCTTCGGCAATCAACTGCTTGAGGCGGGCATCAAAATCCAACGAGGAACTGGCATCCAGTTCCCCGCTAATCTTGAGAATGAGCGCTCCGACAATCGGTTCGCTGACTAAATTCAGGCCCGTTGGCTTGTTGGTCGTGTTCATCTTGGTTGTGGTCTACGAATATTACGGTTTTTTGTTACGCAAGGCAACTGCGGATAATCCCAGGGCATAACGCAGGATAAGGGGTTTTTAGGAATACCCTATTGGAATTTGATGACGAGGAGGGTAATGTCATCGCCCGCCCTTCCCCCGCCTAAAAACTCCTGAATATCGTCCAAAATTCGGCGTTTTATCTCTTCGGCCGTAAAGAACGCATGCCTGGCCACGATGTGGCGCAAGCGCTCCAACCCAAACTCCTCGCCGGTTTCGGGGTGGTTGGCCTCCATGATGCCGTCGGTAAAGAGGACGATAATGTCGTTGGTGTCAAAACGGTGGCTGTTCACCTGAATGTGGCTCCGGTAGCGCTCCGTGCGCACGATGCCCAGACCCATACCTTTGTCCTCCAGGTACGCCGCATTGCCGTCGGCAGCCCGGTAAAACAAGATCGGGCAGTGACCAGCCCGGGCATAGATGAACTGGTTGTCCAAAGGCCTGAAGCTCAAAAAGACGAGCGTCAGAAAAATCTGGGGGTCAAAACAGGCGCTTACCGCCTTGTTTACCCGGTACAGGAACTCCTCCGGATCATCCAGATGATCCAGGTTTGAGTGGAAAATACCCTTGAGTTCAGCCACGTTGAAGGCGGCTCCCATACCCTTCCCCGTGACATCGCCGACCACCATGGCCAGGTTATCCTCCCGCTCAAAGAAATCGTAGCAATCTCCCCCGACTTCCTGGGCGGGCCGGTAGGCTACAGCCAAACTGACCCAGGACCGCACCGGCGCTGCCCGCGGCAACAGATTTTCCTGAACCCTCGTCGCAATTTCGAACTCATTTTTCATGCGTTCGTTTTCCACAGCCTGCGCAACGAGCCGGTTCTTTTCCAGCGCAAGGCGGGCCTGGTTCACGTAGGTACCCAGCATGCGAATGCTGTATTCGTCAAAAGCATCTTCGGGCTCTTTCAGCAACACCAGACTGCCTTCGGGCTGGCCGTTTACGGACATAGGGAAACTGAGGGCCGTTTTGAACTGGGCTCCCAGGTCTTCCAGTTGCGGATGGCGAACCGCATTTCGAACGTACAAATGCCCTTCCCGCTCGGCAACTTCTGCAGCCGCAAGCTGCCGCAATCCCCCTTCCCACCGGCTGATCTGGCCCAAAGCCACTTCGCCGCGCTTGAGGTATTGCACCTGTTGGGCCCCGTTCAGCGGCCGCGTAAACCAGGCTGCGCGCGCCCCGCTGTTGCGGTAACACAGGTCAAGCAGCAATTCCTGGATATCTTCGGCCGATCCCTGATGGCTGATTTGCTCATGCAAACTCTGAAAACCAAAAATATCGTTGTTCCGGCGCTCCATGATGGCAGTCATGGGCCAGTTGAACAGCACCGAAAGCAGGCTCATGAGCGCATAAGCGCCATTGAACATCAGCAGCAACAGGGGGAAGGGGTTCTGGTGCGCCTGGCTGAAAAAGATGCCGTGGGCATCTTCCACAAAAAACCACAACACCAGGCCAAGATGCACCCAGGTAATGAGGAAGAGGTACACAAACACATACACCCGACTGTTCTGCGAAAGCTCCCCGATCCAGCGCACCCGGAACAAGAGCGAGAAAGCCGGAACAGCAGCCAGGGCAAACAGGGTAAAAAGCAGCAAACCGGGAAGGGGCAATACGGCGGCAAAGGCCGCTGCAAACAGCAGCACCGTCATGCTGCGCTGCCATTGACGAGTCGTGGCCGATCGCTCGTCAATCAGATGCCGGATGCGGGCAAAGCTCCGCACCTGGTAAATAATGAGCGGGACACAGGCCAGCAACGGATAAACCTCGCCGGTAAAATAAGCCAGCGGTCCGCGATTGCCGGGGGGAAACAACTGCGACAGCAAAACCAGCGACAAGGTGAACAGGCCGCCGACCAGCATATTGCGCAGCAAAATTTCGGGCTCAACCGGTTTGGGTGTGCGGTCATAGACCAGCGCAAAAGCCAGGGATGCGGCATAAAACACCGCTACCAGCACCCCGGAAACCCAGGGCAAGAGCACATACGGACCTTCGTAGGCCTCGCTTGCCGAGCTCGCAGCAGCCAACGCCCAGGCCAAAAAAGCGGCGAGGGGGAAGAACGGCTTCAGCCAGGGAAAACGATGCAACGTATCGGGCAAGCGGAGCAATTGAGACGGAAAGCAGGGCAGGGACACATCGCCGAGGAGGGCGTAAAGCGTCAATGCCCGTGCGAGTTATGACAAAAATATGGCATAGTCAACAGGAAGCCAGTTCAGCAACATGAAGCGAGCGAACAAGAAACCAGCCACCGTGCTCCAGGATCTGGAAATCGTGAAGGTAGCAGACAAAGGGCTGGGAATGGCCTACCAGGACGGGAAAGTCATCTTTGTGGAAAGGACGGTGCCCGGCGATGTCGTGGAAGCGCGGCTCTTCAAGAACAAGAAGAACTTCGCCATGGGCTTTCCGCTGGCCTTCTCCAGGCTTTCTCCTTTTCGGATAGAACCTTATTGTGCGCATTTTGGTACCTGCGGTGGCTGCCGCTGGCAGAACCTTCCTTATGCCAAGGAGCTGGAGTTCAAAACCCAGCTGGTGGCTGATGCCCTGCAGCGTCTGGCGCGAATTCGCGAAGCTCCAGTATTGCCCGCCATCGGTGCGGAACCCTCCACGCACTACCGAAACAAACTGGAGTACACTTTTTCCAACCGCCGCTGGTTGAGCAAAGAAGAAATCGACTCGGGCGCCGAGGCCGCCGCGGACATCCTCGGCTACCACGTGCCCGGTTTCCACGACAAAGTGCTGGACATCGAAACCTGCTTCCTGCAACCCGATCCGTCCAACGCCATCCGGCTCTTTGTACGCGATTTCGCGCGCCAGGCGGGGTTATCGTTCTACGATCTGGGCGCCAAATGCGGGGTGCTTCGCAACCTGCAGATCCGCAACAACCGCCAGGGCGAGGTCATGATCATTTTGGTGGTCAGCGAATTCCACGAGGGAATAGCCGCGCTGCTGCGGGCAACGGCGGAGCAATTTCCCCAGATCCACTCCGTGTTCTACGCGCTCAACACCAAGAGCAACAGCGCGATGACCGATGTGCCCATCGTGCATTTTTCCGGAACGACTTACCTGACCGAATACCTTGGCCGCATTGGGTACCGGGTCGGACCGCATTCCTTCTTTCAGACCAATCCCGCGCAGGCCGAAGTGCTGGTGGGCAAGGTCCGGGAGTTGGCTGAACTGCGCCCGGACGACCGCGTTTACGACCTTTACACCGGCCTGGGCAGCATCGCCCTGTACGTGGCTGACACCTGCCGCGAAGTGGTCGGGGTGGAATGGGTGGAAGAAGCCGTGGCGGATGCGCGGGTCAACGCGGCCGACAACAACATCGGAAACTGCCGCTTCTTCAGCGGCGACATGGCCAAACTGCTCACGGAAGATTTTCTTATGGAACAGGGCAAACCCGATGTCATCATCACAGACCCGCCACGGGCAGGCATGCCTGACAAAGTCAACCAGCGGCTGTTGCAAAGCGGAGCGCGGCGCATTGTGTACGTTTCCTGCAATCCGGTTTCGCAAGCCCGCGACCTGGAGCAACTCTGCGAGGGCTATACCATCACCACGCTTCAGCCGGTGGACATGTTTCCCCGGACGTACCACATCGAAAACATCGCGGTTCTGGACCGGAAAAGCTGAACGGATTCGGAGAGCGATGCGCAGGCATGTTCAGCACCGCTGCCTTAGCGCCCCAGTCCCAGGGCCTGCAGCCGTTGAAACTCGGCGCGGTTCTGCGCGCTGGAGGTGGCGTTCAGAATGTCGTAGCGCTCCCGCCGGGTCAGGTGCAGGCTCACGGAGGCTTTCTCGGCGCCTTCAGCCGGCGTGTACTCAAACACCAGCACTTCCAGCTTCCCGTTCAGGGCCTCGCTGGCGTAGTCGATCAGAAAGTCGTGCTGGTAATCCTGGATTTCGCTCCAATTGGCGATCAGGTTGCCGACCGGACTGAAGATTTTATCCAGGAAGGACTGGCCCTGATAATCCTCAATCATTTCGAATTGTTCGTGTCCCCGGATCTCCAGCAGGACGACCCCGGACGTATGCTCGTTGAGCCAGTCGGAAAACTGGTGAATGAAGCGCGTGCTGGTCTCCAGGCCGAAATTGTCCCGCAGGCCGGCGTCCATGACTTCGGTCAGGGGCATGCTGGGCAGCGCGACGTTGGGAAGGATGTAGGGGAAGGTGGCGTTCATGCGCAGCGCTGACGTGATGCGCAGGGAATCTGCCCCCTGTTCGCGGTAAAAGTTACCAAAGTCGATGCCGTCCACCTGGGGCTGGCGAAGGCTGCCGTCTGCATTGGCCGGTCGGGTCAGCCAGCTGACCGGTTGGGGGCTGATGAAGCATTTTCGCCCGTCGTTGATGATGGTCGGGCTGAGCACCATGCAGGGCATCTCCTGTCGCATTTCCGCTTCGCGAAAGGCAGCCAGGGGCAAACTCAACAGATCCCGGGTCGAGTGATTGAACGTTTGTTCAAACACATAAGCCCGGTCTTTCCGATACTCATGTCCGGCCGCTTCAAAATGCTGCCAGGGGAAAAACAGGTCATTAACCACCACGGTAAAAAAAACCGGGTTCAGCATGTCGGCGGCCATGGCATCGGCATGCTCAGAACCGTACTTGTTGACTGAAGTATCCCGTCGGGTGAGCCAGGCCACTTGCCGGTAGTACGCCAGGCCCAGCATTCCCCCGGAAGCACCCGACAGCAAAAAACTGTGGTCCATGAGGCGGCCCTGGCAAAGGCTGTCGGCCTGTTGCATCACCCGCGTGGTGAACAAACCGGCCCGGAGCCCCCCCCCACTGGCATTGATCAGCACCATTTTGGGCTTGCGCCCCCCCCCACCCGCATGCTTGGCCGCCCAGGCATTCAGGATGCCCTCCCAATGCGCCCGATCGCGCGCACGTATGGCCGGCGAACTCAGGCTGTCCAGCCGCTCCAGGGTGTAGGCCGCCTTTTTGCCTTCGTAGTCCAGCCCGTAGGCGTGGTTGGCGTACTTGAACAGGTCGTGCTGCATCAGGGCGTTCAAGCCCAGAATCAGGGCCACGTACATGGCCGCCCGCCAGCCGCGAATCCAGTAGCTGAACGCACCCGTCAGCGCCACCAACAACCCGAAGAGCACCAAAACGGAGGCCCCGGCGGGCACCCGAAAGAACTCGTAGTCGATGAGTAGGCCCAGCCCCAGCAGCAGCACCAGACCGGTGATCTCCACAAACACGGCATTGCCATGGTGTTGCCGGTACACTTTGAGCAGGATGGCCACGTCGTAGTGCGCCACCGAGCGCACGATGCGCGGGCGCAGACTCGTGTTCAAGTAGGTATCCACTCGCCAGATGAGCATGCTCGGCAGCGGATCCTGGCCTTCCTGGATCATCTGAACGTCCAGCGCTTCGTCTTCGCGGCGAAGGCCCAGGATCTGCCAGATGTCCTTGTTGGTCTGAAAAAAGTAGGTGCCGGCCAGGAAAACAATCACGATGATGCCGGAAATCAACCCCAGCACGTTGGACAACACCATTTGCGTGGAGGCAAACTCATCGTCGCGCTGAAAGGCCACCAGACAATAGATGTAAATGCCCAAAAAAGTCAGCGGAATCAGGCTGTTGTTGAGCATGAACACCCCAAAGGGGCGGTGGATCGTCGCCAGAAACGGGAAGCGATGGGCGTGGAGAATGTACACCGTGATGTTCCAGGTGACCAGAAAGCCGCCGAGGGCCATTCCCACGATGAAAAAACTCAGAAAATCCACTTCGCCCAGGTACTCCGGGTCCAGGTAGAGGTAATTGATGCCGTAGTGCTGGCCTACGGTGCTGGTAACCAGCAGCGTCAGAAACACCCAAAACAGCAACAGGAAATGGTGCTTTTTAGCATGCACCAAGACCAGTTGGATGGGGAAAGAATAGAAAACGCCGGTCAGAAACTTCACGTCGAACCGGAATTTAGGCAGGTTTCCGGCAAGTTGGCCGGGGAAAACAGCGCGTCATTTAAAGGTATACGGGCAAGGACCCGGCCGGATACACACCCGAACCCGCCAACCATCCGGTCCATCCGCTCCGCCGGGCTGCTCTCCGCCGGGCTGCTCTCCGTCACGCGGATCATGGCCTATTCGTAGCCGCTTTCGTACGCGCCGATGTCGGGCAGGGTGCCGGCAAAAGGCCGCACATTGCCGTCCAGGTCCAGCCCAAGCCCGATGTCAAAACCGGCGTCGATGGCCGGCGAGCCCTCCCCGAGGCGGTAATTCCGCTCGCTCCGGTCCACAAACAAGGGCGACTCGTTCAAAATACAATTGAACGTGTTAATGGTATCGGTAGAAATGCGGGTTCGCAAAAGCGAATGGCTGAACAGGTGGTTGAAACTCGCGCTCTGCTCCAGGTTGCCCAACACAATCTCCTGTTCGCGAAGGATGTTGCCTTCCACAATCACGTTGCGGAAATCGGCCTGCTCCAGATCAGACTCCACGATGATGTCCGCTCCGCTGTCGTCCTGGCCGAAATTGTAAAAATTGGACAAAACCAAAATGGGCGTCTGGTGGCTGATGGCCACGCTGCCAAAATTGGCCAGGGTGGCATGCCGGAAGTCGTAGCGGCCGCCCAGCAACAGCGCTGCGTTCGACGCACCACAATTGTAAATAAGGGTGTTCTCTGCCTGAATGTCGCTGAGCAGCGAAAGAATGCCATTCCCCTGAATATCCTGAATGACCACATTCTCCAGCCTCACTTCGGGCATGTTGCCCGCGTTGAAGTCGCTGAGGTTCGGGCTTTTGCTGAAGCCGCAGAGGAGTCCCTCGCGGCTGTTTTTGACCACTGCGTTCCGCATGACGTTGCCGGTGCTGCCGCGCAGAAAAAACAGGCCATCCCACTGGCCCGGCAAGTCGCGGAAGAAGGGCTCCAGCCGGTCCTGCAAAAACGTGACCGTGGAATCGGGGGTACCTTCTACGATCAGGGTTCCGTCAATGAGCATCCCCGAGCGCGCGTGAAAGTGAATCCGGCAACCTTCGCGAATGGTCAGGGTGCAGCCGCTGTCCACCTGCACGTAGTTGTAGATAACATAAGGTAAGTTATCCTCCCAGACTTCGTCGCACAGCCGCTGGCCGCTGAAAAAATTGGCGTTCTGCCCCCAGGCTACCAGCAGCACGCTTTGCCGGTTCCCGTTGGTGACCATGACAATCGAATCCTCCACCACATAAGGCATCCGGTCCGCGTTGGGATCGATGGTCACTTCCACAAACACGTAGATGCTGTCTTTGCTCCGGATCTCGATGTCCTGCTGGAGCGCCCCGGGAATACCGTCGACGTTGATCCGGAAAAACGAGCTTTCGCCTCCCGCCAGTTCGATGCTGCTGATGCGGATGGCCTGGTCCTCCGGGTTGAAAATGAGAAACTCCCGGGTGGCCGAGCCCACGGACGTAAACACGGTGTCAAACTGCAGGGTGTCGGTCGAAAAGCGCAGCACGGCATCCGGGTCATTGGTCAGGGTCTCTTTGCGGCAACCCGCCGAAGTCATTGCAAGCAGCCCGAGCACCAGCAAAAGCCCGGCAACCCCGGAGCGGCTGGCGGAGCGGCTGGTGGCACGGCAAAAACGGCAAAAACGACCAAACCGGTCAGGCGCTGTCAATCTTGTATTCATGCTTGTCGAAGGGCGATCCATCCGGAAACGGCGATCCATCCTAAACGCCGCGAAGTTAGGGCTATTGCCTGGCCAAAGCCGCTTTTCTTTCGGTCGAAGGGCCTCATTCCGCCGCCGCCAGGGCAGCGACCGTCAGCTTGAAGCCCGCCTCCAAAAGCAGGGCACCGCAGGCTTCCAAGGTGGCGCCGGTGGTCATGACGTCATCCACCAGCAACAGGTGCGGGCATGCAACCGGGTTGAGCCGCGCAAGGTCCGGGCCAGGCCCGTAAAGCCGGCGCACGCTCTCCCAGCGCTCAAAACGGTCTTTGTGCGTCTGGGTTTTACCCCCGGAACGCCGGATCAGCAGCTTGTGCCTGACCGGCAATCCGCTGGCTTCGGCCAGACCCAGCGCGATCTCCCGGGCGGGATTGTAGCCCCGCGCCGACTCCTTGGACGAGGCCATCGGCACGTAGGCGATCGCCTGAATGCCGTCGAAAGCCCCATCCTGTTGGAGCAAGGCCCCGTAATAGCGCCCGCAGCCGCGCGCCAGATCCGGGCGATTGCTGTACTTAAGCCGGTGCAGCAGTTCCCGCACCGGCCCGGCGCTCTTCATGGCCCAGCAGGCCCAAACCCCTTCCAACTCCAGCCTGCCCCAGAATCGCTTGGCCATCGGGTGCGCCTCTGCGGCCAGGCGATGGTAACCCAGTTCCGGCAGATCGGCTTCGCAGGCCAGGCAAAACAGGCGGTCGCCCGAGGCCATTACCGCCCCGCAGGCCCCGCAGTTCAGGGGGTAAAACAGGTGAAGCAGCCCCTGGATACCGTCCCGGGCCACCTCCCGGAGTTCCGAGGTTACCTTCGATGCCCATGCCGTTTTCATGGTATTACGTTCAAGGGATTGCGTTCAAGGGATTGCGTTGGAGGTATTGTGTTGAAGGTATTACGCTGAAGCTCATGCCAGCAACCGGGCATACACCTCCTCCACTTTGCCTACCGGCTCCAGCCTGACGGGATACTTGCCGGATTCGAGGCCCTTGACATTGAATTTGGGCAGGAAAATGCGGTCGTAGCCGAGTTTGGCGGCTTCGGCGATGCGCTGCTCTACGCGGCTCACCGCCCGGACCTCGCCCGACAAGCCTACTTCGCCAAAAAAACAGGTCTGCAGCGGCAGGGGCAGGTCCTCGTAGGAGCTGAGCAGCGCCGAGACCACGGCCAGGTCGATGGCCGGGTCCTCCACCCGCAAGCCCCCGGCGATGTTGAGGAACACGTCGCGGTTGCCCAAAGCGAAGCCGCAGCGCTTTTCGAGCACCGCCAGCAACATGCTCAGGCGCCGCAGGTCGAACCCGGTAGCGCTGCGCTGGGGAGTGCCGTACACGGCCGGACTGACCAGGGCCTGGGTCTCGATCAGCATGGGCCGCAACCCTTCAATCGTGGCCGCAATGGCGATGCCGCTCAGCGGCTCTTCGCGCTGGCCGAGCAGAAACTCCGACGGATTGGCCACCGGGTAGAGCCCGGCCTCGCGCATCTCGTAAATGCCCAGCTCCGACGTGGAGCCAAAGCGGTTCTTGACCGAGCGCAGGATGCGGAACAGGTGGTTGCGGTCGCCTTCAAACTGGAGCACGGTGTCCACCATGTGCTCCAGCACCTTCGGGCCGGCAATGGCGCCGTCTTTGTTGATGTGCCCGATAAGGACCACCGGCGTCTGGCTCTCTTTGGCGAAGCGCTGCAGTTCCGCAGCGCAGGTCCGGATCTGCGTTACGCTGCCTGCGGGCGCTTCGACGCTGTCGCTGTGCAGGGTCTGGATGGAGTCCACGATCAGCAGGCCCGGCTGCATGTCCCGCACCCGGCGGAAAATCCGGGCCATGCCGGTTTCGGTCAGGATGTACAGTTCGGGATTGTCCGGCCCGATGCGATCGGCCCGCATCCGCACCTGGCTGCCGCTTTCCTCGCCGCTGATGTAGAGCACCTTGACCCCCCGGATGCGCAGCCTCAACTGGACCAACAGCGTGGACTTGCCGATGCCGG
>Ga0172372_10012837_pt1 | contig 10467 bp, 7 predicted proteins | sample LakKiv5m_2_FD_114544 | JGI IMG/M metagenome (GOLD analysis project Ga0172372, IMG submission 114544) | Freshwater microbial communities from Kabuno Bay, South-Kivu, Congo - kab_092012_9.5m | ecosystem: Environmental > Aquatic > Freshwater > Lake | place: Democratic Republic of the Congo... | reverse complement strand
GAGGTCTCGCACTCCGACCTGTACGGGGCCGCTCCAGCCCCCGTGCCCGCGGCGCCGGCCCAGCGCGTCTTCCCGGCCCCATCGGCTGCGCCCCCGCGCCCGAGCGCGTCGCCCGCGGCGTTCGCGCCCCCCGCGCCGCAGCCGGCGTTCGCGGCGCCCCCCGCCCCCCCGCAACCCGCGCAGCCCTCGGCGCCGTCGCCGATGTTCAGCGCCCCCGCGCAGCCGGCGCCGCACGCGGGAGCGCCTCCCTTCAATCCGCAGCAGCCGCTCCCGGGGGTCGTCCCGCTCAGCGGCCCCGCGCCCGCGAGCTCGTTCGCCGCGCCGCCCGGAAACTCCACACGACCCGCGCCCGCGCAGGGCGGAAGCCGCGCGCAGCTCGTCGGCATCGCCCTCGCCGCCGTCGTGCTCATCGCGGCAGGCGCCGGGATCGCCGTGCTGCTCTTCGGTCGTCCCTCCGCCGGGACCGTCGAGGTACAGACCGTTCCCGCCGTCCCGGGCGACATCTACGTCGACGGCACGCTGCTCGGCCAGGCGCCGAAGCGCCTCGAGCCCGTCCCTCCTGGCGAGCACATCATCGAAGTGCGCGCGGCGGGCTACGCGCCGGCGCAGCGTCGCGTCACGGTCACCGCAGGCAGCACGACGATGATGGAGATCGCGATGGTCGCGGCGACCCCGCCCGCTGCGTCCCCCACGGCGCTCGCGGTCGCCGCTCCGCCCGTGGCGCCCGGCATCGTGGCCCCGCCGCCGGGCGTGCTCCCCGCCGTGCCGAGCGCACTTGGCGTCGTGTCGCCGATCCCGGGGCTCGCCGCACCGTCCGCCGCCGCAACGCCGCCCGGCGCACCGGCCCCGGTCGAGGCCGCTCCGGCCCCGCTCCCGGCCGCGCCCGTAGCGCCGACGCCAGCCCCCCTGCCCGCCGCTGCGGCCGTGATGCCGATGCCAGCGCCGACGCCCGCGCCGCTCCCGCCGCCCCCTGCGCCCGTCCGCGCCGCACCGCCAACACCCGCTGCGCCGCCCCCGGCAGCCGCACCACCCGCGCGGACGCCGCCCCCCGCGCCGACGCGCGCCACGCCCACGCGCACCGCGCCGACGCGCGAGCCCGCGCCCGCACGCAGCGCGCCGACGCGCACGCCTCCGGCCGAGGCTCCGGCAGCGAGCAGCCGCGGCAGCGGGACGCTCGCGATCAACACCCAGCCGTGGGCGCGGGTCTTCCTCGACGGGCGCGACACGCGCCGCGACACCCCCGTGCGCGATCTCCGCGCGCGCGCCGGCCGCCACACCATCGGCCTGCGCAAGCCCGACGGCACGATGGTCGAGTTCGAGGTCGAGGTCGTCGCCGACGAGACGACGACCATCATCCGCCGCCTCTGAATCGCCATTCAGTCCGCGCCGCCGCGCGGCGCGCACCGCGCGGCGTCAGCGCTTCGTGCGCGACCCGCGCGGCGCCGAAGGCGGGACGCTCACGCGACCGGACGGCGGCGGTGGCTGGATGCTCGCGCGACCGAAAGGCGCCGGCGGAGGGATGCTCGTGCGCAGCCCGGGCGACGTCGTGCGCTGCGCGGAGCGGCCGAGCCCCTTGCGCGTCGGCGCCGCCGTCCCGAGTTTCAGGCGGCGCATCACCGCGCCCTTCTGGCGCTCCTTGTAGGCCGAGTGGCTCGCCTCGCCGAGCTCGTTGCTCTGCTCGGTCTCACGGTCGATGACCTGGAATTCCGTCTGCGCGAACACGACCGCGCCGAGCGTCCGCGCCCCTGCCGGAGCCTGCTCGAGCAGCGCAGGCGGCACGCGCAGCGGCATGTCGACGACGAAGTGCGTGACGCGGTAGCTCGACGCCGTGAAGCGGTTGTCGAGCATGCTCTGCAGATCCTCCGTCTCGAGCGGCATCTGCAGGCGCGGCAACAGCCCGCGCAGATGCGGGTTCGATTCGCTGTACGAGCGGAAGTGCAGCAGCGTGTTCGTCGACTGCCCCGGGATCACGTAGTTGAAAGGGAAGACGTGACGCATCAGGTAGTTGAGCGTCGGGAAGATGTCGTCGGGCGTCCGCGTGACGATGCGAAAGCGGACCTTGTCGTAGATCTGCGCCGCGAGGACCTCGCGCTTCGAGAGCAGCTTCGTGTACAGGCTGTCCTTGTTCTTGCGGCCGCCGATGAACTCGAGGATCGGAAAGCCCCGCGCGAGCATGCCGCCGATCACCCGATAGACCTTCTCCTCGACGAGGTGGAAGATCTCCTGGTCGGACACGGGGAGCATGAAGAGCAGCTCGCGCGCCTCGAGGTGATGGATGATGTGCATCAGCTTGAGGATCGTGCAGGCGCAGAGCTGCCGATGTCCCGTGCCGCTCGCGAGCATCAGCAGGCCGACGAGGTCGAGCTGCGCGACGGGCTTCGGCACCGGGAAGTCGAAATTGCGCCGCAAATAGCTGATCGCGGCGTCGCGCACGGCCTCGATCCGCGCGAGATCGGCGGGATCGTCGAGCCGGAACTCCTGCGCGGCCGCGAACTCGCGCGCCTCGCGCTCCGTCGCGAAGTTGAGCCGATGCCAGTCGATGACCGATCCGCCGCGCAGGAGCACGCGGACGCCCTCGAGGTCGGCCAGGGAGAAGCGCTCGAGCGCGCGGAACTCGTGGGCTGTGTCGGCCTCGGCCCGTGACGTCATCGGCCGAGGATAGACGAGCTCAGCCGTTCTTGCCGTCGTTCGTGCTGCGCGTCGCCGAAGAGCGCGCCTCGGTGCTGCGGCCGAGCGTGAGCGTCCCGTAGAAGATGCCGACGGTCATGCCGAGCACGATCAGGTTCCCGACGAACGCGCCGTTGCAGCCCGCGAGCGCGAGCGTGCTGAAAGCAAGCACGGTGAAGAGGAGCGTGGAGGTCGTGATCCGGGTCATGCGCTGTCTCCCTCGGGTGACCGGTTGATGCAGGTCAGTGTAGGACACTGTCGTACAGTTCGCCGGCGGGGGCCAGTTTCTAACAAATGGTCCCGTGGATCGCCAGCGCGTTCGACGCGGCCCACCGGGGCGCGCAGGGCGCCCGCGACGCCCCGAAGCGCGCGGCGGCTCAGGCATCGCCGGAGCGCTGCCCCGCGCTTGCGCGCACTCGGGGAGGAGAGGACACTTCGACGCCCATGAGTGAATCCATGCGTCCGCCGCCGACGCCCGAGACGCTGCCGATCCTACCGCTGCGCAACTCGGTCTTGTTCCCGACCTCGGTGGTGCCGATCAACGTGGGGCGCCCGCGCTCGGTGCGGCTCATCGAGGAGGCCTTCGGGCAGGGGCGACAGAACATCGGCGTCGTCGCGCAATGCGTCGCCGAGACGGAAGACCCGAAGTTCGAGGACGTCTTCGAGTACGGGACGGTCGCGCGGGTGATCAAGGTCATCCGACTCTCGTCGGGCAACTACAGCGTCGTGCTCCAGGGCGTCTCGCGGATGCGCATCGAGGAGCCACTCGGGCGGCATCCCTTCTTGCAGGCGCGGGTCCTCCGTGTGCCGGACACGACCCATCGCGACGTCGAGATCGACGCGCTCACCGTGAACCTCCGCGAGAGCGCGCGCGTGCTGCTCTCGCTGCTGCCCCACGCCTCGCAGGATGCGAAGGCGGTGCTCGACAACGTCCGGGATCCCGGCCCGCTCGCCGACCTCATCGCCTCGAACCTCCCGATCACGACGGCGCAAAAGCAGTCGATCCTCGAGACGCTCGACCTGCGCCTGCGGCTCCGCAAGGTGCTCGAGATGGTCACGCGGCAGTCCGAGGTCTTCCGCGTGAAGAAGGAGATCTCGACGATGGTCGAGGAGGAGATGTCGCGCTCGCAGCGCGAGATCCTCCTTCGCCAGCAAGCCCGCACGATCCGCAAGGAGCTCGGTGAGGGCGACGAGGACGAGGACGAGATCGAGCTGCTGCGCGACCGCGTCGCCGCGGCCGAGATGCCGATCGACGCCGAAAAAGCCGCGAAAAAGCAGCTCTCGCGCATGCGCTCGATGTCGCCCGCGGGCTCCGAATACCAGAGTTCGCGCACGTACGTGGAGTGGCTCTGCGACCTGCCGTGGTCGAAGTCGACGCTCGATCGCCTCGACGTCGCCGAGGTGCGCCGCGTGCTCGACGAAGATCACCACGGCCTCGAGAAGGTGAAGAAGCGCATCCTCGAGTACATCGCGGTGCGCAAGCTGCGCAGCGACAAAAAGGGCCCGATCCTCTGCCTCGTCGGCCCGCCCGGCGTCGGCAAGACCTCGCTCGGCCGCTCCATCGCGCGCGCGACGGGGCGCCAGTTCGTGCGCATCTCGCTCGGCGGCGTCGCCGACGAAGCCGAGGTGCGCGGCCATCGCCGCACCTACGTCGGCAGCTTCCCCGGCCGCATCGTCGGCGGCCTGAAGAAGGCCGCGGCGCGCAACCCCGTCTTCGTGCTCGACGAGATCGACAAGCTCGGCAACGACTCGCGCGGCGACCCGGCGAGCGCGCTGCTCGAGGTGCTCGACCCCGAGCAGAACTACGCCTTCGTCGATCACTACCTCGAGGTCCCCGTCGACCTCACGCAGGTGATGTTCGTCGCGACGGCGAACCGCAAGGACACCATCCCGACGCCGCTCCTCGATCGCATGGAGATCATCGAGCTGCCCGGCTACACGCGCGAAGAGAAGATCGCGATCGCGCGGCAGTTCCTCGTGCCGAAGCAGCTGAGCGAGCACGGGCTCTCGCCCGATCGCCTCGACTTCTCGACCGAGGGCATCGACTTCATCGTCGATCACTACACGCGCGAGGCCGGCGTCCGCAACCTCGAGCGACAGGTCGCCTCCATCTGCCGCAACGTCGCCGTACGCGTCGCCGCCGGCGAGGACGTGCAGATCATCGCCGACGGCCCCTTCGTCGAAGCCGCGCTCGGCCCGCCCCGGCACGAGCGCAACATCGCCGAGAAGCTCGGCGCGCCCGGCGTCGCGACGGGCCTCTCGTGGACGCCCGCGGGCGGCGATCTGTTGTTCGTCGAGTCGAGCCGCATGCCGGGCAAGGGCCACGTGCACCTGACCGGGCAGATGGGCGATGTGATGAAGGAATCCGTCGCCGCGGCCTTCACCTACATCCGCGCGCACGCCGGGAAGCTCGGTCTTTCCGAGGACTTCCTCACGACCATCGACGTGCACGTCCACATGCCGCAGGGCGGCATCAAGGAAGGTCCGAGCGCCGGCGTCGCAATCTTCGTCTCGCTCGCGAGCATGCTCACGCGCCTGCGCGCGCGCCCCGATCTCGCGATGACGGGCGAGCTCACGCTCCGCGGCGCCATCCTCCGCGTCGACGGGATCAAAGAGAAGCTGCTCGCCGCGCACCGCGCCGGCATCCGCAGCGTGCTCATCCCGAGCCGCAACGAGCGTGACCTCGACGACGTGCCGGAGTCGGTCCGCAAGGATCTGACCATCCACCTGGTCTCACGCCTCGACGAGGTCCTCGCGATCGCGCTCGAGATGCCGTCGGCACCGCCCGCCGACGCCGAGACTGCGCCCGCCGCACCCTGAACCGTGCGCACGCTGCTCCGGCTGCGCAGCCTGCGCGCCGCCCTCCTCGTGGGCGCGGTCGCTGGGCTCGTGCTCGCTGCGCTCCCGCTGGCCGGCTCGCTCGGCCCGGAGAGCGCGCTGCTCCTCGCGCTGCTGCTCGCGCCGTTCGCGGCAGTGTTCGGCGCCAGTGTCGTCGCGGATGCGCGGAAACGCGGCGTCCCGGTGTCTCCCACGCGCCTCGCCGGACGCGCGCTCGGCGGCGCCCTCGCCATCGTCGCGCTGCCGCTCGCGCTGCTCGTCCTGAACCTGCTGCGCGTGCCCGCCTGCGCGCCCCTCGAGGGGCTCTCGTTCGAGCTGCTCGGCCCCGTCGCGGGCGCTCTCGTCAGCGCGACGCTCGGCGTCTGGGCCGGCACCGTCGTCACGAGTCCACGTCGGGCGGCGCTGCTCGCGATCGCCCTACCCCTCGGCGAGATGGTCATGGCGCTCGGCCGCTTCCACGCGAGCCCGGCGGTGTTCGCGTACGGCCACGTCTTCGGCTGGTTTCCAGGAACGCTCTACGACGAGGGCACGCGCGTCGCCGCGCCCTACCTCGCACTGCGCGTCGGTTCGCTCACGCTCGTCGCCGGGCTGCTCACCGCACGCGCCGCGCTCGTCGATCCCGCCACGCAGCGCCTCTCACGCGCCCACGCGAGGCGCCACACCGCGCGACTCGCCCTCGCAGCGACGGTGCTCCTCGGCTTCGGCGCCATCGAAGCCCGCGCCGAAGCGCTCGGCCTGCGCTCGAGCACGACCTCGATCCGCGAAGCGCTCGGAGCCGCATCCACGCGCGGCCGCTGTACGGCGGTCGTTCCGCGCGAGCTGCCCTCCACCGAAACCGCGCTGCTCGCGGAGGACTGCGCCTTCCGCCTCACCCAACTCGAGCGCAGCCTCGGCGTCCGCCCGGGCCGCCCCGTGACCGCCTTCTTCTTTCGCGACGCCGAAGAGAAGCGCGCGTTGATGGGCGCCGCCGACACCTACATCGCGAAGCCCTGGCGACGCGAGGTCTACCTGCAGCTCGGCGAGTGGCCTCACCCCGTGCTTGCGCACGAGCTCGCGCACGTCGTCGCCGGCGACGCGGCGAGCGGTCCCTTCCGCGTCGGCGGGAGTCTCCGCGGTCTGCTTCCCGACGCCGGCATGATCGAAGGCGTCGCCGTCGCCCTCGCGTGGGCGGAGCGCGACGGATTCACGCCGCACGAGTGGGCGCGCGCCATGCTCGCGCTCGGCATCGCGCCGAGCATCGAAGACACGCGCGGCCTCGCCTTCCTGCTCGCGCCCGCAGGTCGCGCCTACACGATCTCGGGTTCGTTCTATCGCTACCTCCTCGACCACCACGGCGCAGAGGTCGTGCGTCGCGCCTACCGAACGGGCGATCTGGCAGGGGCTGCAGGCAAGCCCATCACCGAGCTCGCCCGCGAATGGCGCAGCTTCCTACGAGGCATCCCCATCACTGAAGATGCCCTCGCACTCGCGCGGCTCCGCTTCGCGCGCGGGGCGATCTTCGCGCGTCCCTGCCCGCATCGCGTCGCCCAGCTCCACCGGCAGCTCGGCGCCGATCTCGGCGCGCGCGACACACCACGCGCCATCGCGACGTGCCGCGAGGTGCTCGCGCTCGATCCCGCCGACACGGGCACCCGTGCCGTCCTCGCCGCATCCCTCGCGCGCTCAGGCGCCGCGCACGACGCCGACCGCGAGCTCGACGCGCTCGCCCGACGCTGGGGTGCGCCAGCGCCGCTCCTCGCTGCGACCCATGAGGCGATCGCCGACGCCGCATGGCGCCGCGGGGATCTCGATGCGGCCCGCGCCGCGCTCGACGCGCTCGCGAGCCAACCACGCACCGAAGATGCGCAGCGCGTGTTCGAGGTGAAGCGGCTCGCCCTGCACGCAGGAGGTCGACAGGCTGAACTTCTCGCGCGTCTGCTCGCCGCAGAGACCGCCCCCGACGGCGCCTACGCAGTGCACCTCGCGCGCAGCCTCGCGGAGGAGCGCGCCGACGGTCTGCCCGCCTACTTGGAGGCACGCCAGCTCGCCGCCGCACGCCACCACGCCGACGCGGCCACGCTGCTCACGCGCGCGCTCGCGCTCGGCCTCCCGACACGCCTCCTGACCCGGGAAGCCGAGCGTCTGCGCGCCACGAGCCTCTGGGCCGCGGGAAATCGCGCGGAGAGTGCCGTTCAGTGGGCCGCCATCGCGGCGCAGGAGGATCTGCCCGAAGGCGCGCGCATCGAAGCGCGCGATTGGCTCGTCCGCGCCCGCCTCTCGCCGCGCTGATTCGGCGGCGACGACGACACGCCACACGCGGCGCCGCCATCGTCGACGAACACCCTCCGTGGGCATGGCCTCTTCGCACACGACCGGACCTGCCACGGTCCGCGTCCGCCCCATCACTTGGGAGGGTCGTCAGAACATCAGGACTTCGCCGGCCGACTCGAGATCGATGGGCTTGTCGCCGCCCATTTCGGGGTGCATCACGTCGGCGATCTCCGCTGCGCGGCCCTGCACGCCGGGCAGCTCCGCGGCCTCCAGCTGCGCGGCGCGAAGCCAGTCGTCGATCCGCATCAGCCCCTGCGCGACCGCATCCTGGAACTGCAGGTGCGAGAGCGACTCGTGCGAGTGGCGGACCACCTGCGCGAGCGCCGCATCGCCATGCTCGAGCGCATCGGCGACGTAGCGGTGCATCTCTTCGGTGCCCTGCTCGACCTCGTGGGCGCTCGCCGCAAAACGCTCGGAGAAATCGCTCGCGAGCGCCTGCATACCGTCGGCGCTCCCCGCGATCGCAGGGAGCAGCGCGGTGAGGTCGCGCGAGAGCTGATCGATCAGCTCGTTCGTCGCGGCGATCGTCTTGCTGAGCCGCTGCATCTCACCCGCGATGACGCGGAAGCTCGCGCCTCGCTCGGAGAGGCGCCCCGCCTCGATGCGCGCGTTGAGCGCGAGGATGTGCGCCTCTTGCGACAGCGCCGCGATCGACCGCGCCGCGCGCGAAATATCCCGCGTATGCGCCGCCGCGCGGGAGGCGTCGGCTTGCAGATGCGTCGCACGCTCCCGAACGTCCCGCGCGTAGTCCTCGACCGCGTCGATCTGACGATGGATCAGCGTGCCGATGCCGACGCGCCCACCGCCGCCGCGCAGCACGGACAGCGCATCGCGAACCCGCGAGACATGACCACCCGCGACGTCGACGATGCGCGCGACGCTCTCCGCCGCGCTCATCACCTCGCGCTCGGTCATCGCGTTGACCTCCTGTACGCGCTCCCGGAAGCGCGTGCGCAGGGAGACGAACTGCTCGAAGATCCGCTGTTCGATGCCGCTCGCCATCACGCCCTCACGCCACGAGCTTCTTGACCGCGGCCACGAGGAGATCGGCCTTGAACGGCTTGACGATCCACCCCTTCGCGCCGGCCTTCTTCGCGCGATCGATGAGCGCGGGATGTCCCTCGGAGGTGAGCATGATGACGGGAAGCCGCGCGTGCGCCGCATCGGCCTTCACCTTCTCCAGCATCTCGAGGCCGTTCATCCGGGGCATGTTCACATCGCAGATCACGACGGCGATCGTCGGATCCGACGTGATGCGCTCGACGCCCTCCGCGCCATCCGCAGCTTCGACGACGTCGAAACCTGCCTGTCGAAGCGCGAGTCCCACCTGCTGGCGGACACTCGGGGAATCGTCGACCACGAGCGCTCTCTTCATGTTCTTTCCTCCTGCACCGCGCCACGGCTCGGCCTCGCGCGCCAAGCGACGCGTGTCACCCGTTCTTGAATCCCGCACTCGCGAGTCGCACGCCCCTCGAGAGCGCTCGCACTCCCATCGTTTCTGTGGGGCGAGGCCGTCGATGCGCAGCGATCCGGAGTGTCAGGAAGGGGTTTCGCGACTCGCCGCCGAGCCGACCTTGAAGTTGTTCGAAGCGTACGGCCTCAGCCTACGCGAAGTCGCATCCGAACGTCTCCCCGAACACGCGCTCCTGATGTGCGGCGTCATCGGCTTCACTGGCCCACAGCTCCGCGGGACGGTCATCCTCGCCGCGAACGACCAGCCGCTCGACGCGTCGAATCCAATCCCGGACTCCCCGCGCCGCGACTGGATTGCCGAGCTCACGAATCAGCTCGTCGGGCGCATCAAGAATCGTCTCATCTCGTTCGGTACGGACATCGCGATCACGCCCCCCCGTGGCCCTGCGCGGCGAGCACCTCGCGCCCGTCCCGAGCCAGCCCATCAGCCCCCGTGCGTGCGTCACCGACGCGGAGGGTGTCGTCTGCGTATGGTGCGAAGTGGAAGCGGCCGAGGGCTTCGTGCTCGTCGAATCCGCCGACGCCGCCGAGGGTGCCCACGAAGGCGGCGCACTGCTCTTCTAGACGGCTCGGTTCCCCGCCGAGCGCGGGCCCGGAGGCTCGGTCCGTCCGCGCTGGGAATCGGACCGGCTGACGAGACGCAACCTCGGACGCGGTCCCTCGTGAAGCGTCCATGCGCAGCGCTGCACCGACCACAATCGCGAAAACCGAGAGCGCCGCGGTGCTCACACGAGCCCGCGGCGCTTCCTCGTGGAGCGCGTGGACGCCCCGACGACCATCACGTCACAGCGCTACTCGCGACGCGATGAACCGATGCCCTGCGAGTGCCCCTGGCCTGTCTGCACGACCACGAAGCGGATGTTCTTGAACTCCGCCTGACCGCACGTGTAGACGACCTCGATGAGCGTGCGGTAGGGCGTACGCTTGTCCGCCACGATCTGCACCTCGCCCGTGAACGGACGCTGCGGATTGCGCGACGCGATGAGCTTGAGCAAATCGCGCTTCGCCTGCATCGGGTCGAGCAGCGGATTGATGAGGAAGGCGTTCGCGCCGCCGTTCTTCAAGCTCGGATCGACGACACCGTTGCGGAGCGAGAGTGCCCGGGTTCCGTCCACGAGGATGTCGTTCTGCGAGATCGTCACGACGATGGCCGGTTCGATCGTACGATCGGCCGTCGAT
>Ga0172372_10012836_pt1 | contig 10468 bp, 15 predicted proteins | sample LakKiv5m_2_FD_114544 | JGI IMG/M metagenome (GOLD analysis project Ga0172372, IMG submission 114544) | Freshwater microbial communities from Kabuno Bay, South-Kivu, Congo - kab_092012_9.5m | ecosystem: Environmental > Aquatic > Freshwater > Lake | place: Democratic Republic of the Congo... | reverse complement strand
TTCCGTGCAACACCCATGAAACCCGGGGACCTCGTGCGGCTCAGGTCGGACATCGACTTCCCGGTGGACCTGTGCTCCGTGTGGGACCCGATCTCGGTCCTCGAGGACGTCGGTGTGATGGGTGCTTTTTAAGCTTTCTTAAACCTAAAAGACAACCTAAACTGCGTGTTGCCTTCGGTTATTACATAATAACTGCTTCCAATATAATTTAGACTGTCCGGTGAATTAGCCATTATCTTAAATTGTGTAGCTGAATGAGGTACGATGAAATTTGTAAATGATGTATTGTTATCTTGAGAGACTATTCCAGTCGCACCGATAGCTTTGTTAAGCTCCTCCGCGCCAGACATATTGATTGTTTGGATATTTAAAGGGTGTGTTGTCGTATTAAATTCATAGCTTCCAGGCAAATCGTATAAATACGTACCATTTCCTGCAGCAGCACCAGACGTATTGGATGCATAATAAGACAGCTCTACATTGCACCATCCGCTTCCATCATCAATAATCGTTATAAAATCTTGATTCGTTGTCGTAGCTTTTGTCGGTGCAGTCGTCGTAGCTCCGATTGTAAGCAATTCCGTAACGGTCACTGGCCCGCTATTTCCTGAACCTGAAGAACCCGTCGTTAAAAGTCTTACTGTTACAACGTCGTCTGGTTGTAACGATGTATTAAAGTGCACAGATGAATTGGTTGGAATTGTATAATCTCTAGAACCGCCGGCAATTAGCAATTGTCCGTTCAAGAAAACGTCGACATCGCTTATGTCATTATATCCTCCGACAAGAGTTCCTATCGATGAAACGTCAATGTTTCCGGATCCATCTTGAGAACTACCGTAGAAAACTCCCTTTGAATAAGTTTGTCCTCCGCTTCCCCCAATCGAATTTATCGTTATCGATCCATTTGATCCAGTAGAAAGCGTTATATTGCTTCCTGCGATTAAATAAGAGGTTCCATCTGAAAGCTTAGTTAATGAACCGCTAAGACCAGAGTTAAACTTTACTGCTCCAGTAAATGTTGAACCAGTAATAGTTGCGACGATTGAATCATTGATGTTAAGTGTAACATCTCCGCTAACACCACCACCCGTCAATCCTGTTCCTGCATTAACGGAGGTGATATCGCCATTGCTTCCTACATTTAAAGAAGAAATCGTTATTGATCCATTGGATCCTGTCAAAATAGAAATTCCATCACCTGCGATGAGGTATGAAGTTCCATCCGCCAATTTAGTTAATGAACCGCTAAGACCAGCATTATGTTTAGTTACGCCAACGAATGTCGAACCGCTGACCGTCGCAACGATGGAGTTATTGATTGAAACCGTATAGTTTCCACCAGCTCCACCGTCTAAAATGCTGATTCCAGTACCTGGTGTAAATGTTCTTGCAGATCCAAGCGAGCCTGTAGAGGAGAGAAGCAAATAAGATGCACTAGCGTCCCCGGCTCCACTCCCAGATCCTGCCCCTGTAGAACCTGAACTAATGACCTCGCTGGCCATCTTACCAACGTATGCAAATGCCCGGGCATACGCTGGTATCTTTGTAGAACTATAATCTTGTAAAAACAAGATTCCGTTGTAATAATCGACTGTCCAATCTATGTTATCTAATAGAGGTATTTCATCTCCGACGCCACCTACGCCGTTGTCTTTATAAAGTTTTACGATATAAGGGTTCGGAGACGTTTGAGAATAGAATGGTGGAACAAGTTGCAATTGTCCCAACGTTTCATGAATTAGTCGACTGTTGTTAAATATTCCATTACCAGCTCGAGGATTATCAGTTAAACTTTGATAATTTGAAGGTAATGTGAATCTATAAGCATGAGGACCAGCAGTTTGTAGGCTTTCTCCAGAATCTGTTCCTGAACCTCCTCCAGAAACATTTGCATCGTATGTCGTTCCAGTAACGGCAGTTAAAACGAACTGGATGTATTCTACGGTATCTGGATTCGATCCACCAGAATTTTGAGAAATATATAACGTCTGTTCTGGAGAATCTGGTATCGGCTCTCCAAATATCAAGCTAGTTGAAGTCTGTATATTCGATCCAATGACTTCTTCGCCATCAATCTTAAGGTTCGACGTATGGGCCTTACCTAAAAGTTTCTTTTGTGCGAAAAGCGTCGCGCTTGTATCACTTTTGCCGGCCACTCTTTAGCTCCAACTTATGCTTATTCTATCTAAATAACCTGTCCATTGATTTGATGCAGAAATCTTGACTATTATATATTCTGCTCCAGAAACAGTGCCATCAACAGTAGCTCCATTGAATGTGCATGTATTTGTCACACCATCAAAATCTACAGTTTGGCTTAAATCTCCACTTAAGCAACCATCCCCTTCATTAAAGTTTCCTGATCCTGCAGAAGCTTTACCTAAATCTAATAAACCAGTTTTTCCGGGTATGCCAACTTCTACAAATATATTTTTATTCGCGCCGAGGGCGGCAGCATTCGCTCCTGTTTTACCTACTATCTTTGCATCTCCAAATAGAGTTACTTGGATGCTTGGTCGATCGTTGACCGTATTGTTTAAGAATGATCGATAGTATTCTCTTGTAGATTTTGTTAATGAGCTATAATTTACGTTTCCTGCGGGCGATTCTATTCCTCCACCTTCAACATGGTTTCTAAAATCTCCATCAATTCCACCGTCTTTAGGAGCTAAAAGGTAAGTATCATAGATCAATAATCCGGTTGCATATGTTGGGTATGATGATTGATCATTCATGTTGATGGTCGAATTCCATACATAAGACCCACCAGTTATATTAGATTGGCTTGTATATGATCCACTTATTAAGCGATATGATTCGCCTGTAAAATATTCATCTGTATTTGCATTGCTCGTATCGCTCGGCGTCCAAACCAGTAGATTCGTTGTGCTTTGCGTTGCCAATGTAAGGTTTGATTTAAGCGGATGTACGAAGATCATCGCACCTCCACATCCATATGTCGTTGTATATGTTCCCGGCAACGACTTTGATCTATTAAAGTTAATTGTTCCACTTACGTGTAAGACTTCATTTTGACTGTCTAGTTTAGCGCTTAACGTTTGAAGGCTATCGGTTGTGGAATTTGTTGTCTTTGTAGATGATAATCCTGATCCTGATTGAATTATTTGTGATGCAGTTGCATTACTTAGATTTGTAAATGATATTGCAGTACTGCTGTTTGAATAAACATTCTTATAGATGTTTGATATTCTTGTTCTTATGCTTCCTGAAGGATACGTAAAGTATTTGACTCCGCTTACATAAGAGAATGAATCGTCTCCAAATATTGATAATCCATTTCCTGCTGAGGACAAAGCGTTTGGATCTAGATCATTTATCCATTCAACATAGTTTGTAGTTCTATCGATTCCATTTACTGTATGAATAACTCTTAGATAGTTCCATCCAGTTCTTTGGTTCGCTGTAGTTACTCTATACTTTGAAGTTCTTTGAATTTCAGAATATCTTGGAACTCCATTATCAAACAATCCTGGGCCCCATTGACTCAATGAAATAAATCCTGATCCATTTCCATTCAAACTAGTTCCAGTTCCAGATCCAGGATTCCCAGTACCTAATGAAGCAACAGATCCAGTTAGTTCAACTTGGTGTATTACAACACCATTTACTTCTAACTTTAAACTTCCGCTGTTGGCATCTGAGAATGCGTATGTAACATAATCCCTACCAGGAGAAGTTACGTCTGCGTTTAAATCTCCCTCCAACACCGTCGTTCCAGTAAATACTGCTCTTCTTAAATTGTTACTTACTTCTGAAACTTGATAAACATCATTTAGATTAGCAGCAGTAAATCCTGCATCTGCTGTTGGATCAGAATACCCTGATATAGATTTCAGGGTTCCAAATGATAATTTTGCTGTAGTTCCTGTATTGTCAGAATCTATATCATCAAGATCAGGAACAGGGGTTAGCGTTCCGGTGCCGGCACCGAAGTCGACGATAATCGAAGAAATATTTTCAGTCCATGAAGAATCTGCAATAATTTTTAGAACAAGATATTCATTATTTGCAATTTCTACGTTTCCAAGGTTTAAATAATTCGTTGCATTTAATGTGCTGTCAAAACTTAAAAATGAATTAGATATATAGGATCCTGCTCCATCTTGAACTTGGTCAAGTGTGAATGGAAGAGCTACATCCATCCATCCTGTTTTTCCTGGAACTTTAACGAAAGCCTTTATTCTTGTCGAGTTTAATGCCGTCGCATCAGAAACGATAGTTGATGATCCATCCATAGCGAGTGACAAATCATATTGAGCGCCAGTCGTGTTCTTGAACCAACGATAGAAAGTTCTAACACCAGTTATCGTTGAATAATTTGGATTACCTGAAGGTCCTCCGCTGAAAGTCGAGAAATTTCCTCCATTGGTAGTGTTCTTTGGAGAAACCAAAGTTGTGTTGAAGAATTGTAACCCATCTGAATGACCACCGTTTGATGATGTCATAAAGACCGTAGAATTCCAAACGCTTGCATTGTCTATGACTTCTGATTGAGTATTGTAAGAACTGGATACGATTCTATAATTTTCTCTTCTAAAAGTTTCTGCAATTTCAGTCGACGTATTTGCATAATTGTAAGTTAAGATTCCATGTGATGTTGCTTGTCCAGAGTTGACTAAATTGCTCTTTAATGGATGCGTAACAGTCGTTCCAACCGTGACCGATCCGCTAGTAAAGTAGTTTGCAGTTATTGCACTTGATGCCGTCAAATGCAACGATTTAGTGTGATTTTCTCCGCTAGCAGTGTTTATTGTGGGTTTCGCCTGGCTAGAAAAATTTAAACTTAATCCTGAATTTGCTGCAGAAGAATTTGATGTTGTAAACGATATTGCGGTGTTATCATAAACGTACTTGTATGCGTTGTCAACTTTTACTCGATACGTTAATGTTCCACTTTGGAAGTATCTAACGCCAGATAAATCTATCGATCCTGAACCTTCAAATGATAATGAACTATTGCTAGCAGACAATGCATTTGCATTATTATCATTAATCCATTCAACATAATTAGTTTGCGTTTGTGTTGAACCTTTATTGTGTATTACACGAGCATAGTTCCATCCATTTCTTTGTTCTGTAGAATGGATTATGTATTTTCCTGTTCTGTGTTGGAACGGTTCGAACGTTAGACCGTTTGATTGTACCGCACTTCCTGTTTGAGAAAGATTTATAAATCCTGATCCATTAACATTCAGTTTTGAAGCAGCTCCGGAACCTGGAGCTCCTGATCCTGCCGAACTAGTCGTCAAGTCTACACTGTGGACCAAAGTTCCGTTAACATAAAGTTCTAACGTTCCTTGGTTCGCATTTCCAAATGAATTAGCAACGTAATTTGTGACGTTTGTGTTGTGAACATAGGAAGGTATGTCTTCGTTAAGATCTCCTGATATGTTGCTCAGTCCGTTGTAGATACCTTTTCTTATATTATCACCGGATGTTGATGCTCCATATGATCCGTTAACATTAACTGCTGAAAATCCTGCAGTGGTTGTACTTGATATATACGCCGGTGTTGCAGCTGATTGGTCGTTACTAGACCCGAAAGACAGGAACGCAGTTACTCCTGCAGATGTATCACAATCTAGATTATCTAAATCTGGCGCGGGTGCAGGTGCCAAAGACAAAAATAACTCGTTGAATCTATCAATTGCTACACCGATAGGTGTGCTTGGAGTAAAGTCTTTGAAAATTCCATCTTGATATGACCCATCCTCAGGATCTCCGATGGACGCAGATACAACTGCTGTTCCTGTAGATTCTTCTGAAAGTATGAATCCTGGTCCAAATTTAAGCGCTAACGAAGGAGAAATTAGTACAGAGTCAGAAGAAATATCGATTGAACCTCCACCTCCTCCACCTCCGGCATCACCTGTCGATGAAATTATAATCGATCCATTCGACGATGTCGTAATGGTTACGTTAGATCCTGCAATTAGATAAGGTGATCCGTCGGTAAGTGTTGTTAACGATCCGCTTAGTCCTGCATTAAACTTAACCGTTCCTGTGAACGTAGAACCGCTAATTGTAGCGACAACAGAATCGTTTATGTTTAGAGTTACATCACCTGATAGTCCACCACCCAATAATCCTGTACCTGCATTAACGGCCGTGATATCCCCAGACGATGCAGATATCGTGATAGCACCGTTAGATGCTGAAGAAATCGTTATATTTTGACCTGCAATAAGATACGATGTTCCGTCTGCTAATTTCGTTAATGATCCTGAAAATCCCAACGATGCAGTAATTATCGATCCTTGAATCTTCGCTGCATGAAAATTTGAATATTCTGAAAAACTAATATTCTCTGATGTTATGTTTGAAGACGTTCTTCCAAGGGCAAATTCTGATTCGCTATTATCCCACAACATTGCGACATTATCTGACCCGCTCAATCCTCCAATCCACCCTCTGTCTCCTTCCATGATTTCAGAAGAACCTGATGAAAATCCCAATCCAATAATCGCGTCTTTAATCTCGGTATTTGTAGTGCTTAGAGATGATACAGAACCTAAAACTGTAAGATCTCCATCGATTACAGCGTTTCCAGAAACTTCAAGATTGTTTAGACCCAACGTTCCAGTGAACATTGAATTAATTTCATAAAGGGTTAATGATGGTGTGTCTTTCCACGTACCTTCAACATTTAAAACTTTCTTTAATTGTGTTCGAATCTTATTGAGATCGTCATAAATCGTTGTTGAAGGAGTAGCTAGCGAAACGTCATCGTTTATTTCACTGGATAACGAACCAGTAATTTGACCTTGAAAAATCTGAGTCTTTGACATTTCGTATCGCTTAAAAAATTATTAACGACATTAAATATTTCATACACGATATCGTGCATACCTTTATATGATCTTTTATTCTGCGCCTGAAACAATGATGCAATTTTTGCATTTTTCGACATATAATGTGAATTATCAACAATTTAATGCTTCATGTTGAAGAAGGGATATCGAGTCAAATTTTGTCGTGGAAATTTGGCAAAAGTTGCATCACGGAAAACAAAATTTACTGGATTTTTTGACTTCGTAGCGTTGTGGAATGCACACCCTAAATGCACAGAAGAACGCGAAGTTTTAAATTGGGACGGATCAAGAGTTTCATCTCACGTGAAGAAAGATGATATACTTTTTATTATTGACATCCATAATCTTGAACATCCAAGTAAAAAACAATATTGCCACGTAATGTGTTCTAGAACGAATGAAAGTGGATGGGTTTTATCTGAATATTTGGAGAAGATCCAATGAAACCTGGCGATTTGGTTGTTGGAAAACCTCCGGATGGTCTGGCAAGAAACAGCGCTTCATTTCGTCCTGTCGCAGGAATCCTATTGGAAAGAATTCATATGCGCAGTCCCAATAAGTGGTGGCGCGTCCTTTGTGATGATGGTCTCGTAGTCGAAGAGACAGAACAATATATGTCAGTTCTTATTGGTGATCCATGAATTTAATTTCTAAAGATAAAATGAACATCGGTGATATTGTGACATGGACGACTTCAAAAAACCATGATTATTTTAATGAAAGTTTTAGAAGACGTGGAATTCTTCTAAAAAAGATTGAAATTTATGATCACTGGGTGTTCGGTGACGTTTTAAATGAACAAGGAAAAGTTGATAGGGCGATGTTATACAAGGGAGATAATCCTCTATGAAACCAGGCGATCTCGTCGTAGGAAAAGCCCCCGACGGTCTGACAAGGAACATGTCTACATTTAGGTCGGTGACAGGAATTCTCTTAGAGAGAGTCCACTCGGTTAGCCCGAACAAGTGGTGGACCGTCCTCTGCGACGATGGCCTCGTGGTAGAAGAGACGGAGCATTACATGGCCCTACTACAGGAGGCACCGTGAGCAGGAGACCTGTCGACAGGATAAATGTGGGTGACATGGTTTGGTGGTCGACGTCAAAGAACCACGATTACTTCAACGACGCCTTCAGGGCATATGGTACCCTGCTCCGGAAGATCGAGGAATACGACTACTGGATCTTATGCGATGTTTTGAACAGACTAGGCAAGATTGAAAAGGTCATGCTATGCAAAGGGGAAAATCCTCTATGAAACCCGGTGATATGGTTGCGTTACGACATGATAGGGTTGCAGTTCAGCTCTTGAGTGATTCGTTGGAAAAAAGCACAAATCTAAAAAAGCTTGTTTTTGCTCCTGACGATTCGAAATCTTTTCGAAGAGGACAAACTGCAATTGTTGTTGAAGTAAACCAAAAGAATCTTGCAAGAGTAAAAGTTTTTTATGATTCTGGAACCTGGTGGGGGAACATCTCAGATATGTTAGTTATAGGATAAGAAACCACCATGCATTGGAACTACAGGATCATAAGAAAAAATAAAGAACATACATTTTATGAAATACATGAAGTTTACTATGATCCCAATGGAAACATCCAAGGCATGACAGAAAATCCTATAATTCCAACAGGTAAACCCTAGATGAATTAAAAAAAGATTTTTCTAAACAATTTGATGCATTTAAACATCCTATTCTCGATTATGATGATATAAGTCGGAGCAAATGTGAAAAAAGGTGATCTGGTAAGATATGAATATGTGACCAGACATCCTTCCGGAGTGGGATGGGAATTTCATAAAGGGATTGGTATAATCATCAAGCATGATCAAAAAGAAGATTCATACGCAATTATGACAGAAAGAGGTCATGTCATAGAAAGGTTGGACATGCAAATCGATGTTGTCTAGACCGATACAGAAAAAAGAAATGTTGAAAGGAACGAAGGTAAAACAAGGATGTTTAGTTACAATAGCTAAAGATTTGAATGACGACCCCAAATATCAAATTTCTATTTGGGAACAAGATTATCATTTCTTGCGCGATCCATTTTCTCTTAAAATTTCCAACGTATGGATAAAACAAGGAGATATATGCATGGTGATTGAACAAGATTACTCAGGAATTACAGTTTTGACTCCGAGAGGACATATCGGATGGATAGGAAAAGAAAGGATGGAGGTCATTAAATGAATCAAAAAGTTTATTTGGCTATAGTGTCTAGATACCAGAACTTGAATATTCTAGGAGTTTACTCTAGCGAAAGAAGCGCTGTGAATAGGTGCATTTCAGAAAATTCTTATTCAAGGACAGGATGGATAAAAAATGATGATGAACATTTGAAGTGGAATAATGGATTCGGTCTTGAGGTAAAAGTTCTAGAACATTTAATCATAGAATAAAAGCTTGAAACAAACAACTAAAAAAGTATAGAATTTAGTTCATACCCGCTTGTTGGGAATAGAAAGAAAAATAAATGAGTGAAGAGACAACAGACCAAGTAACAGGACCAGATCCATCTACTATTCTTTGTAGAGTTATTGATGTAAATTCAGCAATTCAAAATTCATTTACAAGATTCATGGATTCTGAAACAAAAACGCTAGAAGATTTTGCTGTATTACTTCGAGATGAAATGTCAAAGATTGAGCTATTTGCTCCAAATCTAACCTCTGATTCGAGCGATCAAACTTGATTAAGTTATTTTGATGTTATCTATAGCTCCATTACATACTTGGAGCTTTTTTTATTTGTACTCTAAGAAAGAAAGGCATTTATGGCAAAGTTATCAAACAAACAAGACAAAGTTACCATGTTCTATCCGCTTGCTGGAACAACATTTTGTGATAGAGGATCTCCAGCAAAAATTTTGGTTGTTGAATCAAGCGAAAATCTTGCTGCAATCAATGATCTTGATGATGGATTCGTCGCAGTTCATTCTTTGGAATGCGGATTTGAAGATTTTGAAGGATGGTTAGAAAAAGTGAAAAAAGGAACAATCGAAGTCGTTTGGTGTCCGGATATGAAGAGGGTTTCAAGCAATAAAGATTACTTAACACATTGGAAACTATGAAAAAACAAAACGTTGATTCTTCTGTTAAGATTGATGTATACAAGGTCATTGACGATGCCGTGGATAAAGGCATAAGATATGGATACCATCGTTCTTATAAACATGTCGAACAACCATCTGAAGATTTGATGATTGAAGAAATCAGGCGCGCAGTTATGAATGAATTATGCGAAATACTAAAATTCGATGAAGAATGAATTTAAAGACATAAACAACAAGCTTTCTCACAATTCGATGAAATGCATTATATGCATTTTTATAGTGGTCATTTTCTTAAAGGCTTTTTTATGACTTTAAATTCTTTAATGATATTGTTTTTTCAATCATGCATCATTATCTCTCCTGTATTTTTTCTTTTCTTTCCTCTAGTTCTACATTTCTTACTATCAATAAAAAATCTTTAAAGAATATCTTTAATGTAAAGATCATCGAAACTAAGGTAAGATAAAAATATCTGGTGGCAAGGAAACGAATCAACAGATAAGACACGCAACGGAAGTCGTATCGGTGGCAGACATCAATCTCATAAATTGAAGGAGAAATCCCCTTGTGGGTTCGAG
>Ga0172372_10012834_pt1 | contig 10468 bp, 7 predicted proteins | sample LakKiv5m_2_FD_114544 | JGI IMG/M metagenome (GOLD analysis project Ga0172372, IMG submission 114544) | Freshwater microbial communities from Kabuno Bay, South-Kivu, Congo - kab_092012_9.5m | ecosystem: Environmental > Aquatic > Freshwater > Lake | place: Democratic Republic of the Congo... | reverse complement strand
GTTGACGGTGGAGGACACCACAGCGCCTGTGTTGGATTTGGCTGATATGGTAACCTTGGAGTGCAGCACGTATGATGCGGGTACCGTGTTTGGCGGAACCATCACCGATGCTTGCAGTGCCATCGATATCCAGATCACGGATGCGCCGGTTTCAGGGGGCTGTGTGGCTCCTGTGGGATCCTATATCCGGTTCTATGTGGTAACGGATGCTTGTGGCAACAGTGCCGAGTTCATGCAGATTCTGCATCTGCAGGACACAACAGCGCCTGTGGTGGATTTGGCTTGCCCAGCGGACATCACGGTTGAGGCGGATGCGGTTTGTGCGGTGAATTTGGCTCCCGCTGCAACCGGACAGGCTGCTGCGGTGGCGACGGACAACTGCGAAGTGACGCCTGATTTGGTGGTTTCGTATGTGGACACGGCACACCCTGCAACTTCGTGCAATGGCACCTTCTTGGTCGAGCGCACTTGGACGGCGGTAGCGACGGATCATTGCAACAACACGACCACCGAGGTTTGCACCCAGGTGATCACCGTCGTGGTGAATGATGACCAGGCACCCATGTTTGTAGAAGCCTTGCCGGCAGATGCGACCGTGGAGTGCACATCGGTACCAGCCGCTGATGTACTGACGGCCACAGACAACTGTGATGCGGGGGCTTCGGTGGCCTTCACCGAGGTTCGGACGGATGGTGCTTGCGACCAAACGTATGTGTTGACCCGTACTTGGACTGCGGCGGACTGCTCAGGAAACGCGACCGTTCATGTCCAGACTTTGCAGGTGGTAGATACCCAGGCACCGGTGTTTGTAGGCAATCTGCCTGCGGATGCCACGGTTTCTTGCGATGCGGTCCCCGCTGCGGGAACACCATTGGTGATGGATGCATGCGATGGTGATTTTACCCTCCAGTTCGAAGAAACCACAGTGGCAGGATCTTGCCCTGAGAACTACACCTTGGTTCGGACGTGGACTGCTTCCGATTGTGCTGGCAACGTAAGTTCTTACGTCCAGACCCTGGAGGTTGTGGATACCACGGCGCCTGTGATTTACGACAGCGAGGGTGTAGCTGACGGCGGTATCATTGGAGCTTGCTGCACGGACGATTGGGGTACCGTGGAGATTCCCGAACCCTTGTTCCTCGCTGTAGGTGACAATTGTTCAGGAACGGTAACGGTAGATTACTCGGAAGTGGGTTCTACCTACGCGCCGAATGCAGCGGGGGCTACCTTCTGTGGGGCCACCACGCCGACTGCGATGGGCACGGGAACCACGACTTGCGACAACTATGCGCCGCACAGTGCCCGGTTGTTCAATTTTGCCGGCGATGAGTTCTACGTGACCGAGTCGGGAACCATGACCACGCTGCCTGATGGAACGCGCAACTTGAATCTGGTGGTGGCTTCGGCCAACAACCCAGATGCAGGTTGGACCTTCAACATGAACTTCGGTGCTGGAATGGATTGGGCGGCTTGGCAAGCACAGCCGGGCAACCAGAGCTACAAGTCGGATTGTGGCCTGGGAGATCACACCCAGTGGATGTACCACATGACCTTGAACAACAGCACGGCAACGGGCTGGGGGGATTACGATGGTAGCTTGTTGACCTTGAGCCACCAGCCTGCGAATGGATTCTACGGATTCCAAATCGGTGCTGGAGCGAACAACAAGAATGACCAGTTCGGATTCAGCGGATGGTTCTTCTACACCGGTACCTTCAACGGACAGGCGGTAACCGGATTTGGGGACGTATTTGGTGATTTGGACTGCTGTATGCCGTTCACCATCGATCGTACCTATGTGTTGACGGATTGCTCGGGCAACACGGAAACCTTCACCTACACGGTGGATGTGAACGGTGCGATTTGTGCGCCTACCTTCGAGGGTGAGGACGGCAATGGACCGATCATTCCGATTGACGACGACGCCAACGCCACCTTGGGTGGATCGGAGGATGAAGGCAAGGACGATTCGAAGATCAAGATCTTGGGATTGAATCCGAACCCCGTCGAAACCACGGCCATTCTCTCGTACCTGGTGACCGAGGATTCCCGCGTCCGGATTGAGGTGTACGACCTCAACGGGGTGGTGGTATTGACCTTGTTCGAGGGCACGGTGACGGGTGGATTGGTGAACCACGTGGTGGTGCCGGTCGAGACGTTGGCGGGTGGCATGTACCAGTTGCAGATTCTGTCTAAGAAGGACCTGGCGACCCAGAAGTTGATGGTGGTCGACTGACCTCCGCAGGTTTTATGAGAACAGAGGGCTGCCCGGATGCGGGTGGCCCTCTTGTTTTTGGGGGGGCGTGCGGTGGGAGTGGGGGCGATTGGTTGGAAATTTGGCCTGAAAAAGCAGGAAGGAAATGGCGAAGCAACCCCATTTGGTGCGGCACCCCCGCGAAACGTATGCCTACACGACGCGCATCGTGATGCCGAATGACACGAATACGCTCGGGAATTTGATGGGAGGAAACCTGTTGAATTGGATGGACGTGACGGCGGCCATCAGTGCGCAGCGGTTCAGCCGGCGGGTGTGTGTCACGGCGGCGGTGAACAATGTTTCGTTCCAGCGGCCGATCAAGCTGGCGGATGTAGTCCAAATCCGTGCAGAAGTGACCCGATCGTTCCACTCGTCGATGGAGGTGTACATGCAGGTGCATGTGGAGAACCCCTCCACGGGTGAGCAATCGCTGTGCAACGAGGCGATGTACACGTTTGTGGCGGTGGACCAGCTGGGGTCGCCGATCGCGGTGCCGGAGTTGCGGCCCGAGACGCCGGAGGAGCAGGTTCGGTACGATGGAGCGCTGCGCCGGCGGCAGCTCCGGTTGATCCTGGCGGGGAAGATGGAGCCGGGGGATGCGACGGAGTTGAAAGCGCTGTTCGAGCGCGGCGCAGGGGCTTAAGGGCGGGTCGGGGAGCGGGAAGCGTGGAGCAGGGCGGCCGCGATGCGCTGGGGGGCGACGTGGCGGATGCAGGGGTCGGCGGGGCCTCCCCGCCGGCAGCGGTCGCCCAGGCGTGAGCAGGGGCGGTCGCCGCGGCCGGTGGGTTCGAGGGAGATGGACCCCTGGGCGGGCCACCAGGGGGTCATGCCGAGGGACGGTCGGGTGCAGCCCCACACGGTCACCAGGGGCACGCCCAGGGCGGCTGCGAGGTGGCCCAAACCGGTGTCGCCAGCGAGGACGACGTCCAAGGTGCGCAGCCAGGCGGCGGTTTCAGGGAGCGAGGTGGACCCCGTCGAGTCCGTCGTGGCCGATTGAAGGGCCGGGGGCAACAGGCGAAGCAGGTCAGCCGCCGCCGGGCGATCCCCCGGTCCGCCGAGCAGCACGAAACGCCAGTTCGAGGGAAGGGACTGCAGGGCGAGCGCCAGATTCTCTAGCGGAATCCGCTTGAGTGGGTGGGCGGCCCCCAAGGCCAAACCGACCACAACCCCGCCCCCATTCCTCCCCGCTGGACCCGCTGAATCCACACCCGCGGGGTCCTGCGGTCGGTTCAAAGTGGGCCAAGGAATCGCCTCCCAGGGAGGTAGACCCGCTGCAGACCGAACGGCCCCAGTCGCCTCCGCATAGCGCGTGACGATGTGGGGAATGCCGTTTTCGACCGCCCCAGCCAGGACCAACCCAGCACGCCGCCACCGAAACTTGTCCAACCGGGAAAACTGCGCCCCCGTCCCCAGCATGCCCCACTGCAATTGCCAGGAGCGGAGGTTGTTGTGCCAGTCGACGACGTGGTGAAACTGCAAGGACCGCAGGGTGGGCAAGACCTCGTGGACCGACCGCTCGATGGTGTGCACCCGGTGAATGCCCGGCAACAGGCTCACCACGGCTTCGAAGGGGCGCTTGGTGAGATAATGCAATTCGATCCTGGTCCCCGGAGGGTCATCGGCCCGAGGTAGCGCCGGCGCCGTCAGGAGGATGTCCCCGATGGAGGAGAACCGAACGAGCAGCACCCGAAGGGTCGACTGGGCCATGGTTCAAAGTTATCCAATTCCAGCGCGCCTCAGGAGGCGTCAGTGCCCCGTACCTTTGGGCTTGCATGGAGTTCGTCGACACACACACCCATCTGTACCAACCCGCTTTCGATGCGGATCGGGAGGCGGCGATGGAGCGGTGTGCGCAGGCGGGTGTAAGGCGGTTGCTGCTTCCCAACATTGATTTGGGAAGTTTGGCCCGCGTGCATGCGATGATGGATGCCTGGCCCGACCGCTGCTATGGCATGGTGGGGCTTCACCCTTGTCATGTGCAGCAGGAGGCATGGGAGTCGGAATTGGACGGGTTGGAGGCGGCTTTGAACGATTCCGAGGCCATGCGGCGCCGGTACGTGGCGGTGGGGGAAATTGGATTCGATCTGTACTGGGACAAGGAGACGCTCCCCCTGCAGAGACAGGCTTTCCGTCGGCAGGTGGCATGGGCCAAACGTTGGGACTTGCCTGTGGTGATCCATGTGCGGGAGGCTTTCGAGGCGTTGTTCGAGGAGCTGGATGGGGTGTGCGATGAACGGTTGCGGGGGGTGGTCCATTGTTTCACCGGGGATGCGGCGGCTGCGCAACGGATTTGTGCCTACGGCGATTGGTACCTGGGCATCGGCGGGGTGGTCACCTACAAGAATGGGGGACTGGATGCCGTGCTGCCCCACGTGGATCCTGCGCGGGTGCTGCTGGAGACGGACAGTCCTTACCTGGCACCGGTTCCCCATCGCGGAAAGCGCAACGAGTCCAGTTATGTGCCCTTGGTTGCCGAGCGTTGCGCTGCGATTTGGGGTGTATCCGTGGCAACGGTGGCGGAAGTGACCACCCGGAATGCGGAGCGTCTGTTTCGATTGCCATCTCCTGCACAACCTGTTTAACCCTGTCCATGAACCAACCGCGAAGGGTGTTGCTGTTGTACACCGGTGGAACCATCGGAAGTGTTCGCTCCTCGGTTTCAGGGGGGCTGGAACCCATTGACTTTGCTGAGATCCATCGGCACGTGCCCGAGTTGCATCAGCCCGAGCGTGTGATCGAAGCATTGTCGTTCGATCCACCGATGGATTCTTCGAATGTGGGTCCAGCGCATTGGTTGCGGATTGCGCAACTGATCTGCGATGCGTACGATCGGTTCGATGGATTCGTGGTGCTGCATGGCACGGACACCTTGGCTTACACGTCGTCTGCCTTGGGATTTATGTTGGAGGGTTTGGCCAAACCCATCATCCTCACAGGCTCCCAACTGCCCATTGGTTTGCCCCGCACGGATGGTCGGGAAAACCTGCTCGCGGCGGTGGAAATGGCCACAGCCGTCGATGGTTCGGGAAAGCCCAGGGTGGGTGAGGTGGCGGTTTATTTCGGTTCTTCGTTGTTCCGGGGGAACCGGGTGCACAAGCACAGTGCAGAGTCGCTCCAGGCGATGGTGAGTCCCAATTGCCCGCCGCTCGCGGAGGTCGGTGTGGAAATCGCGTACGCCCCACTCCCTCGTTTCACTGGGGACGCCCCAGCGCTTCGCCTCCACGCCGGCCTGGAATCCCATGTGGCTTGGGTTCCCTTCTTTCCGGGAATCTCCCTTTCCTATCTCGAGCAGGTGCTGGCTTGGCCGGCGCTCCGCGGGCTCGTCTTCTCGACGTTCGGCTCCGGGAACGCCCCGGACCTCCCGGGTCTCTCGCCGCTCCTCCAGCGCGCCCATGCCCGGGGCGTGGTTTCGGTCCATGTGAGCCAGTGCGGCCATGGTTCCGTCCACCCCGATCGGTACGCCACGGCCCACCTGCTCCGCGATGCAGGGGTGGTTCCCGGCGCGGACATGACCCCCGAGGCCGCCCTCACCAAGCTCATGCATCTCCTCGGTACCCTCGATTCGCCCGAGGCCGTCCGTGCCCAGCTCACCCAAAATCTCCGGGGTGAGTTGACGGCACGCCTCCACTGATTCTCCCCTGTACCAACTTCCGCCCCTTTTTCCTACTTTTGCACCCCTACCGACGGAGGCATTGCCGCCTCCCAACGAAGGAGAGATGGCCGAGTGGCTTAAGGCGCACGCTTGGAAAGCGTGTTTACTCAAAAGGTAACCAGGGTTCGAATCCCTGTCTCTCCGCGAAAGACCAGAAAAGCCGGTGCGCAAGTACCGGCTTTTTTGCTGGCTGAGGGGGGATGAAGTTCCACTTCAATCCACTCCCAGCCAGCAAAAAAGCGGCGGCCGGCGGCCGCAGGGCTTTTCCAGTATTTCAAGCCCCCCTTTTGGGATCACGAGCGCCTCCGGCGCGAGCAATCCCTGAGACTGCTTCGACCGATTGAACCGTGGTCAGGGTCACGCTGACCACAAGACCCGGGGTTGTACAACCTCCTGTCCGTTCCTTTGGAAGTCCTGCGTTCCACGAAGACCACTACCTGCGTCTGCTTGGGGCAGATTTTTCTCTTCGGCCCAAGCCTTCATCAAAGGGTGATCGGTACGACCCGTGCCACGAACCCAGCTGTGCCGGGGCGCTCTACGGCGATGAGGATGGTGCCATCTTGCCCGCGCATCACGGTGCGGACCCGGCCCACCCCGTTGAGCAACCGTTCACGTTCGACGACCTGCTCCCCGTCCAGTTTCAGCAATTCAAGATACTCAAAGCGCAAAGACCCCACGAGGAGCGCACCTTGCCTTGCTTCTGGCCAATCGCCGCCTTCGATGAACGTCATGCCGCACGGACCGATGCTGGGTAGCCAGTAGTGCAACGGGGTGCGGACGCCTGGCAGGGTGGTGAACGTACTGAGCTCCGTGCCGTTGTAGTTGCGTCCGTAGGTAGTTCGCGGCCAGCCGCAGTCACCGCCTGCCACCGGCAGGTTGATTTCATCGCCACCTTTGGGCCCGTGTTCGTGGGTCCAAACGGCCCCTGTCTCCGGGTGAATGGTCAGGCCTTGGGGGTTTCGGTGACCGAGGGAATAGGCAGAAAGGGGACGGGAGTCGGCGTCTTTCCAGGGGTTGTCCTCCGGGATACGGCCATCCGGCAAGAGCCGATGTACCTTGCCTGGTCCAGCCGCAGAGTCACCTGGGAAACGTCTCTCCTCCCCCCGGTCACCCACCGTCAGGAAGAGGTGACCCGAGCCGTCGAATGCGATTCGTCCCCCGTAGTGGTGGCGGTTCCGACTCCACGGCTCCGCGACAAAGAGCTCTTCGAAACCGTCCAATCGCCGAGCTTTCGCATTCCACTGCCCGCGACCCAGGGCCGTGGTGGAAAGCCGGTCGTCTTCTGGATGCACCTTGCTCCATGTGAGGTAAACCCAAACCACCCCAAGCTCCTCCCACACGGCCACGTCGGTGAACCCGCCCTGTCCGCGTGCCATCACATCCCGCGGAGCGCCCTCTACGGGCATCATGGCTCCTTCCACTGCGTGCACCAGCCGGCCAGGCCTTTCCATCACCAGCAGCGACCCATCTGGCAACTCGGCCAGCCCGAAGGGTACTTCCAAACCAGCCACGACCGTGTCCAACCGCACGCCCCCAGCATCCCCCGCCCCGATGGCCTCCACAAATCCTCCCGGTACATCCATCACCCAGGCCGTCAACGCATCGACTTCGTCAGCCGTCAGCACCTCCGCGAATCCGGCCATTCCTTCCTCAGCGATTCCTTCTGCAATGGACCGTCGCACTTCCGCTGCGGATCCACCGTACATCCAGTCCGTTCGGTTCCGAAACTCCCTTCCCCCGGGTCCATGGCAACCGGCACAATGTGCTGCATAGAGTTCGGCGGTCCGGTCGGGGCCACCACCGATCAGGGCTGTGGAGTGCAGGAGGAGGGAGAGAAGCATGGGGGGACAGAGATAGACGACGCTGCGCGTTCCTGGACGCGGGTTGATTGAGCACAAAGTTGGGTGAAAGATGGCGAAGGAACGGTTGCGGTAGCCTACCGTTTCCCATCAAGGCACAGACTCGCCTTCCCCGCCGAAGCGGATGCCGAGGGTTACGGGATAGATGGGTGTTCCGACCTGTCCGTTGCCGTCCCATAGCGGGCGCAGGGGGAGCTCCGCGAAGACACTGAATCCGCCGTAGCCCGCGGTGATGCGGCCGTTGCACTGCAGGGGATTCATGTTGATTCCCTTGATTTGGTCTACATATTTGACCCCATCCTTGCTGTATTTGCGCATGTAGTTGTTGAACAGGCGCACGCCACCGATGATGCCCACCTCGAGATGCAGTGCATCTTCGACCGCATCCCGGGTGCGGAAACTCAGCAGCAAGGGGACGCGCAAGTATCCGAAGCTCAAGTGGTTGCGCTTGACTTGGGCCAAAGTGTCGGTCACGGTGGTGATGGGATTCGTGCCGTCGATGTTCAGAATGGTCTGCTGTGCGACCTGCAACCGGTACCAATCCATGCCCAATCCAGTTGTCACCCCAACCACCTCGCCGATGACGGGTTGCCGATAGGCGAAAGGATTGAATTGCAAATTCCAAGCGCTCAAAAGGCGAGAAGTCTGCAAGTCCAAGGGGGCAGGATTCGACAGGGTCAAGCTGCTGGGTTCTCCTTCGTTGGATCGTTGGGTAAGCAAGACCGTCCCCAACCCGATTCCGTGCCAATGGCCGGTATGTCCCGGCCGTGGGGCAGGCCTGCCGGACAACAGGTCGATGTTGATGTCAAATGGATCGTCGAAACCATCGAACGCCATTTCGAGCGTTTCGGGATCGAAGTTGGATTCTTCCCAATCCTCTCGGATGACCTGAATGGTGTCCGTGCCCGAGAGAATGAGGATCTGCCGTTCGGATTTGAGCACCTGGGCGTCGCCTGCACCCGAAACGATGGTCACCCGTCCTGCGGCATCCTCTCCGAGGACTTCAACATCTATGGTTTTTTCCAGTGTTGTGAGGCCTGCTTCCATGCCTTCCATGGCTGCTTCGAGCGAAATCTGCAACAGCGAGTCCAGGGAAGAAAGATTGGGCAAACCGCCTTGCAGGGAGTCCCATTGGATCTGGATGACGGTTTTTTTGGAAGCCAGGGTGTCATTCTGGGCCATCGAGGTCAGAGGCAGCACCCATCCTGAAAACAGGAGGAAGCAGGTGAGCGGCCAGGTGGGATATCGGTGTTGCATGGATTGGGGTTTTGTGGATGAGACGGCAAAAGTGTGAATCGGTTACAGGTCGCCACGCAGGGCCAGCCATTCGTAGTCATTTGCGACCACCCGGAACCGCAAAGGTCGGTCGGGTTCTCCCAATGCCCAGCCCCATTTTCCCTGGGTCCGGCGGAGCATCCAACGGCCTGTTGCATCCACGGTGGTGCGCCAGGATAGGTTCGGCTTAAGTTCTGGTGTGGATGTTTCTGTCCACAACGCATCCTCCGAGGGTTCAAATGGAACCTGCCAAGTCAGGCAGGGAGGATTCAAACCAGGAATGGGCTGTGGCGTTGCAGGGAGCAGTGGGATTTCTGCCAGGGAGTTGGGAGGGGAGTCGCTGATTTCCCCTGTTGCGCCCGGTGGGGGAGTAGAATTGGTTTGGGGTGTCGTTTTCTTCGGCGCGAATGCGAGGTTACCGACGGCAAGCGCGGCAGTGGGGGAATCCGAGCTGGGCGAAGCTTGCGTTGGGGGGGCTGTGGACGCGGATGGTTCAGCGGGTGCTTCCAGATTCCGGGATGGGGTGGGTTGCGGGGATTCATTCCGGGCCATGGGAAGTTCACGGGTGGCATTCCACCAAGTGATGCCCGCGCCCGCGCCCAGCAAGAGCATCGCTGCTGCTGCGAACCAGGCCAAGCGCCGCATCGAGGCGCGATGGGGGATGCCCTTCAGGCGTGCCTTGAAAGCAGGCCCAGCGACCCGATCGGCGGAAGGGTCGAGGAACGGGGTCGTCGGGATGGACAGCAGCTCCTCCTTCCATGCGGCCCGATGGGGAATGTCACCCAATCGTTCGCGCAGGGACGATGGCATCTGCGGCGGATAATGGCCGTCCAGCTGGGGGTCGTCGTGCTCCGCGTTCATCGGACATTCTCAATGGCTCCGAGGAATTGGCGCAGGCTGCGCCTCGCTCGGAAGATGGATACCTTGACCGTCTCGAGCGTGGCACCCGTGATGGCCGCGATTTCGGCATAGCTGTATCCCTCGTAGTCCCGGAGGAGCACCATCGACTTCTGCTTCTCGGGCAGGGTTGCGAGCCCCCGGTGGAGGTGTTCTTGGAGGTCGTATGGAGCGGGCTCTGACGCTGCAATCGACTGGGCATCGATTGGAAAATGCGGTTTCCTCCGCCGGATTCCATCGATGCACCGGTTGTGGACCGAGGTAAACAAGTAGCTCTTGAACTTCGCTGCATCCACGGACTTGCGGTGTCGCCACAACCCCTCGAAGGCATCCTGGACGGCATCCTCAGCTTCTGTTGGATCTCCCAGCAGGGAGCACGCGTAACGGAACAATCCATCGGCGTGCGCATCGACCAACTGCGCAAAAGTCCGTTCCTCCATGTTCAATTGACGCTGCGGTGCACCGAAAGTTACACGCAACCCATCCGATGGCGCCCGGAGACGCGCATTGGATTCGGGTGATGGGCCC
>Ga0172372_10012828_pt1 | contig 10471 bp, 10 predicted proteins | sample LakKiv5m_2_FD_114544 | JGI IMG/M metagenome (GOLD analysis project Ga0172372, IMG submission 114544) | Freshwater microbial communities from Kabuno Bay, South-Kivu, Congo - kab_092012_9.5m | ecosystem: Environmental > Aquatic > Freshwater > Lake | place: Democratic Republic of the Congo... | reverse complement strand
GGCAGAATGCCGGACAGGCCGGGTGATCCGCCGCAAGAACCACCCCGGACGCGCCTGTAGCCAGCAACACGCAGGCATCGTTGGTGGATGTGTCCCCGTCTACGGTAATGGCATTGAAGGAATCTTCTACTGCTTCGGTAAGCACCGACTGGAGCAGGGGCTGATCCAGGGCTGCATCGGTTGCCAGAAACACCAGCAGGGTGGCCATGTCGGGGTGGATCATGCCGGCACCCTTGGCGATACCGGTCAGGTTGACCGCTATCCCCGCCACCTCGATGCGCCGACTGGCCAGTTTGGGCCGGGTATCGGTGGTCATGATGGCGCGGGCGGCCTCTGGCCAGTGATCGGGTGCGAGATGGGCCAGAGCGGCAGGCAGGGCGGCCTCGATCTTTTCGACAGGCAGGTATTCGCCTATGACCCCGGTAGAAAAAGGTAAAACGGCTTCGGGAGCGGCTCCGACCCGGGCTGCCAGTGCTGCACAGGTTTTGAGGGCATCCTGCATACCCCGCTCACCCGTACCGGCATTGGCATTGCCGGCGTTGACGAGCAGCCAGCGGGGTTGTTCAGACAAGTGTAGCCGGGCGATCCTGACGGGGGCGGCACAGAAGGCGTTACGGGTGAACACCGCGGCTGCCGTGGTACCGGCCCGGGCCTCGATGACCAGCAGGTCGTCCCTGTCCTGGCGTTTGATACCGGCCGGAGCCGTACCCAGCTTCAATCCGGCCACGACGTGGAAATGTTCGGCGGTCATGGTTACCCCTCAGGCCAGCTTGCCATGACAGTATTTGTATTTCTGGCCGGAACCGCAGGGACAGGCATCATTACGGCCCACCTTGACCTGATCCGGACGCGGAGCTGGCTGCGGTTGTCTGGATTCGCCCCCCTGCCCTGCTTCATCTGCATCATCCGCCATCATGGATTGCGCGGCCGCATGTTCAAACTGCATGTCACGCGGTAGCTGGTTTTGCTCCTCCATCAGACGAACCGATTCCTCACTCTGCACCCTTACCATGGAAATGATGCTGATGACCTCATGCTTGATGGCATCCAGCATCGAGGTGAACATGTCAAAGGCCTCGCGCTTGTACTCCTGCTTGGGGTCTTTTTGAGCGTATCCCCGCAAGTGGATCCCTTGTCTTAGGTGATCCATGGCTGCCAGATGCTCCTTCCAGGCATTGTCGATCACCTGCAGCATGACGCTTTTCTCGAAGTGGTTCCGGGTTTCGGCACTCATTACGCTGATCTTGCCCTGGTAGGTCGATTCCAGCAGTTCGGTGATCCGGTTCAACAGGCTGGCTTCATCCAGGCGGTAATCTTCCTCCAGCCATTGCGTCACCGCCGGTCTGACATCGAATTCCCGTTCGACGGCATCTTCCAGTCCGCGAATGTCCCACTGTTCCTCCAGGGTGTTGGGCGGCACATAACGATCGAACATCAACTGCATGGCATCAGCCCGCATGTTCAGGATCATCCCGGAAATATCGCTGGCCTCCATCAGGCCGTCACGCATCTGGTAAATGATCCGGCGCTGGTCATTGGCGACATCGTCGTATTCCAGCAGTTGTTTGCGAATGTCAAAATTGCGGGCTTCCACCTTGCGCTGGGCATTCTCGATGGCCCGGGTCACCCAGGGATGCTCGATGGCTTCGCCGTTCTGCATGCCCAGACGGGCCATGAGGGGGGCGATCCGGTCGGATGCAAATATCCGCATCAGGGGGTCTTCCAGCGACAGGTAGAAACGGGTGGAACCGGGATCACCCTGACGGCCGGAGCGTCCGCGCAACTGGTTGTCGACCCGGCGGGATTCATGCCGCTCCGAACCGATCACATGAAGACCACCGGATGCCAGAACCTGATCGTGCCGACTGTTCCACGCCGACTTCAGGCCGGCCACACTCGCTGCATCGGCGGGGTCTGTCATCGCCATATCCTCTTCCAGGCTCCCCCCCAGCACGATGTCGGTACCGCGACCGGCCATATTGGTGGCGATGGTGACGGCACCCGGTTTACCGGCCTGGGCAATGATGTGGGCTTCCTGTTCGTGGTGCTTGGCGTTCAGTACCTGATGAGGAATGCCATCCTTGCGCAACTGCGAGGAAAGCAATTCCGAGTTTTCGATGGAGGTGGTGCCTACCAGTACCGGTTGTCCGCGTTTCTGGCATTCCTTGATGTCCTCGATGATGGCCTGATATTTCTCTGCGGTCGAGAGATAGACCAGATCGCCCAGATCCTTGCGGGCATTGTTTTTGTTCGATGGAATGACGACGACTTCCAGGCCGTAGATCTGGTGAAACTCGGGGGCTTCGGTATCTGCCGTACCCGTCATGCCGGACAGTTTGGCATAGAGTCTGAAGTAGTTCTGGAAGGTGATGGAGGCGAGGGTCTGGTTTTCATTCTGGACAGGTACTCGTTCCCTGGCTTCCACCGCCTGATGTAACCCTTCGGACCAGCGCCGACCCGGCATCGCACGCCCGGTGAACTCATCGACGATGATGATTTGTTGATCGCGAACGATGTAGTCCACATCCCGCTGGAACAGGGCATGTGCCTTGAGACAGGCGTTGATGTAGTGCATCAGGCGGATATTGACGGCATCGTAGAGGCTTTCATCGGGGTTGATGAGCCCGTGCCGGGCCAGCAGTTTTTCGATGTGTTCATGTCCGGCCTCGGTAAGATGTACCTGCCGTGCCTTTTCATCGACGGAATAATCGCCCGGGCCGTTTTCCTGTTCCTGCCGCTGCAGGTGGGGAATGAGGCCATCGATCTTGTGGTAGAGGTCGCCCCGGTCTTCCGTCGGGCCGGAAATGATAAGGGGCGTTCGGGCTTCATCGATCAGGATCGAGTCCACTTCATCGACGATCGCATAGGCATGACCCCGTTGTACCCGCTGTTCCAGCGAGAAGGTCATGTTGTCACGCAGGTAATCGAAACCGAATTCGTTGTTGGTACCGTAGGTGATGTCGGCGGCATAGGCTTCACGCCGTTCGGCGGTGTCCATGTTGCTGACGATGACACCGACCGTCAGCCCCAGAAAACGGTAAATACGCCCCATCCACTCGGCATCACGCCGGGCCAGATAATCGTTGACCGTGACCACATGAACGCCCTTGCCGGGCAGGGCATTGAGATAGGCCGACAGGGTGGCAACCAGGGTTTTGCCCTCACCGGTCTTCATTTCCGGAATTTTGCCGTCATTCAGGATCATGCCGCCGATGAGTTGGACATCGAAATGACGCATTTGCAAAACCCGCCGCGATGCCTCCCGCACTGTGGCAAAAGCCTCCGGAATCAGGGCTTCCAGCTTTTCTCCCTGCTCGAGTCTGGCCCTGAAGGCTTCGGTCTTGAGACCCAGTTCCGCGTCGGACAAGGCGAGGAACCGTGGTTCCAGCGCGTTGATCTTCTTGACGATTTTTCTTTTTCTGTTGACGATACGATCGTTACGACTACCAACGATTTTTTTGAGCAATTTGCCTAGCATTGCGGTGCTTACCGAGTCCTGAGGAAAAATTAAGCGGTGGATCATACAGCAAATGACCCGCGTTTATAACGACCTGTAACCCAAAAAGGGAACGGATTCCGCCGACATCGTGGATTTTCAAACAGATTTTTTTTCCACGCAAGCTAAAAAAAAGACGACAATACACGCGATAGAGGCCTTCCGGCATCCGTTCCATTACGCCAGAAGTGAAGAATGAACCGTCATACCTGATCTTGCCAACATGAAAAATACAGCATGCAAAATTACCGTCGAAGCGACGGCCCAGTACATTGAAGCCCGCTCCAACCCGGCGCAGGAGCGATATTTTTTCATCTATCACATCACCATTCATAACCCGGGTAATGTGGCCGCCCAACTGCTGGAACGTCACTGGCTCATTGATGATGCCTCGGGTCAGATACAGGAAGTAAGGGGTGAGGGCGTGGTAGGGGAGATGCCGCGTCTGGCACCGGGTGAATCCTTCCGCTACAACAGTTCTGCCATGATCCATGCCCCGGTGGGAACCATGCAGGGGGAGTATCTGATGGTGACCGATGACGGCGAGCGTTTTGAAGCCCCCATCCCCCCATTCGTCTTGTCCATTCCCAGAGTGCTGCACTGAAATCATCATGACCCTCTATGCCATAGGCGATGTGCAGGGTTGCCTGGACGAACTCGAACGACTACTCGACCAACTGGCTTTCGATCCGGACAAGGATCGTTTGTGGTTTACGGGGGATCTGGTCAACCGGGGGCCTCGTTCGCTGGAAACCCTGCGGCGGGTGCGTGGCCTGGGTGAAGCCGCCATCACCGTATTGGGCAATCACGATTTGCACCTTTTGGCCGTGGCCTGTGGTGTGCGTCAGCTCAAGGCCCGCGATACCCTGATGCCTGTGCTGCAAGCTCCGGATCGGGATGAATTGCTGGACTGGCTAAGAACCCGCCCCCTCGCCCACCGGGCGGGAAATCATCTGATGGTACATGCCGGTCTGACTCCCCAGTGGACGGTCGATCAGGTACTGGAACGGGCGGCTGAAGCGGAATCGTGGCTGCGGGGTGCGCACTACCCCGAGTTGTTCAAACATCTTTATGGCGATACCCCGGATCAGTGGTCGGAGCGGCTGGAAGGCTGGCCACGCCTGCGTTTCATCGTCAGTTGCCTGACCCGTATCCGCTATTGCGACCGCCAGGCCCGCCTCGACTTCCAATGCAAGCGTAGTCCGGGTCAGCAACCGGCTCACCTGATACCCTGGTTTGAACTGGAAGACAGAAAAACCCGCCCGCTGGAAATTATCTTTGGACACTGGGCCACACTGGGTGCCTGGCGCGCTCAGGGCGTGACCTGTCTGGACAGCGGCTGTTTGTGGGGCGGAAGTCTGAGTGCCTTGAACCTCGATGACGGCATCACCTGGACCCGGGTCGCCTGTAGGGGCTATCAATGAAAATAACCCTGCCTGAACCCGCCGGACAAAACGATTTTCTGGCCGATCACGTCGAAATGCTTTGTCGCTGCCATGAACGCTGGACCGGTCACGCACTGGTCGAACCCGGCCTGTCCCGGGTAGCACGCGCCCGTTACCTCTACACGGCACCGTTCGCCGTGCTGTCCCATGACACCCGTGCGGACCCGGTTTTCAACTACGCCAATCTGACCGCCCAGGCATTGTTCGAGATGGATTGGTTTACGTTCACCACCCTGCCCTCACGGCGGTCAGCCGAACCCGTTGAACAGGACGCACGGCAACGATTACTGGATCAGGTGGGCAGCAAAGGATACATCGATGATTACCGGGGTGTACGTATCAGCCGCACCGGAAAAAAATTCTGGATAGAAAACGCCACCGTGTGGACCCTGATCGATAGCGGGGGTAATCCCTCAGGTCAGGCCGCTGCGTTTGCCCGCTGGCAGGCCGCAGGGTAAGTCGGGGAACGGTCAGGTTATTGTGGGACATGCCCTGTGCCGCTATTCTATTCCTGAGTGCTTTACTTGGTTTTTGGCGCGGTCTAAAATGATCCGTCATCGGGAGAAGACGGATTCGCCGAATCCGGATCTTTCACCAACATTCATTCTTCAGGATAGCTACCATGTCTACCACCGAACAGGAACTGGAAAAATTCATCCACAGGGACTATCAACCGGGATTCGTGACTGACCTGGAATCAGATACTCTCCCGCCCGGCCTCAGTGAGGCCGTGGTCATTGCCATCTCGGAACGCAAAAACGAACCGGCATTCATGCGGGAATGGCGACTCAAGGCGTATCGTCAGTGGCTCACCCTGAAAGAACCCCGGTGGGCGCACGTCGACTACCCCGCCATCGATTACAATGCCATAAGCTATTACTCGGCACCCAAGAGCCAGAAGGACGGCCCGAAAAGCCTGGATGAGGTCGATCCCAAACTGCTGGACACCTACAAAAAACTGGGCATTCCGCTGTATGAGCAGGAACGCCTTGCCGGGGTTGCGGTAGATGCGGTGTTCGACAGTGTCTCGGTAGCGACTACCTTCAAGGACAAACTGGCCGCAGCGGGTGTCATTTTCTGTCCCATGTCGGAAGCCCTGCAAAAATACCCGGAACTGGTTCAGCAATACCTGGGCACGGTGGTTCCGCCGGGCGATAATTTTTTTGCGGCCCTCAATTCGGCGGTATTTTCAGACGGTTCTTTCGTGTACATCCCCAAGGGGGTGCGCTGCCCCATGGAATTGTCGACCTACTTCCGCATCAACGCGGCCAAAACCGGCCAGTTTGAACGAACCCTCATCATTGCCGAGGCCGGCAGTCATGTCAGTTATCTGGAAGGTTGCACAGCACCCATGCGGGATGAGAACCAGCTTCATGCGGCTGTCGTCGAACTCATCGCTCTCGACGATGCAGAAATCAAGTATTCCACCGTGCAGAACTGGTATCCGGGGGACGAAGAAGGTCGGGGAGGAATTTATAACTTCGTGACCAAGCGGGGCCATTGTCGGGGCCGTCGCTCAAAAATTTCGTGGACTCAGGTAGAGACCGGTTCAGCCATTACCTGGAAATACCCCAGTTGTGTATTGCGGGGCGATGATTCAGTGGGGGAATTTTATTCGGTCGCCCTGACCAACCATCGTCAGCAGGCCGACACCGGTACCAAGATGATCCATATCGGTAAAAACACCCGCAGTACCATCATCTCCAAGGGGATATCGGCCGGTCACGCCCATAACAGTTATCGGGGGCTGGTCAGAATACAACCGACCGCCGTCAACGCCAGAAACTTTACCCAGTGTGATTCGTTGTTGATTGGAGATCACTGCGGTGCCCACACCTATCCTTACATTGAAGTCAAACAGCCCTCCGCGCAACTGGAACATGAGGCGACGACTTCCCGCATCAGCGATGATCAGCTTTTTTTCTGTCAGCAGCGGGGGCTTTCCGCCGAGGATGCCGTTTCCATGATCGTCAACGGCTTCTGCAAGCAGGTTTTCAAGGAACTTCCCATGGAGTTTGCCGTGGAAGCGCAGGCATTACTGGGGATCAGCCTGGAGGGAAGTGTGGGGTGAATCGGGTCTGTAGGGTCTCAGCCACAGCCTCCCTGCATCACCTTGACCACCCGCCGCACACCGTAGTCACCCGACGGGGTGTGGGCGATCACCCGTACCGGCCCGCTTTCGTTGAACCTGACCCGCAGCGAAACCCGGGGCAAAGCCCCCGGGAGAAATTCGAAGCGGGCCGCCTGCGGATTGGGATTGGGTTCGACGAAAATCAGCAGCTCGCGGGTATCCGGTATATGACTCTCCGCCTGAAGGGGAACCATGGCCCCGTTTTCAGCCGAGACAGGCACATCGACGATGAGCCGGGTGGCTGCGGGCTCCACCGGTCGTCCCTTGACGGGGGACAACAGCCAGAGACCCGTCAGGCCTCGCAGGATACCAACCAGAAAGGAACGGCGCCGGATCAATTCGTTTCCGCTCCCGGAGCCAGTGCCCTCATCAGTTCCCGGTTGCGGGAACAGACCACCACTTTGCCCTGCCCGCGAAATTTGAGTACCAGGCCTTCTCCGGTAGTTGCTGAACCGACCAGGGAACCGAAGAAACCACCACTGGAATGCGGTGGCAGGCCGACTTCGTAATCGAGACCGGATGACCAGGCGACCGCGTGGTTGTTGTCGATGACGACTTCACGGCCCGGCAGGATATCCAGGGTATAAATGGAACCGAAACCGGACACCGCCAACTGCCCCTGACCGGTCGCCTCCATCACGACAAAACCACCGGTTCCACCGAACAGCCCACCGCTCACCGAGTTCATGCGTACCTTGAGGGCTACGCTCGACTCGGCGGCAACAAAACTGCCATCGGACAGGGTGTAAGGCGCGTGAGGCTGTACCCTCAGAATCTCTACGCCACCCGGCAAGGCCGGGGACAGCAGACAATCCCCAGGGCCCTTGACCGCTTCGATTTCCTGCTGAAACAATCCCTCATCCCCGGTAAAACGTCGCATCAAGGCCTGGCCCAGCCCCCCTTTCATCTGTCCCTTGATCCTGAGGGTATCCTCCATCATCACCATGGCGTTGGATTCGCAGAATATTTTCTCGCCGGCCTCGAGGCTGACGTGAAGAAAGGGATCGACCTCGCCGGTCACCGTGAACTGGGGCATGACAGACTTCCCTCAACCCACATTGACACCGTAATCCGTCGCCAGGGATCTGAGTCCTCCGGCAAAACCTTGGCCTACGGCCTTGAATTTCCATTCACCACCGTGCCGGTAGATTTCACCGAAAACCATGGCCGTTTCAGTGGAGTAATCCTCCGACAGATCAAAGCGGGCCAGTTCCGTGTTGCTGTCCTTGTTGAGAACCCGCATGAAGGCATTGCGTACCTGGCCAAAGTTTTGCTTACGGATATCGGCTTCGTGGATGGTCACGGCAAAAACGACCCGCTGAATGGCCGTATCGACCTTGGGCAGATGGATGCTGACCTGTTCGTCATCGCCCTCGCCGTCACCGGTCTTGTTGTCGCCGGAATGAACCACTGCCCCATCCGGCGAGGTTTTCTGGTTGTAGAACACGAAATGGGCATCGGACAATACCTTGCCACCCTCACCGACCAGGAACACGCTGCTGTCCAGGTCAAAGGGATTACCATCGGTGGAACGGGCATCCCAACCCAGGCCAATCACGGCATTCACCAGATTGGGATCGGTTTTGGTCAAACTGACGTTGCCACCTTTTTGCAGACTGATAGCCATAAAAAACTCCTCGTTATGAAAGGGTTAAGGGTTGAAAATCATCTCGCCATGACCTGGATCACCACCACGGTAAAAGCCGCAGCGATGGCATCGTCCAGCATGACACCGAAACCGTGCTTCATGCGGCTGTCCACCACCCGAATGGGCCAGGGTTTGACGATGTCGAAAAAACGGAACACGGCAAAAGCCGCTACCTGCCAGGCCAGGCTATCGGGTGTCAGGGTCAGAACCATGGCCATCGCCACGATTTCATCCCAGACGATAGCCGGGTGATCCGCTTCACCCAGCACCCGAGCCGTGGTATCACACAGCCAGATACCGAACACGAACAATATGCCCAGTAGCACGGGAACCAGCCAGGGTATGCCGGGCATCATCACCAGATAATAGAGGGGAAATCCGAGCAGGGTTCCCACCGTACCGGGTGCCCGCGGTGACAAACCGGCTCCAAATCCCAACGTCAGACCATACACCGGGTTACCAAGCATCGCCCGACAAGAGAGGGTCATCATTCTTTTCCGGTTTTGGTTTTGTCAAATCCCAACAGCGAACGACATGAATTCAGCACGCCGCCTGGCTGTTCGAGTTGGGTCAGACGGTAATTTTCCGATGAAATCAGGGAAACCATGATGACAATGACCCCGCTCAGCCCGGTGATGATTTCGGGTATGTGTACGCTGATGCCGGCCAGCATGATGCCGGCCAGTATGCCAATGGCCCAGTGAGCACCGTGTTCGAGATAGATATAGGCATCGAGCGTTCCCTTTTCCACCATGTAGACGGTCAGGGAACGAACGAACATGGCACCAATGGATAATCCCAGGATGATGATGACCAGATCACGGGTGACGGCAAACGCACCGATCACCCCGTCGAAGGAAAAGGAGGCATCCAGGATTTCCAGATAGATGAACCCGATGACTCCGGCCCGGGTCACGGCACCACCGGCACTTTTTGGGGCAGGTTCATCCTCATTCACCAGCCAGACATCGATGGAACTGACCAGAATATAGAGGACGACCCCGGAAATACCCGCCACCAGCATGGAAACCCCTTCGGTTTGCCCCAGAGGCAGGACTTTGTACAGTATCAAGAGTAGAACCAGCGACAGCATGGCCTGGATCGAGTCCAGTTTGCCGAGCTTCATCAGTCGTTCCTCGATGACGGCAATCCAGTGCCGCTCCTTGGCATCATCGAGCATGAAGTGCAGGAATACCAGGAACAGGAACGTGCCGCCGAAAGCGGAAATGGGGGTATGGCTCTGCTCCAGATACAGGGAGTATTGTTCCGGATGCTGAAACGCCATCACCGCCACAGCCTGCAGGGTCTGGCCGGTTGCCACGGCCACGATCAGAATGGGAAAAACCAGACGCATGCCGAATACAGCAATGACCATACCCAAAGTCAGAAATATTTTCTGCCAGCGGGTATCCATGGTTTTGAGTACCAAGGCATTGGCTACCGCGTTCTCGAATGACAGGCTGACTTCCATCACACCAAGAACCAGGGCCAGGGCAACGGCTGTCAAACCGCCTTGTATCTGGGTCAGGCCGCCTCCCCAGGCAAAGGCCAGGGTCAGGCAGAGCAAGGTAACGACTATCGAGTAACCGAAGTATTTCATGGGTTTCCGATACTTTAGTATTTCATGGGTTTCCGATACTTTATCGTTAACAAACCCTATTGTTTGCTAACAACTGCAAGCCTGATTTCTCAGGCCAGGGGTATCTACCAACACGCGCAGGACTATCCCACGCGCTCCGTTCAAATCCCGG
>Ga0172372_10012823_pt1 | contig 10472 bp, 8 predicted proteins | sample LakKiv5m_2_FD_114544 | JGI IMG/M metagenome (GOLD analysis project Ga0172372, IMG submission 114544) | Freshwater microbial communities from Kabuno Bay, South-Kivu, Congo - kab_092012_9.5m | ecosystem: Environmental > Aquatic > Freshwater > Lake | place: Democratic Republic of the Congo... | reverse complement strand
TGGCGATGTTGCTCTTTCTGGGGGCCAAGATTGCGCTCGCCCATCAATTCTCATTCATTTTTTTCAAAAATGAATGAGGCTGGGTTTATTCGAAGTTTGCTCACTACATAACCATAGCAAACATGAAATTCACCCGTCAGAGCTATTCTTTACATAAGTCCAATCAGCAGGTTGGGAGACATTAAGGTAGCCCTGGCCCGTGTTACTACATGTTTGCTTAGCTCGGCGGTCGCTTTTATCCTAAATTCGGCAGTTAAGGAGAACGAAAATGGCGCAGATGGTTAAAAGCACAAAGGATTTTGAACTTTTCCGAGGCGCAACCCTGGCACCGTCAGGGGTGAGCACCGAAAATTCAAAAGCCGCAGTGATTTTAGCCAGATGCGCCGTTTTCGCGCCCGCAACTGCCGAATTTAGGTTTATACTCTGGGATGGCTGTGCGGTTCACTGGGGTGTGGTTCTCGGGAAGTCATCGCGACAGTCGCCCGTAATCGTATGTCTCTCGAACAATCTTGTGTGGCGTCGTCGAAACCGGCAGTTTCGCACGCTGGAGTAGGCGTCTCTGCTCAATTGTTGCTCCATCGCTTGTTCGATGTGATGCACATGTATCAGCGTAGAAACGGATACGTTTTCTCAGCCTGGGGAGAGTTATCTCTCGTCGAACATCAGACCCTCATCGAACTCGATCAAAATATTCCGCGACGGCCGTCCGATCTCGCACAGCGGGTCAATTTTCCGCTAGCGCAACTATTCCATACCCTCGACTCGCTAAAGCAGCGCGGCCTGGTACGATTTGTCCCTGGTGATAATAAGCGAGAAAAGCTCGTCTTCATCACCGCTGAGGGGCGTAATATCGTGACTCGCTTAGACGACATCTCGAATCACCAAATGAATCTGCTCGCCGAGGCAGGTTCCAGCTCGCAGCAGCGAGAGCTCTATGAATTATGGGAGGCGCTCAACAACGCTCTTGGCGCACCGCGCACCGTTGCTCGGCCGGGCGATCATCCGCTCCGACTTCAGGCGCGTCGATACACTCGGAGTTTTAGCTATTTTTCGAGGAAGTGGGAATCGATTGATATTAGCTATCCGGATCTCCAGATCCTCTTTTGCTTGCTTGAGGATGATAGCTCAGGAGTCTCTCTTGATAGACTCGCCGCCATACTATTGGTGCCGAGAGCCACTTTAAAAACGCGCCTCCAGAAGCTCTACGAGAAGGGGCTCTGTACGCAGCCATCAGAAAAGAAAGGAGCGCTCCTGCGGGCTACGGCACGAGCTGTCGAAGCCCTCGAGCAGGCTCGCGATAGCTTTGCGCGCTCGTTGATGAACGTGCTGCACAAGCCAATCCTTGATCACCTCGCTCAGTCACTCGAGGTATGCGCAACAATTATTGAGGCGTGGCAGCCTGAGTACGTGTTGGGGAGTAATGGGCAGATGCCTCTTCCTAAAGAAACATACTTCCTGCCCCTTCAGGTACAGGTCCTCGCAGAGTTTGCTCGCCACCAGTTCGGCATTTTACAGCCGAGCCTTCCATCCGATCCACCAAGCGGGACCTACACAGTGGTCATCTTTGACGGCCCCACGCCGTGCTTTTCGGCTCGTATCAGGCAGTGTGGAGAGGATGTCGCGCGTGCGCTACTCCTTGAAGAATTCGGATTTTCAGAGCGGCGGACTGGGAGTGGGTGTCCCGGGTGCTTGCACAGTGCTTAGAGTGGGGGAGCGGTCGCATAGTGCCTTCGCATGTGCTTCTGCGGTGTAGTGTGCGTGCGGAGCTTCCTGAAGTGTCTCACGCAGCACCTGCCAATTCACTCCCCGTGCATGTAGGTCCGCGCGCAGAACCTCTCCGACAGCTACTCCGGATCCCTTTGCAGCCCTAGCCCTAGCGCCAGGGAGTCAGAACAGGAGTTTTTGGACTCGCGACTATTCGGTTGAGGAGGGAGCTAACACCTGGCAGTCCGATTGCAACGATGTGTCTCGGCGGAACACTTGGGAGTTTTCCCGGTGATGAGCGAGAACACCTTAAGGCGTTTTCGCAGAGCGCGTGCGCGGTCTTCTTTACGGTGTGGAATAAGTCTAACGAGGTGCTGCAAAAGAGGACCGAATACTACCTAAAGAATCGCTACAACTTTAGCGTTAAGTGGAACGAGGGGGTCATTGAGTCGCCGAGCTGGGGAGAAGTTAGGTCCTGGACTCAGGAGGAGCTTGTAGCGGTGTGCAGAGAGGCGCTGCCGCAATTCGACTGCCACGTCCTACAGACTCCGTCACTCGCCTGGACTTTAGTGGGGCATCGCAAGGAGTAGCTGGCGAGGGTGGGCTGCACGTCTCTGCGGAGCTTAGATTGCTCCAGCTGGTGTGTCACCGAGCCACCTCTCCCTTGAAAACAGCCCGCAGAATAGCCATACTCACGGGCGTACGGAGTGCTTACAAGAGAGCCTTAGTTAGGAACGTAGAGCGCGTGGAAAATATAGTCATAGGAACCAGAGGCAGCGCCCTCGCACTCGCCCAAACTGAGATGGTTGCACAGCAACTTGCGGCTGTGCACCCACACCTCTCAGTTGAGGTGAAGATCATCAAGACTGAGGGCGACCGGAAACAGGGTACCCCTCTTGCAGCACAGAGCGACAAAAAGGATTGGATTATCGACCTTGAACGAGCATTGCTTGCTGGCGAGATTGATATGGCCGTTCACTCCGGCAAGGACGTGCCAGGCGAGATAGAACCGGGAACGGAGATACGCTCAATTCTAAAACGGGCTACACCGTACGACGCTTTCGTCGGTAAGATTCAGCCAGACGGCAAGCGGCTCTCGTTTGCGAATCTTCCTCACGGCGCAATCGTTGGCACAGCGAGCCTCCGGAGGAAGGCCTCGCTGCGAACTAACAGAGCCGATATCGTGCTGCGCGATCACCGGGGCAATGTGCCGACTCGAGTTAAGAAGCTGGACGAATCTCCGGATCTCTCGGGAATTATCTTAGCTGCCGCAGGGCTCGAACGCCTGGCGTTGCCTGACCTACAGTACGAAGTTCTCCCACGCGATGTTATCCTGCCAGCGATGAACCAGGGGGCCCTTGCAGCCCAGGTTCGCACTGGCGATGAGCGAGTGTCGAAGACCGTCTCCGCACTTGCTGACGTCGCTACTGCCGCTGAATTTGTGGCAGAGCGCGCAGTCGCCGAGGTTCTCGGCGGAGATTGCCATTCGGCCATATCTATCTTTGCGGAGGCTCACGGTGAAGAGCTCTCGATCACGTGCCGCATATTCGAGGCTGAAGGTGTACGCTCCGTTTCATACGCGCACTCAGGTCCAATCAGCAGGGCTGCTGAACTGGGGACCTACGTAGGGCGCGAGGTGCTTAGTCGTGGCGGCGCGGATATCCTTGGGCCGGTCCGTCACACCAGCTAAAACGGGCGCCTGTTAAGGTCTAAAAGCCCACCAGGACACTCCTTGCCATTTTTCTCGTATACCATGGTAATTCCAATGTCCGGCTTATACTCGTGCAGTAAGCCATCTGGCTGCGTAAAGACCGCGTTTTACCAGGGATAGCTCGAAAGCCGAGCTTGGCGTACATCCGCTCAAGCGACTTCTCGCACAGCAAAATACAGAAGTCGGGTCTGTTGTTCTTCACCTGCTGCATCGACAGGTCTAGCATCTTTGTGCTGAGACCTTGATTCCTATAGCCGTCCTTAACGGTGACCCCAGCTAATCCCATGATTACAAGAGGCTTGTCGTCTAAGAGCACCTCTCGCGTCACTACCGCAGAGCGTCCGACCATCTCCGAGCCGTTCCAGGCGATGACAAAGTCTACGTCGATCTCTTTGTCAGAGGGCTGCCATTGATACTTGTCGAATTGATTCTTCATCCACTCATCAAGCTGGCTCACGACCTCCGGGTCCAGCTCGCGTATATTTGATGATTCAATACCAGGTTGAGGAGGATTACAGCTGTTTGAAAGACTCATGAGCTGCCTCCAACGTTGCTTCGATTACATCACCAGTGTGGGCCGCTGACACAAATCCAGCTTCAAACTGCGATGGCGCAAGGTACACACACCTCTCGACCATCGAGTGAAAGAACTTCTTAAAGCGAGCCACGTCAGAACGCTTCGCGTCTTCGTAGGAATAGACAGGTCCATCCTGGAAGAAGAAGCCAAACATGGTGCCAGTGCTTCCCGCAGTGAAGGGGACGTTGCACTTCTTTGCGCCTTCTTTGAGACCTTGCACAAGATTCGTGGTTGCCTCAGCCGTCTTCTCAAACACCCCGGGTTTCGTCCATTCGGCGAGAGTTGCGAGGCCCGCGGCCATCCCGACCGGATTACCCGAGAGCGTTCCGGCCTGATACACTGGGCCGAGTGGAGCCACAACATTCATGACATCCTTTCGTCCGCCGTACAGCCCTACAGGAAATCCGCCGCCGATAACTTTGCCGAATGTCATAAGGTCTGGTGTGACTCCAAACAAACCTTGTGCGCTGGTGAGCGAAACTCGAAATCCGGTCATCACCTCATCAAAGCACAACAGTGCGCCGTATCGACTCGTCAATTCGCGTAGCCCTTCGAGGAATCCTGGGCGCGGCGGTATGTACCCAGAGTTGCCGATCACTGGCTCAAGAACCACCAGAGCAATCTCTTCTGGGAAGCTCTTAAAGAGCGCTTCAATAGCCGGGAGATCGTTAAATGGAACGGTCAGGGTATCTGCAACAACCGACGGCAATACACCGGCACAATCGGGCAGACCAAGGGTCGCCACGCCACTTCCCGCTTTCGCGAGTAGTGGATCGCTTGCTCCGTGATAGCACCCTTCGAACTTCACAATCTTCTGGCGCCCCGTAAAACCGCGGGCAACTCGTACGGCGTGCATCACCGCTTCCGTTCCAGAGCTTGTAAAGCGCATCATCTCAAGCGCAGGGACGTAGCGTTGGATCACCTTTCCCAGTAAAAATTCAGGAACTGCGGGGGCGCCATAGCTCCATCCTTTTGCGAGCTGCTCAGTCACCGCCTCGATGACGACTGACGGTGCGTGGCCTAAAACGAGGGGTCCCCAACTGTTTAAGTACTCGATGTATCGCTTGCCATCTAAGTCGAACAAGTAAGGTCCCTCTCCACGATCGACGATAAACGGCGCCCCACCGACAGATCGCCACGAGCGAACAGGGGAATTTACCCCACCCGGGAATAGACTTTGGCACTCTGAAAAGAACTCAGCGGACTTACGCTCCTCGGACATATGTGATGTAGACTCCTGATGGGGGTGACCACACACCCCTGGGAAGACCTCAAGTATACCGCGTTGGTATTCCAAATCAAACGTGATCGGGCAGCTCTATGACGTTTTTCAGACGTGGTCTGCCGCCAGGGTACGCGAGTGCTACCGCCGAAAATCAGTATTTTCGATAGATAGACCCAAATTTTTTCGCCGTAGCGCGCCTCCTGCCTTAAGAGTATCGGTAAAAGTGCCGTTGACCCCCTCGGGGGCGGCAGCGTACAAAGATGGCCAAGGAAAGGCAGGATAAAACCGATAAAACTCCACGACAGCGCGATTCCGAGTTGTCAGGTGCGCGGCCACCCATCGTCCAGGTGGATCGCGACCTCATCCCTGTATCAAGAGCTGAGCTAAATCCCGAGCACGTAGTGGCGCAAGTGCTTACCGAACATAAGCCCTTCCTTATCACCTTAAAAGAAGAGATTAGAAAAGCGCACTCGTCAGAGCCTTGTGCGCCGTTAAAAAGTATCCGTGCAATCGATGCACTAGTGAGTGCAAGCTTTCGTTTTGTGAGCCAGGGGCCAGAGTTTTTGCTTCCAGGAATTGCTGTGTTTCTCAAAGCTGGTGAAATATGCAAGAAAGAGCTCAATATCGGACTGCCGTCTGTACAGGAGGCGCTCTGCAACTTGCGGGGCCACGAAGATCGTGACGAGCTTATCCCTGTACACAGTCTACTCAGCTCGCCACTGCGAGCTCTTGTTCAAGGTTCAGCGCTCAAGTCTTTGAGCCACACCCCGCTTGACCGTTCCGAGGAGGTTCATTGCGGCGTTCCGCTGATTAAGATCGACTCAAAGTCCAGGCGTCTTCCGAGCTATGAAGGTGGGCCAATCGAGACGGCGCTCCTGACTCACTCGTTCTTGACTCTTATTGAGGAGACGCTCCATGCGAGCCAATCTAAGCGATTAAGTGTTCAATGGGAGTTTCAAATCGCTGCACAGAAAGCTGGACAAAAGCATGAGACAACACTCGAAGATTTATTTATATCGACGCTCGCAATCGAGTACTTTAAAAAGAGCGAGCCTACCATGTTGCGAGGAGCAAAGAAGGTAGACTACATGCCGAAGGCAGGGGAGATCGATGTACTCGGGCGAATTGTTGAGCTTGCAGGGGAGTATGACTTTCCTAAGGAGTGCCTCTTCGCAGAGCTGTCGCAGTACCACGTTGAAACGCGCAGAGACTTTGTGTGTTGGCTTACAGATCGGGGAGCTGTCCCGGATATTTCAGTCGAGGCACAGCCTGAGTTCTATTTCAAGGCTCGTGGTGACGCGTGCCCACTCTCACTGCCTAGCAAGCCTACACTGTCAGGGGAGGCTCGCGAGCTCGGGGAGCTTTTACGAAGCGCCGATACGTCCGCGCACCTCCCGGCAGTTCGGAGTATTCTCGGCGACCCCGCCGAATTCGCCGTGTTGCAGGAGCGTGCGCAGAGGCTTAGTGAATCTCAGATGACACACGTTCTTAGAAATCTCTCGGCCTGGGAAGGGGGATACTGCCTACCAAAGGAGTGGTTTGATCTTACCTACGATGACTATCGAATACACAAGCAGCCGCTCGCTGCTGTCGTGCTTGAGGAATATCTACGTGTACTCGGGCTCTTGATCGAAAAGAGATAAATGAGGCCAATTGCAACGCTCACCTCAGTAGCGGGGGCAAAAGGCTGGTGAGCTGATCTGGCTGCAGTGTCGGAGTTCGAGCAAGTATCTTGTGGGCTCAGCGTGCTACGAGTGCCTGCGATATCGCCTTTAGGGCCGCTCCCGGGGCGATCGAATTCCCCATTCCGCCAGGGCAACTGATATCAGTACACCCGCTGACCTGGGTTATAGCGAACGGGCTGGTACCACCACCCGGACTGCCGCACACGTACTCGTTCCAGTTAAGCTGTTCATGCCAGTTGTGCTCGCTAGGCGCCGCAATGGTCCGGGCGCAGCATACTTTTTTTTGCGGTCGGTATTGTGGCCAAGGCCAGCACCCTAGACATGCGGGCGTTTGTACGTTGAATAATGTTTGTAGTTGCCCAGCAGTAACGGTGATTCTAGCTTTCCTAAAGTTCCATTTTGCACCAACCCCATTAGTAGCTATAGTTAAGGGCTGGTACGGAGAGATACATGGACATCATTTCACATGGACACAATACGTTATCGCGGTCCTCTGCGGGCACAGCAGAAGTTGAGCGAACACGGCAGGACCTTGCCAATTTTGAACTAGGGCGCTTCCTTCTTAGCAACCTTGGCTTAAACGGTTACTGGACCTCGTACGTGCTTATGCACCCGGAGCGAGGGAGGCTCTCAAATGTAAGTAGTGATGGACGCCCTATGACTGGGCTAGAGTCGTGGTTGCTCAATCGGTGTCCTATCTTTCTCGCGACCCAGGAGCGGTTTCGGATATTTCGCGAGCTGACGCAGCCGCATCTTCGCTCTGGGATGCAACTAGCTTCCCTCCCAAGTGGTCTAATGGATGACTTACTCACGCTTGATTACTCTGGTCTCGAGGGGATTGAGCTTACTGCGATAGATCTCGATGCGGCGAGTCTGCGAGAAGCAGAGGCCAACTACAGGCGTATGCAGCCTCCGGCCAAAGTGGTCTTTGAGCAGCGTGATGCGTGGTCGCTTGAATGCCTAGCGCGGTGGGATCTGGTCACCAGTAATGGCTTAAATATTTACGTAGAGGATGACCAGCGCTGTACTGAGCTCTATCGCTCGATAGCTCAAGCGCTTCGGCCGGGAGGTCTCTTTGTTGTTAGTTTTATCACCCCGCCTGGCGAGTGGCAGTCGCATAGCCACGATGATCTACAGTTTCAACGATTCCTTTTCACCGAGGTGGTACCGGTGAAGTGGAGTTGTGTGAGAGATGAAGCAAAGACCCGCCAACAGTTAAGTGATGCAGGGTTTGATCTGCTCACAATACGGTACGATACGCAGAGGATGTTTCCGGCCGTCGTTGCGAAGAGGCGGACGGCGGATCGATAAATTCTATATAGAGGAGCAGGAGCTCCGTGAAGTCGGAGCGCGGACTTTCTAGTCCGCTATGTTACGTATTCCTGCGGTTCTGGAGATCGCCATCACGGCTTCGCTTTTTAAGGCGTGTTCTTATTCGACCACAAAGAGCTATAATCGCACTGTCACCTACGGTGGTGAATCGATGAAGTTACTTTGATGCAAGGGCAGGAGAGCGTGTCCCACGCGACAGGTGATCCGATACTCACATTAGTACAATGAGCCACATACTCTACACATCACTAGTTATCATCCTGGCGTTCGGCGGTCAGGCGCTGTTCGGTTTTGGAGGGGGGCTTGTCGCGGTTCCGCTACTTAGCTTGTTACTCAACGTTGGTGACGCAGTTGTGCTTGTTGCGATTTTTCAGTTTCTCTTTGGCGCGCTGGCGATACGAAATTACCGCTCCGTAGCTTGGTCGCTGATGCCTAGCTTGTTAGTGGGGATGCTGCTGGGTCTCCTTGTTGGGGTGTGGGCTCTACCGCTGCTTCCTGAGCGCTTCCTGCAAGGTCTCCTTTCCGTGACCATAATCGCGTTTTTAGTCGAAGCCGCTCTGGCTCCAGGACTAGGAGCTGTTCGCCCGTCATCTCTCGGGGGGATGTGTGCGGGGGTTGCCTCAGGTTTTTTTCAGGGATGTCTCGGCATGGGCGGACCACCCGTGGTCATGTACCTTAAAAAAATCATCTCGGATACCGTAGTGTTTAGGGCGTCGATGATCTTCTGCCTTTCAGTTGCGAACGCCGTACGTATTCCCCTGGTTGGCTACAACGAGCTTTTTACAGTGGAGATAGGAATACGCTTCCTACAAGCGCTGCCGGCATTTCTCGTTGCTGCGTGGCTTGGTCAGAGGTACCACTATCGAGTACCCGCAAAGGTCTATTTTCGGGTTGTCTATGCTCTGCTTGGTGTCACGGCGGTGATACTGCTAGTTAAGGCTCTTCTTGTAATGCTTGGCAAAGCTAGGTTTAACAAAGAGAACGAGTGGTGTTTACTTCGGCGGAGCAGAAGCTCCGCGGTCCGAAGAGATCGGCTAACGCCGCGCGCCACGCCGTTTGCGCCGTTGCTGTTTTGGTTTGCGGCGGCGCTTGAGGCTCTGCGGGCGCTTTAAGATGGTTGGGGTAACGAGCTCTTCGTCTTTGCCCTGTAGCTCCAGATTTTTAACGAGCACCGCTGGTGCGATCGTTGAGATTGGAAGGAGCCCCGACTCTGCGCCGCAGAAGCCGTTGTCGAGCTCTGGTGAGTCGCCGATCGCAACGATGTTGCTAAGCGATTGAAGCGGAGTGCCGACAAAATTAACGCCGCGCACACACACTTCGCGCCCATTGGGGTACACGAGGGTGGCGTAGGCGATGTCGCCTGAGAACGCTTGGAAGTCGTAGTTGGTGGTGTCAGTTTCGCCGCCGTTTGTTTCGTAGACGATCATGCCGAATGGCTTCTTCTGGCGCTTTATCTCTTGGATAAGTTTTGTTTTGAGTTTGTTGAGCGGCTCGCCGTTCTTGCCCTCGATAATCGTCACAGCCATACGGCTGATCGGTCGTTGGTGTTGCTTTGTGCGCGCGTGCCCGTTTGAGGCGTGGCGGCCACGCTTGAGTGCGGCGCGCGTTGAGAGGTAGCCTTTGAGAACTCCATCTTCGATAAGGACGGTGTCCTGCGCCTTCACTCCTTCGTCATCGTAGGTGTAGGAGCCGATACACTTGTTGCCGTTAAACTCTTTAAGCAGTGGGTTGTCACGCACGGTGATCGGAAGCGAGAAGACCTGCTTGCCTTCCTGATCTTTAAACGTCTGTCCCTCGCCACTGGAGAGGAGCCGGCTGCCCTCGAGGCGGTGGCCAACGGCTTCGTGAAACAGTAAGCCCGCTGGTCCGGGATAGAGCAGGACCGGCCCTGAGAAGGCGTGAATCTTCTTGGCCTGGGCGACGCGCTGAAGCTGTTCGTATTTTTGCAGCACTAGTTTCTTAAAGCTGCGCATATCGGGAAGCTCTGCAAGTGAGCCACAGTTAAGCACAACCTCCTGCTCGAGCCGTGAGCCCTCGTTGGTGAGGCGGTGCATACTGGCGCTAAGGCAGAACACCTGCGAGTTCTGGACGGTTACGGTGCCCTCAGTACTGACGAAGATGCGGGTCTCTTGAGACGCGTCGAACTCAACCCAGCTTCCAGAGAGCTTCGGCAGCTGCGAGATCCACATAGAGGCGCGTTTGCAGAATTTACTCCACGCCTCGTAATCGACGCCGTCC
>Ga0172372_10012822_pt1 | contig 10474 bp, 10 predicted proteins | sample LakKiv5m_2_FD_114544 | JGI IMG/M metagenome (GOLD analysis project Ga0172372, IMG submission 114544) | Freshwater microbial communities from Kabuno Bay, South-Kivu, Congo - kab_092012_9.5m | ecosystem: Environmental > Aquatic > Freshwater > Lake | place: Democratic Republic of the Congo... | reverse complement strand
GCGCGCTCGACGCGCGATTCGCGAGGAAGGAGCGTGTCGAGACACGCGACTGACGAGCGGCGGCGACCCCGGCCCGGGGGGGCGAGCATGCGACGGGAGGGTTTTGCAGCATCCTGCTAGAGGAGGTGGCCGCTCTTGGCGCGCTTCGTCTGCAGGTAGAAGTCGTTGTGCTGGTTCGGCGCGGTGCGCAGCGGGACGTGACCGGCCACCGGGATGCCGGCGCGCGCCACGCCGGCGAGCTTGTTCGGGTTGTTGGTGAGCAGGCGGATGCTCTCCACTCCGAGCAGGCGGAGGATCTCGGCGGCGATGTCGTAGCGCCGAAGATCGTCCGGGAACCCGAGGGCCAGGTTGGCCTCGACCGTGTCCATTCCCCCGTCCTGCAGCGCATAGGCCCGGATCTTGTTGGCGAGGCCGATGCCGCGCCCTTCCTGGGGAAGGTACAGGACCGCCCCGTGCTCGCGCTCCCCGATGTAGGAGAGCGCCGCCTCGAGCTGGTCCCGGCAGTCGCACTTGAGGCTGCCCATGACGTCGCCGGTGAAGCACTCCGAGTGCAGCCGCACCGGGACCTCGGAGCGACCCGCGATGTCGCCCCGCACCACCACGCCGTAGTCCTGGCCGTCGTCCAGACACTCGAAGGCGAAGACCCGGAACTCGCCGAACCGCGACGGGAGGCGCGCCTCCGCGGCGAAGCGGACGACGGGCGAACGGGCAGCGTCACCGAGCGAGGGGGAGTCCAACAATTCCATCATGCCTCCGGGTCGGACTGCCCGAGGCAGTTCCGTGGGACGAGCCCTTTTCGGTTGACCGACGGCCACGAGAAGTGCCGTACTGGCGTGTGCCAGTGAGGGGAATCTGCGCGCGATGCCCCGGAGAGTCAACCGGTGGCCCCGCGACGGGCCCCACGAGAGTGGGGGCGGCTACAGCCGCGGCCGCCCGGAGTGCCTACAAAAACGCAAGAGGGCCGGTGAAACCGGCCCTCTTCGAGACGTCACGCGATCAGGTGTTGAGGGCTTCCTTGAGACCCTTGCCCGCCCGGAACACGGGGATCCGGCGCGAAGGGACCTGGATGACCGCCCCGTTCTTGGGGTTGTGGCCCTTGAACTGCCGGCGCTGCGACACGGTGAAGGTGCCGAAGTCGCTGATGGTCACCTTCTCCCCCTTGGTGAGGGCGTCCTGGACGGTGTCCATGACGATGTTGACGTACTGCGCCGCCTTGATCTTCGGGATGTTCGCCTTGACCGCGAGCTGCTCGGTGAGATCGGCCTTGTTCACGAAACCTCCAACTCTTGCAAATCCAGTAAATGCGAAAAAGACTCGTGTGGGATCTCGTTCCAAAGCCGCTGAAGCCCATGAGGGGCAGCATGACCTCGGACGAGCCTGAAAGGGTAGAGTGTTCTTCCCTTCCAGGCCCCCGCCTATAGCCGCGGGTGCGAAGGCTGCCAACGCGGAAAGGCCAACTTTTTGCGGATGGCGGTTTTTCTACAAATTCAGAAATTACCCAACCGCCCCGCCCGGTGGTCGGAGCCAGCCACCCCGGACCTGCAGCGCCCGGGGGACGACCTCCAGCACCACGGGGCCCTCTCCGAGGGGCTCCCCGTCGTTCTCCATCGGGACGGGCGAGCGGACCTCCACGCGCGAAGCGCGCACCCGGACCACCCCCGGCACCCCGTCGACCCGTCCGTCATAAAGCCGAGGGAGCAGGCGGGCGGCGGTGAACGCCGACAGCGCCGGGATCAAGGTGAGCTCGAACTGACCGTCGCTCATGTCGCCACCCCGGCCGACCCAGAGCCCGGCCCCGCAGTAGTGGCCGTTCGCCACGAAGGCCGCGAGGGTCTCGAGCGTCACGGCTCCGTCGCCGTCCGCCCCGCTCCAGGCCCACTCCACCGGGACCGGGGTCCAGCTCGCCAGCGTGCGGAGGATCGCGCCCACGAAGGTGACCCGGCCGCCGAACCGCTTGGAGGAGGCGTTCGCGATCCGGCACACCTCCGCGTTGGCGCCGAACCCGGCGACGTTCACGAAGTGGCCCACGCGGCCGTCCGGCCAGCGCACCCGGCCCATGTCGAGCGGGAGGGTCATCCCGGTGGCGGCGATCCAGAGCGCGCCGTCGAGGGCCCGTGGGACCTCGAGGCTGCGCACGAGGTCTCCGCCCGTTCCGAACGGCAGCACCGCGAAGATGGGGGGGCGGGGCGCCGCGTCCGGCCCGAGGAGCCCCGAGACCACCTCGTGGCAGGTGCCGTCCCCGCCGAGCGCCGCGACGATGTCCGCCTCCGTCGACGCCTGGCGCGCGAGCTCCGCGGCGTGCCCCGGGGCGGTGGACCATCGGACCTCGGCGCGCTCGAAGGCCCGCGCGACGGCGCGTTCGATCTCGGCGCGCTTCGCGCCCGCCCGGCCCCCGCCCGCGCGCGGGTTGGCGACCACCACCAGCGACTCGCCCCGGTTGCGCGCGCCGTGGCCTTCCTGGACCGCGTAGGGGAGCACCGTACCCGACTTCGCCATCAGCCCACCTCCATCCGTGCCCCGTGCGCCACCAGCCAGGCCGTGCAGAGACCATCGCTGCACACCGCGGCACGCCCCGCGAGCCGCCGCACGTTCTCTTCGGCGACCCGACGGGCGGCCTCGGGCTCTCGCTCGTCGAACCCCTCGTTGCGCCCGCAGCACGCCAGCTGGTGGGGCGCCGGCTCCACGCCGCTGCCGCAGGGGACGAAGCGGATCGCGCCCGGAGGAGCGGCGGCCGGAGCGTCCCGCCGCGGGGGGGCGGGCCGGCCGAGCTGCAGCGCGACGGGCACGTGGTGCTTGCAGTGGTCCGTGCAGGCGCCGCAGGACAGGCACAGGCGGGTGAGCTCCGTCGCGTCCACCTCGCCCAGCGCCCCCGCCCGCGCGAGGAGGAGGCCCGCGGACATCGCCGTGGGCGTGGCGGCTTCGTCTCCCGTGGCCACCGCCACCGGGCACACGTGCCGGCACAGTCGGGGGCAGTAGGCGCAGACCTCCAGCTCAACCGGCACGGCAGACCTCCGCGAGGGCCGAAGCCGCCGGACCCCGGAGCTCCCAGCCGTCCGCGAGGACGCGGGCGGGCCGGACCCCGGGCGCCAGGCTGGTGACCTTCACGCCGGCCTCGGCGGCCGGGAGCACGGGGACGGTCAGCGTCTCCAGGGCCCCCTGCGGCAGGGCGCGGCGCAGGTCGGGCCCCGCGGCGCTCCGCGGTACCGGAGGGAGGTTGAGCCGGCGCCCTTCGATCCGCGCGGACACACCGACCACGGCGGTGTCCCAGGGCTCGACCACCACCGTCGAGGCGGCGAGAGGGCCGGGCGTGGGATGCCGCAGCACCCAGCCGGCGGCCGCCAGCTCGCGGTCGCGCACCTCGGCGGGGGCGTGGGCGTCCAGCGTGGCCAGGCGGGAGACCGCATCGACCCCGAGGGCCGGCGCGGGCGGCTCCGGCGTGTCCACCTCGGGAAACAGCCGACCCGGATTCAGGATCCCGGCGGGATCGAGTCGCCGCTTGAGCGCCAGGTAGAGCGGGCGGAGGGCGGCGAGCTCCTTGCCCGCGGCCGCCATCTTCAGCTGGCCGACCCCGTGGTGGTGAGCGACGGTACCACCCGCCGCGGCGGCCGCCGCCAGCGCATCCGCCCAGGCGGCGTCGTAGACCGCCTCCTCCCCGCGGCCCGCGAAGGTGAAGTAGATGCTGCAGCCTTCCTGGTAGGCGTGCGAGAAGTGGGCCATCACCACCGCGTGGCGGGCCAGGGCCTCGCGCACGCCCGCGTAGAGGTCCGCCAGGCGGGACCAGGGCGCCGCCACCTCCATCGTGTCCGCGAAGCCGCCGTGGGAGAACACCGGCGCCAGCTTGTAGCTCACCTCGTGCCGATGCTCGTACCAGTGGACGCCGGGGTCCGGACCGAGGTCGGCGCCGCCGGCGCCCAGGAGGAGCTCGTGCCCCGCCTCGGCCAGGACCCGGTTCACGTCCGCGGGTCCTTCCCAGCCCGCGATGAGCACGCAGCCGGACGCCATCGAACGCACGATGCCGTTCACCAGGCGCGGGAGGGCCAGCGGAAGGGAGAGGGCGTGGCGCCGGAGCGCCGGGGTGCGCTCGACCCGGTCGGTGAGCGCCCGCAGCCACGCGCCGTGCCCGGCGTCCCGCGTGGCGGTCCCCTTCCCCGCGAGCCGGGTGTCCACCGGATCGTAGAGGCGGAGCACCGCCGGGTGCAGCTCGGCCTGCATCAGGCTGCGCATCGCCTCCAGCGCACCCTCGGTGGTCGCGAAGCGGTACCCACGCAGCCACCGGGCCTCGGGGATCGGCACCACGCGCACGGACAGCTCGGTGATCACCCCGAGCGAGCCCTCGCTCCCCAGGAACCACGGGTGGAGGTCCTCGCCCCCTTCGGACCAGGCCCCCGTCGACACCACGCCCTTGGGCGTGACCACCCGCATGGCCTCGACCATGTCGGGGAAGGTGCCGTAGCGGCTCGAGAACTGGCCTGCCGAGCGGGAGGCCGCCCACCCGCCCACCGTGGAGCACCAGATGGACGAGGGGCTGTGCCGCGTGGCCCAGCCTTCGAGCGCGAGCGCATCTTCCAGGTGCTGCCCGAGCACGCCGGCCTCGACGCGCACCCGTGCGTCGCGCACCGCGCCGATGCGGCGAAGCCGCTTGAGGTCCATGGTGACCGCGTCGGCCCGCCCGGCCGCCGCCCCGCAGACTCCGCTGCCGGCGCCCCAGGGCACGACCGGCACGCCCTCCCCGGACGCCCAGGCGAGCACGGCCGCAACCTCTTCCTCGCTCTCCGGCCAGCACACGGCGGCGGGCAGCGGCCCCGGGTCACCGTGGGCGAGGCGCAGCGTCTGCCGGGGCCAGAGGTCCCGCGCCACCGCGAGCCGCGCCGGCAGTCCGTCCGAAAGCGAAACTCGGCGGCCGAGGGAAGCGAGGTCCACGACCGCTCCTATCGCCGTCCCCGAACGCTCAGGCCAGAATTAGCAAGGCGCCCGAAGGTTGCCCTTCGGGCGCCGTGACGGTGAGAGCGGGCGGGGGGTACCCATCCGTCTCCGGCCGCTGCGTCTCCGCCGTCGAAACATGCAAGGTCCGGGCCAGAGCGCGAGGACCCGTCGATTCGTTCGACCACGTCGGCATCCTCGCCGATCCGCACGCCGCGTCCGCGGAGACCGACCCCGCCTACCCTGACACCGATGTCGCGCCCGCGGCGTTCCGGGAGAATTCCGACAGAAACTCACCCACCGCGTCGGCCACCGCCCAGGGCTGCTCCACCGGGTGCATCAGCTTCCCGCCAGGGATCACCCGCACGAAACCTCCGGGACGGCGAGCCACGAAAAAGTCCATTTCAGAGGCCGGATAGAGCCCGTCGGCGCCCCCCCAGCAGACCCCCGCCCGAGGGGGGAGTCCGTCCAGGCCCGGCAGGGGATCCACGAGGCTCGAGAGGTACGCCACGAGGCAAGCCCGCCCGGCCGCCGTCTCCACTCTTGACATGGCAAGTGCGCCAACCGTGTCGCGGTCCATCGCGTACGGGTTCATCACCGCCCGCCGCAGCCCGGCCGAGGACGAGAGCCATCCCACCCAAGGGCCCGGCCGGACCAGGTTCGCGAGCAGCCGCGGGCTGGCTCCCGCGACGCGCGCGAGCAGCGAACTGACCGGGTCCAACCGGGTGATCGGCCCGTCCATGGCCAACACGCCGGCGAAGCCGGAGGCGGCGAACACCGCGGGGAGCGCGAGCCCGTGCGCCACCGCCACCACCGGGCGGGGGGCTCGGGCGACCCGCTCGCTGAGCACCTCGGCCCGATCCTTCCAGCCGCCCGGCGCGGCGGGGTCGAGCAGCTCCACCTCCGCCCCGAGGCCCAGGCGACGCCGGACCTCGGCGAACAGCCCGTGTTCCACGGGTGGGCCCGCGATGAACCAGACGTCGGGGGAGGAGGGGGGATGCGGAGCCAAGGGTGTGGTCGCGCGCGAGGCCGTCGATTAGGGCCCGACGGATCTGCGCCGGACTCCGCCGTGTATGACCTGATCGTCGAAGACGCCACGATCCTCAGCAGCCGCGGGCGTACCGTCGCGGACATCGCCGTGGAGGAGGGCCGGATCGTCTACGTCGGGCACCGTCCCGCGGGCCGCGCCCGAACGCGCGTGTCGGCCATCGGACGCTTCGTCATGCCGGGCATGGTGGACACCCACGTGCACTTCCGGGACCCCGGGCACGCCCACAAGGAGGACTGGGAATCCGGCTCGCGCGCGGCCGTGACCGGCGGGGTCACCACCGTCTGCGACATGCCCAACACCAACCCGCCCACGCTCACGCGGGCGGAGTGGAACGACAAGCGCGGCCTGGCCGAGGCGCGCTCCCGGGTCGACTTCGGGATCTGGGTCGGCGCCGCGGCCGGCAACCTCGCCGAGGCGGACGAGCTCATGCGCTCGGGAGACGCCTGCGGCATCAAGGTGTTCATGGGGGCCTCCACCGGCCCCCTGCTCGTGGACGACGCGACGCTCGTGCGCGTCTTCCACGAGACCCAGGGGCTCATCGGCGTGCACGCCGAGGACGAGTCCATGCTGGTCGACGCACGAAACCAGTTCGCCGGCGTCGCCGCCCCGGACCACAACGCCGTCCGCCCCCCGGCCGCCGCGGCCGCCGCCGTGCGTCGGCTCGTCGAGCTGGTTCGCGAGACCCGGCGGGACGTCCACATCTGCCACCTCACCACCGCCGCCGAGCTGGCGGTGCTCGATCCCGTCCGGGGCGACCTGCCCATCACCACCGAAGTCACCCCCCAGCACCTCCACCTCTCCACCGAGAGCGCCCTCGGGAACTGGATGAAGTGCAACCCACCCATCCGCAGCGAGCTCGATCGGCGCGCACTGTGGACCGCGGTGAAGCGCATGCAGATCGACACCCTCGGCTCCGACCACGCCCCCCACACCCGGGCCGAGAAGGAGCGCCCGTACTGGGAGGCGCCCTCCGGCATCCCCGGCGTCGAGACCAGCTTCCCCTTGATGATGGCGGCGGTGAAGCTCGGCCGTCTCTCCCTCGAGCGCTTCGTCCAGCTGGCCTGCGAGGCCCCGGCGCGGCGTTTCGGGTTCCGGGACAAGGGGTTCGTGGAGGTGGGCAAGGACGCCGACCTGGTCATGTTCACCGAGGGCGAGCTCACCCGCCTGGACGCTTCCGACCTCCAGACCCGGGTGGGCTGGAGCCCCTTCGTGGGGCAGCGGCTCGCCCCGAAGCCCGAGTGCGTGTGGATTCGCGGCACGGTCGTGGCCGCCCGAGGGAAGCTCGTGGACGACAGCGTCCGCGGGAAGCTGGTGCGCCCCTCGCTCGCCTCGGCCTGAGGGCTCGCGCGGGGGCGGGTGGGGTGTGGACGCCGTCGGTCGAGCCGAAGCCCGACCGGACCCGGCCGCCACCGTCCCGTTGACGACGACGCCCACACCCCGAAACGCACCGCGGCTCAGGCCTCGGCGGCGACGAAGGCCCCGGGCGAAGCCCGGAGGTCCGCGAGGAGCCGGCGGAAGAGCTCACCGTCCGCCTCGACCGCCGTCATCGCCGCCTCGCGCCCGTTGCCGAGCCGCTGCTCGCCGTAGGCGTACCAGCTGCCGCTCCGGGAGACGACTCCGCGCTCGGCGGCCAGGTCGAGCACCTCGCCGACGCGGTTCACGCCGCGGCCGAAGAGGATGTCGAACTCCACCTGCCGGAACGGCGGGGCGAGCTTGTTCTTCACCACCTTCACCCGCGTCCGGTTGCCGATGGGCTCCTCCCCGCGCTTCAGCGCGCCGATCCGCCGGACCTCGAGCCGCACCGAGGCGAAGTACTTCAGCGCGTTCCCGCCGGTGGTGACCTCGGTGGGGCCGAAGGTGACACCGATCTTCTGCCGGATCTGGTTGATGAAGATGAGGATCACCCCCGTCCGCGACACGGCCGAGGTGAGCTTGCGCATCGCCTTGTTCATCATCCGGGCCTGCAGCCCGACCTGGGTGTCGGCCATGTCGCCCTCGAGCTCCTCGCGGGGCACCAGGGCGGCCACCGAGTCGACCACGACGAGGTCCACCGCCGCGGATCGCGCCAGCGCCTCGGTGATGTCCAGCGCCTGCTCGCCGCTGTCGGGCTGGGACAGGACGAGGTCCTCGAGGCGGACCCCGAGGGAGCGGGCGTAGACCGGGTCGAGCGCGTGCTCGGCGTCGATGAAGGCGCACCGCCCACCCGTCGCCTGGACCTCGGCGAGCGCGTGCAGGGCGAGGGTGGTCTTGCCGCTGGCCTCGGGTCCGTAGATCTCGATGACCCGGCCCCGCGGGTAGCCCCCGCAGCCGAGCGCCAGGTCGAGCGAGACGCTCCGGGTGGAGATGGTGTCCACCGGTTCCGGGTTCGCGTCCAGCTTCATGATGGCGCCCTTGCCGTGCGCCTTCTCGATGGCTTGGAGGACGGTCCGGAGCGCGTCGGCGCGGCCGTCAGAGGTGTGTTGCAGGTCGAGCATGTCGTTTCTCCGCCGGGCGTGGGCCCGGATGTTGGGTGAAGTCGCGGGCCACACGGGTGCGCCGCGCGACAATCCGGAGGCGGTCGCCCTCGGCGACCTCCACCGGAAGGGCGTCGAGGGGGAGCTCTGAGACGGAGCGGCCGCACCACTCGACGACGGCCCAGCCGTCCTCGATGCGGTCGACCACCGCCTCCACACAGGGAAGAGGGATCACGCGGCCTCCTGCTCGTCGCGCGGGAGACGGAGCGCGATGGCGGCGTGGATGTGCTCGGGGGCCACCTGGACGCGGCCTTCGAGGTCCGCAAGCGTGCGGGCCACCCGGAGCATGCGCCCGGCGACGCGGGCCGAGAAGCCCTGGTGGTCCATCAGGGCCTGGAGGGACGCGAACACGCCCGGGCCAGCGTCCACGACCTCCCGCACCCGGTCCGCGGGGACGGAGGCGTTGGTGAGGGCGCCTCCGAACCGCGCGTGCTGTCGGCGCCGGGCGGCCTCCACCCGCGTCCGCACCGCAGCGCTGGACTCGCCGTCGGGCCCGGCGAGCAGGTCCAACGAGGCGACGGGCAGGAGCTCGACCCCGAGGTCGAGCCGGTCGACCAGGGGACCGGAGAGTCGGGCCTGGTAGCGGGCGCGATCTGTCGCGGTGCAGCCGCACGGGCGCGTCGGGTGCCCGAGGTAGCCGCACGGACAGGGGTTGGCCGCCGCGACGAGCATGAACGACGCCGGGAGGAGCACCGTGCCCGCCGCTCGGGAGAGCACCACCCGACGATCCTCCAGCGGAGCACGCAGCGCCTCCCGTACGTGGCGCGGGAACTCGGGGAACTCGTCCAGGAACAGGACGCCGTGGTGGGCGAGCGTGACCTCGCCGGGCCGGAGGGTGGATCCGCCAAGCAGCCCGGCGGAGCTCACCGAGTGGTGGGGGGCCCGGAACGGCCGGCGGTCGACGATGCCCCCGTCGGCCGGTCGCAGCCCGGCGATGGAGTGGATCCGCGTGCACTCGAGGGCCTCCGATCGCTCGAGGGCGGGGAGGATCGAAGGGATGCGGGCGGCGAGCATCGACTTGCCGCACCCGGGGGGACCCACGAGCAGCAGGTTGTGCCCGCCGGCCGCGGCGACCTCGAGGGCGTGCCGGGCGACCGGCTGGCCGCGCACTTCTCGCAGGTCCAGCGGGGGCGGACGGTTGGCCTCGGGAGGGTGGGCCGGGGGATCGGAGGGAACCAGCTCGCCCTCGAGCAGGTCCACCACCTCGCGCAGGCTCCGGACCCCCACGACCTCGATTCCATCCACGAGCGCGGCTTCCCGCGCGCAGGCCAGGGGAACCACCACCCCGCGCAGCCCGAGGTCCCTGGCCAGGCACGCCATGGCCAGCACCCCGCGGACAGGACGCGTCTCGCCCGACAGGGCGAGCTCGCCCACGAACAGCCACGGGCGACACCGCTCAGCTGGCACGCGCCCGGCGGCCCCCAAGATGGCCACCGCCATGGGGAGGTCGAACCCCGGCCCTTCCTTGCGGAGGTCCGCCGGCGCCAGGCTCACCACGACCCGCGCCCGCGGGAAGTCGATCCCTGTCTCCTTCAACGCCGAGCGGATGCGGTCGGCGCTCTCGCGAATCGACGGAGCCGGCAGCCCCACGATGGAGACCGCAGGGAGCCGGCGCACCAGGTCGACCTCGACCTCCACCGGGACCGCTTCGACCCCCACCACCGTCGCTGTGTACACGCTCGTCGACATCACGCCCGCCTCCAGGGGGCGCGGAGGGTCGATGCAGGGGCCGTGCCGAGTCCAAGTACTTGAAACTACACGACGGGCGTCAGCTCGATCCGACGGACGTCCGTCACCGACCGACGGACGTCCGTCGGCCGAAGAGCGTCAAGGGGCAATCCACCGAATCGGCGCGCGGCAGCCGCGAGGCGAAAAATGAAGAACCCCCGCTCGCGAAAGCGAGCGGGGGTTCAAGGGGAGGCCGGCGACTACCTACTCTCCCACACCCGCGAGGGTGCAGTACCATCGGCGCAAGAGGGCTTAACTTCCG
>Ga0172372_10012821_pt1 | contig 10474 bp, 10 predicted proteins | sample LakKiv5m_2_FD_114544 | JGI IMG/M metagenome (GOLD analysis project Ga0172372, IMG submission 114544) | Freshwater microbial communities from Kabuno Bay, South-Kivu, Congo - kab_092012_9.5m | ecosystem: Environmental > Aquatic > Freshwater > Lake | place: Democratic Republic of the Congo... | reverse complement strand
TGTCCGGGCCCGAGATGACGCTCATCTTCGTGATCCTCGGGATCGTCGGTGTGGCCATCGGCGTGATCGGCGCGGCCATCGCCGTCAGCCGGTTCCTCGACGTCTGATCAGCCGACGAAGGTCGAGGCCACAGCGGTGACCGAGCCGGTGGCCACCTCGTAGACGAATCCGGCCACCGCCGTGCCCACCGGCAGGAACGGGCATCGACGCACCGCCTCCACGTCCTCGGCCAGGGCCATGGCAGGGTCGGCGATGAGGTGGAAGTCCACATCGGCCGGGTCATTGCCCGTTCGTTGGACCACTCGGTCACGCAGCGACGGCAGATCGATCTTGGCCGCGCCGCAGTCAGTGTGGTGGACGATGGCGATGCGTTCCACCTCGAGCTGGTTCACCGACTTGATGAGTGAGCGCAACATGTCGGCGGTCACCCGGGCACCGGCGTTGCGGACCACGTGCACGTCACCGGGAGCGAAGCCGAAGATGGCCAGAGGGTCGATCCGGCAGTCCATGCAGGTGACGATGGCCAGTCGTCGTCTCGGTATCGGTTCGAGCGCCCCGAAGGCGAAGGTCGTCGACCACTCCGCCGCACCCTCGACCATGTCCCGGAACGCATCCACGAGCGCCGACTCTAGGGCGAGGTCGCAGGAGGCCCGTGCGGAGGTCCGGTACGGTCGTCGCGTGCCGTGGATGGACGTGGCCCGCAGCGAGGATCTCGTGCCTGCCGGTCGACTGACGGTGTCGCTGGCCGATCGTGATGTGGTGGTGTGGCGGACGCAGAGCGGACGACTGGCCGCCGCCGATGCCCGCTGTCCCCATCAATGGGCGCATCTCGGCGCCACCGGGATCGTCGACGGCGAGGTACTGGTGTGTCCCAGTCACGGGTGGTGCTTCGAAGCCGATGGCGCCGGGTTCAAGAGGTCGGCCTCGGGGCGGCGGGACGAGAAGGCGTCAGTGGACACCGTGGCTGTTCGAGAGATTGACGGGATCATCGAGATCGACACTGGTGACCGCCCCGGTGGGGGTGTGGCCCACACCGAGGTCCACCGTCCCTAGAGTGTGCGAAGCAGTTTCGACGACGGAAGGATCGAGATGCCTGCCAATCCGGTACTGAACGACCAGCGATTCGAGAAGGTCATCGCCGACGGGTACGGCACGGCCGTCGGGGATCGTCGCACCATGACCCTCGGTGGAACCATGACGGCGCTGGGCGTCATCTTCTCCCTGCTCATCGCCGCTGCCGTGTTCGGCTGGACGCGCGTGCAGCAGACGCTGGGCCCTGTGCTCACGTCGGACGGTCAACCGGTGATGGACGAGGCCGGTCGTCAGGTGTACCAGAACACCACCTCGATCCCGGGTTGGATCATCATCCCGTTGCTGGCGGCGCTGGCCTTCGCCTTCGCCACGATCTTCAAGCCCAAGCTCGGCATGGTGTTCGCGCCGCTCTACGCGCTGTGCGAGGGCGTGGTGCTCGGTGCCATCTCGGCCGTCTACAACGCCAGTTGGGACGGCATCGTCATGCAGGCGGTGCTGGCCACTCTGTCGGTGGTGGCGGTGATGTTCGTGCTGTGGGTCACCCGCGTGATCCGGGTCACGCAGAAGTACATCATGATCACCCTCGCCGCCACGCTGGGCATCGGCGTGATGTACCTGGCCACGTGGGTGCTGTCGATCTTTGGAGCCGACATCACCTTCTGGCGTCAGCCGTCGTTGCTGGGCATCGGGATCAGCGTGGTGATCGTGATCGTGGCCGCTATGAACCTGGCCATCGACTTCGAGTTCATCGACAAGTCGGTGAAGTCGGGGACGGCGCCGCGCAGCATGGAGTGGTACGCCGCCTTCGGGGTCACCGTCACGATCGTGTGGCTGTACCTGGAGATCCTGCGACTGCTGGCGCTGCTCCGGTCCCGCTAAGCCGGGTCGGCTTCCGGACCGGCGCTGCGGCCGTTGGCCACTTCCGAGCGCCGTCGGGCCATCCACGCCCGGTAGAAGACGGTCAGCACCACGGCCATCATCACGACTCCGCCGATGAGCAGCGGGACTCCGGCAGCGCGTTCACCGCTGGCGTCCTGACGCGGGCGCACCTGCCGTTCGACGAAGCCGAGACCGGGCACGGTGCCGCTCGGGCCGATCAGAGTGGAGGTGGTGGTCGACGGATCCACGGCCTGAGGCTAGGGCCGAGTCGTCCCCGATCGACGCCGTCGCTCAGGACGTGGTGCTGCCGCCGTTGATCTGGATGGTCTGGCCGGTCACCCATTCCGACTCGGGCGCAGCCAACCACACCACTGCCGACGCGATGTCCTCGGGTCGTCCGGTCCGACCCACCGGGATCTGACTGGCCAGTGCCTCGGTGTGGGTGCGGTCCTTCAACTCCATCAGGCCGATGGCCAGCGTGTTGGCCGTGACGCCGTCCCGGGCGTTCTCGATGGCCAGGTGCCGCATGAACCCGATCGCGCCTCCCTTGCCGCCGGCATAGGGCGACACCCCGAGGCGCAGACCGACCAGGCCGGCACCCGAGGCGATGGTGATGATGCGACCCCACCCGCGTTCGCGCATCGGGTTGATGACGACGTGCGCGCAGTTCATGACGCCGTAGAGGTTGACGTCGATGGGACCGCGCCAGTCGGCCGGATCTGACTCGCGGAACTGGGTCGGCACCATCCCGTGGGCGCCTCCGTTCCCGGCGTTGTTGACGAGGATGTCGATGGGCCCGAGCGCCGCGACTGCGGCGGCCACGCCGGCGACGACCGCGTCGTAGTCGGTGACGTCGAAGGGCACGGCGACGGCCCGGCCGCCGGCGGCCACGATCTGTTCGGCCTGGGCCTGCGCCCGCTCCGCCACGTAGTCGTTCACGGCCACGGCGGCGCCCTGGGCGGCCAGTGCCCGGGCGATACCGGCCCCGACGTTCTGACCCGCTCCGGTCACGAGCGCCGTGCGTCCCGTCAGTTCGAACATCTCCTGTCCCTCTTCCCGGGACCACTCGGTCCCCATCGTTCCCCACGGTCCCGGCCGATCTCGCCGCAGTGCGGTTGTCGTCCGATGCCGTCGATGCGTCACCATACAGAGGTGGAGTCGAGCGAACCGGTGACGATGGTGGACGAGATCGAACGCCAGCGGGCGAGCCTCGTGCTGGAGCGCGCCTTCGTCGCCGCGCAACTGGGCATGCCCTCGGAGGATCACGAGACCGCTCTCGATCTGCTGCGGATCCAATTGGGTGCCCTGCTCGTCGACCATCTCGCGCCCGACGAGCGGACGATCGAGTACAGGGGCTCCCATCGGGCCAGCATCGAGGATCACTGGCAGCGGATGGTCACCACCGCCGTCACCCACACCTTCCTGCTCGGGGGCGGATTCGTGCAGCCCGAACCGCTGCTGGCTGCGGTCGTCGACCATCTGGAGCGGACCTCGGCCGGGGGAGAGGGCACCCGTCGCCCCCCACTCGACCATGGCCGACTCGTGCTCGGTGTACTCGAGGATCTCGCCGTGTTCGAGGCCACGGCCCGCGCCGGACGCATGGCCGGCCCTGCCGACATGGCCGCCCTCGTCGACCTGATCGCCCTCGCCGCCATCGGCGCCGTCCGGGGCGACCCACCGGCCGGCGCGCCCGCCTCACCGGCGGCGAGGGGGCGGGGCCGATGGTCGCGATCCACCGCCATGGTGGCGGCGTCGTTCGGCATCCCCGACGCCTCGCTGGTCGAAGCGACCAAGGAGGGCTGGGTGTGTGACGCCTGTGGCTGCTTCTTCGCCGGCACCGTGGAGGGATCCGTCGCCCATCCCGATCGGTTCGCACCGATCGGCCGTCGAGGGCCCTGCGATGGTTCGACTGAGTGCGCGTGTCACGCCGCGCCCGTGCGCCGCGAGATCCGCTGATCGATCCGTCGTGATGGGGTGCCGTCAGTAGACGATGACGCCCCGGATGTTCTTGCCGTCGCGCATGTCCTGGTAGCCCTGGTTGATCTCGTCGAGGCTGTAGGTGCGGGTGACCAGTTCGTCGAGCTTGAGCTTGCCGGAGCGGTACAGGCCGAGCAGCTTGGGGATGTCCGAGCGCGGGTTGGCCGAACCGAAGATGGTGCCCACCAGCGACTTCTGCTGCATGGCGAAGGCGAACAGGTTGAGGGTCACGTCGTTGTCGTTCATGTTGGCCACCGAGGTGAACACCAACTTCCCGCCCTTGCCCACCATGTTCATGTAGGTCTCGACGTCGGAACCCTTGCCCTCGCCGACCGTGTTGATGACCACATCGGCATTTCGACCCCAGGTGAGTTCGCCGAGGAGCGCCATGGTCTCCTCCGGCGTCGAGGCACTGTGGGTGGCGCCGAACTTCATCGCCTGCTCGCGCTTGAACTCCACCGGATCGAGGGCGATCACGTGGCGGGCGCCGGCCATCGCCGCGCCCTGCACAGCGTTCATGCCCACGCCACCGGTACCGATGACGACGACTGTGTCGCCGGGGGCCACATCTCCGGCGTAGGTGGCCGAGCCCCATCCGGTGGTCACGCCGCAGGCGACGAGGCAGGCCTTGTCGAGGGGCAGATCGGGCTCCACCTTCACCAGCGAGTTGATGTTCATCACCGAGTGCTCGGCGAACGTGCCCAGACAGCACATGGTGGCGATGTCGGAACCGTCGAGGGCGTGGTGGCGGGCCGTGCCGTCGGCCTGCCGACCCGACAGCAGGTAGGCACCCGAGTCGCACAGGTTCTGCTGGCCCTTGGCGCATGATGGGCACCGCCCGCACGACGGCACGAACGATGTCACCACGTGGTCGCCCACGGCCAGCTCGGTCACGCCCGGACCGACCTTCTCCACGACGCCGGCACCCTCGTGGCCGAGGATGATCGGGTACTGCTGCCAGCCGAGCATCTCCACGATGGCCGGATCCATGGCCATGTCGCCGGTCACCATGTGCTCGTCGGAGTGGCACATCCCCGAGGCCACGAATCGAACGAGGACCTCGTTCTCCTTGGGATCGTCGAGCTCGATCTCCTCGATCACGTACTCGGTGTGCGGTCCGTACAGAACGGCGGCTCGGGTCCTCATCGATGCTCCTCGCGGGGGTGGGTCGTTGGTGCCCGTCATGTTACGTTGAGCGCCGACCGGGCGTGCTTGCGTCACATGCCGAGGGGTGGCCCGCTGCGGTCCGGAGGGGGAACATCATGACCACACCGATCGCCCAGCGTCTCGGGATCGAATTCCCGATCTTCGCCTTCTCGCACTGCCGCGACGTCGTGGCCGCCGTGACCAATGCCGGCGGATTCGGCGTCCTAGGGGCGCTGGCCTACGGGCCGGAGCAGTTGGAGATCGAACTGGCGTGGATCGACGACCACGTCAACGGCCGTCCCTACGGCGTCGACTTCGCCATGCCCGTCAACTACGTGGGCAAGGGAGGCGGGGAGGACGCGTCGTTCGAATCGCTCGACGCCATGATCCCGCAGCAGCACCGCGACTTCGTCAACTCGCTGCTCGAACGCCACGGCATCCCCGAACTCCCGCCCGAACTCGAAGGGGGCCCGGTGGCCGCTGCCGGTCTCGGCGTCGATGAGATGGGTCCCAGTCAGGTCGAGGTGTGCCTGGCCCATCCCAACGTGCGGATGATCGTCAATGCGCTCGGGCCGCCGCCGCTGTACGTCATCGAGCGAGCCCATTCCGCCGGTCTGTTCGTGGGCGGTCTGGCCGGCTCGAAGGTGCACGCCGAGCGTCAGGTGGCCATCGGGGTCGACGTGATCGTGGCCCAGGGCACCGAGGCCGGCGGTCATTGCGGCGAGATCTCGACGATGGTGCTGGTGCCCGAGGTGGTCGATGCGGTCGGTCCCGACGTGCCCGTGCTCGCCGCCGGCGGAATCGCCACCGGTCGGCAGATGGCCGCGGCGATCGCTCTCGGCGCCCAGGGTGTGTGGACCGGTTCGATGTGGCTCACCGTGGCCGAGGCCGACACCAACCCCATCGCCTTGGAGAACATGCTGGCGGCGACGTCGCGAGACACCGTCCGGTCCAAGGCCATGACCGGCAAGCCGGCTCGTCAGTTGCGCACGGCGTGGACCGAGGCGTGGGAGGGCCCGGAGTCGCCGGGCACGCTGCCCATGCCGCTGCAGGGGATCCTCCATCAGGAGGCCGGTCGTCGCACGATCCGGGCCGGCTCACGGGAGCTGGTCGGGTTCCCGGTCGGGCAGATCGTCGGCCGGCTGAACAAGGTGCGACCGACGCGCGAGGTGATGCGCGACATGGTCGAGGAATGGATCGAGACGACGCAGCGCATGGCGTCGATCCTCGGCGACTGAACACGACCGGATCAGGGAGGAACCATGATCGACACCGAGGCCCCACCGCTCCACCTGCCCGAGACCTACGCGCACGGAGTGCCCTACGAGTACTACCGCTGGTTGCGCGACAACGATCCCGTCGCCTGTCTGCCCCATCCTCGCTACCAGGGCGAGAAGTTGTGGGTGGTGACCCGGCACGAGGACGTGCAACGGGTGTCACGGGACGCAACGACGTTCCACAACTCGCCGGACCCGTTCATGGACGACGGTCAGAGCGATCCCGCGTCCGGCGGTTCCGAACTGCTCATGATCAGTCTCGACGCGCCGGATCACATCAAGCTGCGCAAGCTGATCAACAAGGGATTCACGCCCCGACGGGTGGCGGCGCTCGGCGACATGCTCCGCCAGCGCACGAACGACATCATCGACGGCCTGGCCGATCGCCACCACGCCGATCTCGTGCACGATCTGGCCCTGTGGCTGCCCCTGCACGTGATCGCCGACATGGTGGGAGTGCCCGAGGCCGACCGAGCGATGGTGTTCGACTGGACGGAGAAGACCTTCGGGTTCGACCCCACCACCACGGCCGAGGAGCGCGGGCAGGCCGCCGCCGACATGTTCGCCTACGCCGATGCCATGTGCGCCGAGCGGGCCAACGACACGGTTCCCCGTGACGATCTCATGAGCGTGCTGCTCAACGCCGAGGTGGAGGGGGAGAAGCTCACGGCCTTCCAGATCGAACTGTTCTTCATGCTGTTGCAGAACGCCGGCTCGGAGACGACTAGGAACCTGATCACCACCGGCACGTTGGCGCTGCTGCAGCATCCCGAGCAGTACGAGCTCGTTCGCAACGACCTCGAGTTGGTGCCGGCCGCCATCGAGGAACTGCTCCGTTATTCCACGCCCGTCATCCACTTCACCCGCACTGCGGCGATCGACACCGAACTGGGTGGCCAGCACATCGCCGCCGGCGAGCGGGTGCTCATGGTCTACGCCTCGGCCAATCGCGACGAACGGGCCTTCACCGACCCCGACCGGGTCGACGTTCGTCGCGACCCCAACGACCATGTGGCCTTCGGCGCCGGTGGCCCGCACTTCTGTCTCGGGGCCAGCCTCGCCCGCATCGAGGGACGGGTGATGTTCGAGGAGATCCTCACCCGCTTCGACGGGCTCCGTGTCGCCGGAGATCCGGCGACGTTCGATCGGGTGCACTCGAACCTCATCGACGGGTACAACCACGTCCCCATCGAATGGGATGCCATCGCCCCCGCTCGCTGATCGCGCTGGCGACTGAACGGACTGCGCCGTCTGGTCAGACGGTGACGAGCAGGACCAGCGAGAGCGCGAAGGCGGTCGCCGAACCGATCACCAGGGCCCGGGAGCGCACCCGGGTCGTGGTGCGCGCCGTCGTGGCGGCCAGGTGCCCCCGCAGCGACAGGACCAGCGCGACGCCGGTCACGGCCACGAGGGCGATGGCCACGAGGTGGTCGATCCCGGTGAACGGATGCACCAGCCGGTCGAACAGTGTCTGCTCGTCGGGTACGGCGTGGGCCAGCAGCGCCATCGATTACTCCTCCGGGTGATCGGCAGATGCCGAGCGTAGTGACGCCGAGCGACGTCCACGCGGCAGGGGCTGCGCCAGCCCGTGCCTTTCGTCCGCGCTGGGTTCGGGGGTCGGCCATGATGGGGCGGTCCGAGTGGGGTGCTCGAGGGGGAGACAGTGGACGAAGACGCAGTGGCCCGGTTCCAGATGACCGGTCAGGACGTTCCGTGGTTGTTGTCGCGTTTGGCCGATCGGCGGCCCGACCATCCGGTGCTGGTGTGGGAGCCCCGATCGGGGGTCACTCGCACATGGACCTATGCCGAGTTCTGGACCGAGGTGCGGCGACTGGCCGTCGGCCTGCGCGCCCGAGGCATCACCAAGGGCGACCGCGTGCTCATCCACTCCGACAACAGCCCCGAGATGGTGCTGGCCTGGTACGCCTGTGCCACCGTCGGCGCGGCCGGGGTGACCACCAACACTCGCTCGGTGGCTGCCGAGTTGACGTACTTCATCGATCACACCAAGGCCGTGGCCGCCATCACGCAACCGCAGTACGCCGCATTGGTGGCCGAGAGTGGTCCGTCGCTGTCGTTCATCGCCGTCACCGCCGACAACTCGGGGGAGGCCGCCACCGACGGACAGTCCACACCCGGTCAGATCGCCTTCGACGACCTCTTCGGCGCCGTCGAGGACTTCGTGCCGCGACCGGCCGAGCCCATGCTGCCGGTGGGCGTGATGTTCACCTCGGGCACGACGTCGCGACCCAAGGCGGTGGTGCACACCCACGCCAACACGTTGTGGGGCACGCGCATCGGTCCCGACAACATCGGTGCCGATCCCGAATCCGTCTACCTGATCTTCCTGCCCTTCTTCCACGTGAACGCGCAGTCGTGGTCGATGTGGTCGATCCTGGGTGTGGGCGGAACGGTCGTGCTCCAGCCCAAGTTCTCCTCCAGCCGGTTCTGGGAGGTGGTGGTGGCCCATGGGGTCACCCACATCTCGTTGATCCCGTTCGTCTACCTGGCCGTGCAGGGTCAGCCCATCCCCGAGAACAAGCTGCGAGCGGCCGTGTTCGGCGCCATCGCGCCGCCGCTCGAGCAACTCATCGGCTGTCGGGTGCTGGCCGCCTACGGGATGACCGAGACGGTCACCCACGCCACTCGCTCGGGTCTGTACGGCGATGTGCCTCCCGGTTCACTGGGGCGGGCCACACCCGGGTACGAGACGCTCATCGTCGACCCCGAGACGGGGGAGATCCTCGAGGACGGTCGTGTCGGTGAACTGTGGGTGCGGGGAACCCGCGGTATCCAGGTGTTCCTCGAGTACCTCGACAATCCCGAGGCCAACGCCAAGGCCTTCACCGAGGATGGCTGGTTCCGCACCGGCGACATGGTGCGCATGGGCGACGGTGGCGCCATCTTCTACACCGAGCGCGACAAGGACATGCTCAAGGTCGGCGGGGAGAACGTGTCGTCCAAGGAGGTCGAGGACGTGTGTCGCACGGTGCCGGGCGTCGGTGACGTGCAGGTCGTCGGTCGTTCGCATCCGATGCTCGACGTCGTGCCCGTGGCCTTCGTCATCAAGGCAGCCGGCGCGCCCGCCGACGACGAACTGGAGGCCGCGATCATCGCCAAGTGCACCGAGAACCTCTCGGACTTCAAGGTGCCTCGTGCCGCCTATTTCGTGGAGGACTATCCGCGGGCCACTCTCGAGAAGGTGGCCAAGAACAAGTTGCGTGAACTGGCCGACTCGTTCCCCGAACCCTTCTGAGGCACCCATGACTCTCACGCCGTTCGACGAGTACCCGATCCATCAGGTCCCCAAACCGATCGCGCTACCGGGCACGACCGACCGCAACGCCTACGGCCGCTACTGGTTCGGTGCGTCGCACCGTGGCAGTGCATTCCAGATCGAGATCGCCTTCGGGCGCTATCCGAACCTGCAGGTGCAGGACACCTCGGTGTCCATCTCGAACGGGGTCACCCAGCACGCCTTCCACGGGTCGCGCCGCGCGCCATCCGATCCCTCCGATCTCTCGGTGGGGCCGGCCCGCCTCGAGATCCTCGAGCCGTTCCGTCACCTGCGCTACTCGGTGGCGGCCAACGACACGGGCATTACCTGCGACATGGAGTGGCGGGCTCGGGTCGGCGCCTTGCTCGAGGATCACACCGTGATGACCGACGGACCGCACACCATCATCGACATGGCTCGCTACCTGCAGTTCGGGACGTGGGCTGGGTGGGTCGAGGTCGACGGGACGCGCACCGAGTTCACCCACGCCGAGGTGGTGGGGATCCGCGACCGTTCGTGGGGCGTCCGCCCCGTCGGCATCCAGGCGCCCGGCCGGCCCTCGTCCGGTCCGCCCAACGCATGGTTGTGGTCGCCGATCCACTTCGACACCGAGTGCGTGGTGGCTGGTTGGTTCCAGCGGCCGGGCGGTGAGTTCTGGCGTGCCGACGGCCATCGGTTGGCCATCGTCGATCCGGTGCCGGCCTCGGTGTCGCTCGACGACGCCTCGGTGCGCCGCGCCGATCCCGTCGGACAACGGCTCACGTTCGCCTCGGGTACTCGTTGGGTCACCGATGTCGCCATCGACCTGCACACCGACCTGCACACCGGGGGGGCCACCACCTCGGTGCTCGAGCTCGAGCCGTTGTTGCGCTTCGACATGCGTGCC
>Ga0172372_10012819_pt1 | contig 10475 bp, 6 predicted proteins | sample LakKiv5m_2_FD_114544 | JGI IMG/M metagenome (GOLD analysis project Ga0172372, IMG submission 114544) | Freshwater microbial communities from Kabuno Bay, South-Kivu, Congo - kab_092012_9.5m | ecosystem: Environmental > Aquatic > Freshwater > Lake | place: Democratic Republic of the Congo... | reverse complement strand
TTTACACCAACCTACTCTTCCTGGCTCAACCAAATTGAAATCTGGTTCAGCATACTCACACGTGATGTGCTCAAGGATGCGGTCTGGACCAGTAAAAAACATTTGGTTGATCAAATGATGCTCTACATTAAAAACTACAACGAAAAAAACGCCAAACCCTTTGCTTGGACATACGGTAAAGACAAACTAAATTAACTTAATGGGCGCTACACTAGAAAGGGCAGAGACTGCCAGTTCTCCGTGCCCGCTGGTGTCCAGCTAATCCGGTAGGCACCGCTCGGTAGCTCGCGCAGGGAGATAGTCTGTCCGGGCTCTGCCAATCCGCGATCGAGTTCACGGCCGCTCTGGTCCTGAATCAGGTAGGCAGCGCGGGTGCTCAGCCCGCGAAGATGCAGTGCGGTCTGTGCGGGGTTGGGGTAAATGCTGACTGTGGAGCTGGCCGCCATCAGCTTCTCTTCGGCCGGGGTAAAAAAGGCTAGTTCCGATGGCTCGCTTACCTCGCCAAACAGGCAAACTGCACGAACGTACCAGGTAAACGCCACACTGTCCAAAATACCCGGACCTAACAGCAATCTGTTTTCGGTTACCGCAACACTGTCGTACGCCGAGGCTCCATCTGCAAGAATATAGACGATATACAACTGAGCGGTGGGCACCGTGTTCCAGCGAAGCAGCGTTGAATCAGGCGACGGCGAAACGGACACCAGGTTCTGGGGTGTTGCACAGTTGAATTCCGTGCTGAATGTTCGCTTGCTGGCATAAGCCCCCTTCGCCCCGCTTTCACAAACGGCCCGCACGGTCCATTCGTACTTGCTGTCCGGAACCAGTGCAGAAAAAGGAACAAGTAAACTGCTGTCGGCCACCATTGCGAGGTCCCAGGTGTCTGATCCCTGTTTGCGCAGGCTGACTTCGTAGCCTTGGGCACAATCTACAGGCATCCATTCTAGACGGACGCCTGAGGATTCAATAGATTGGGTGAGTCTCGCCGAAGGATAACAGGCCCATCCGCCATCAAGAGGTTCTGTTATGGTCAGGTACTGATTGGCCAGCACATTCTGCAGGAGGGTTTTGGCACCAGAGGGCCAGCGCACCGTCACGCTGTCGGCCAACTTGTTCTTGCCCAGGCCAAAGTGGATAGCCGCATCGTTCTGCACATAGCGATGAATGCCTCCATCAGCATAGCGTATCTGGGCTCTACCGCCAGCATAAACCCTGACCACGGCACCAATGCCATTCCGATTGCTTTGTGTGCCCTGCAGATCAAAGCCGAGCCAGCGATTGCTGTTGCCGCGATTCCTGAACAATTCATATGGACCCATTTTCTCCAGATCGCGTCCGTTGGCGACAAACAGATCCAGAAATCCGTCCCGGTTGTAGTCTGCCATACTGACTGTGCCGCCTGCACCCACAGAAGCGCCAGCAGCACCGGCAGCTCGCCTGGCCAGCGTAAAATGACCGGTTCCATCGTTCTCCAACATAACATTGGGAACGTTTCTGCCCAGAATACCCAGCGTCAGGTAGATGTCCAGGTCCATATCGTTGTCAAAATCGCCAATAGCACCGCTAAAGGATTCCAGCGGAATGTTCAAACCCGCCTCCTCCGTTTCATCGCGGTATCGTCCATCATCCCAGACCAGCAGCGCATTGGACAACAATTGCGGAACACTGTCCAGGTTCACGTACCGGGTAATCTGAATGGGCGCTTTACTGAACACCGAGGCAATGTTGGCAAAACTAACCGGTGAGCTCAATCCAAAGGTCCAGGTCTTTGTCAGGGGGTTAAAGCCAATGACCAAAGCAGGACTACCGGGTAACACCCCTAAAGGACTTCCGGCATTAGCGGGGTCAGAGGCGCGCAACACAAATCGATCGCCGATAGCGGGGTTGTAGCCACTGCTCCCGATAAAAATTTGCGATGCCGGCACTGGCCCTTCGTCAAAACCAATCATGATGCTGTCTGACTCGGTTTTAAACGAATAGAAAATCGGGCCACTCTCAATTACAAGATTGCTGCGAAGTCGATGGTTGAATGGATGAATAAACTTCTGCAGCGAGAAACTCAGCAAGCTGTCCTTCTTTACAGAGAAAATACCGGGAGGAATGGGTATCGAGGTTGGGACCACGGCGAAACGCAAAAGCGAGTTGCGGCATACATCAAAAGAATCGCACAGCTTGACCAAGAGAGAATCTTTGCCCACGAAGCCGGCATCCGGAACATAAACTAACCTTCCTTCGGGCGAAATGCTGGCGTCTCCGTGCAGCGGATCCACCAATATCTGCGTGGTGCCCAGGTGGAGGCCACCCAACTCAAAAATTCTCCGGTAGTTAATCGGGAAGGGGCTCTCCACATACGACTGGTCCAGTTTGCTCCTGACAAAAAACAAGTCCTGGCGAAGATCGCCGTTGAAATCGCCGGCCAATACTTCAACCGCGGCAGAAATAAACGTGGAACCCTTGGTCTGGTAAGGCAGGCAACCCACACCACCCCAGGGTTGCCCGCTCAGCGTTACAATCATAGGATTCAACTGATCGTCACCATCGGGATCTACCAGGAGTCCCTGCGTGGACGAAAGCTCTGGCAACAGGCCGGAAGAGTCTGTGGATACCCTGTTGTAGCAAAGCGGCGAGCAAGTAGCGCTGCTGATGGCCAGCGACGTAGGTAATTGCCCGGGTGCCGTGATTGGACCAGAGGAGACCAGGATATCCAGAATGCCATCGCGATTGTGGTCGTAAAAGAGCGGACCGCGGCCACGGCAGAAAGGAAAGGATGCCCCGTACTCCACGGCTCTTTCCACAAAATGTCCTGTTCCATCATTGATCAACAGCGAATTCCGGTTGGCTCTTCCGGTAGTGATCGTTAAATCCTGATCGCCGTCGTTGTCGAAATCGAACCAACCGGCGCCGTGCATGTCCGACGTCCGCTTGTAGTAGGGTACACTGTCGCGTCGAAACTTGCCCTCCGGCGTAGAAAAGAACAGGTAGGGTTGGTTTCTGCTCAGTTCCTGGTAATGGTTGGACACAAAAAGGTCTGGAAAACCATCGCCGTTGGCATCGCCCCAGGCACTTCCCCAGGTCAGTTCCGGCTTACTCCCGATGCCGATTTTGGGCGCAACGTCTTCAAATTGCTTGGCATAAAATTGGGCGCTGGTGGAACGGTGGAGGAAAAGCGTTGCGGCGCACAGCAGAAAAGGCATCCAACATCGTAGAATTCCTTGTGGCTTGGTGAGAGATGTCATAAAATGACCGGAATTGAGGGGAAAAATGGGCAGAAAGGGATCGAATCAGCCAAACAGAGTCACAAAATAAGCCATTTAACCGATTTAGTTCCCTAAAATCATGAGAATCAAGCAATTTACAAAAAAACTATTTTATAATTCACTTGGTGGTTTTTCCGGGGAAGTTGGCAGACCATGGCTCAACTTTTGAACTAAACGCAATGGTCTTGCGGATTGTTGAAATGGCCATGATCCTCAACCTCCATTGGTTTCGAAATGACCTCCGGCTGCACGACCAGCCCGCCCTGGCCAATCTGCCGGCTCATGCGCCCTTTCTCGGGGTGTATTTTCTGGAGCCGCGCCTGGTCGAAACGGTGCAGGTCAGTTCGGCGCAGTTTAGTTCGGCGCAGTTCAGTTCGGCGCAAGTTGAGAAGGCGCAGGTTGGGACGGGGCCGGTCGAAACAACTCCCTGGGGTTGGCCCCGGATGAGCGGCCATCGGCTGCGGTTCCTTCGCCAAAGCTTGTCCGATCTCAAAAGCGCCCTGCAGGCCCGCGGCAGCGATTTGATCGTGCTTGAGGGTGAACCCGCTGCAGGTTTGCTCGCGCTGGCCAGCCATTGGCCCGGCGTTCGACTAACCTGGCAGCAGGAGCATACCCGTGAAGAGCTAGATGCCGAAGCGGCCGTCCGCCGCTCGTTGGCCGGCCTGCCCGGCTTGAACCTGCAAAGCTTGGAAGGCATCTCACTCCTGCATCCCGACGATTTGCCTTTTGGCCCTTTGCCCCTTCACAAGCTCCCCGATGTCTTCACGGCCTTCCGCAAAATAGTAGAGCCGGCCCTGCCGGTCCGGGAGCCTCTCCCGGACCCTGAAAAGCCCTTGCGCCTGCCGGAAAGGCCCTTCGACCCAAACCGCCCGCCTGGTGAGGATGCCCAAACGCCCTGGTCGGCACTGACTGGTTGCCGGGAGTTGGACCCCGCCCATGACGAGGACTGGCCCTTGCCGCAGCACCCACTCTGGCCCGATGCCGCCGCTCCGGACCCGCGCTCGGCTTTTCCTTTTTCCGGGGGAAGAGCCAGCGGCCTCGAGCGACTTCGCTCCTACGTCCATGCCGACGGGCCCCTGCGAACCTACAAAGCCACCCGCAACGGCCTGGTGGGCGCCGATTACTCCAGCAAGCTTTCACCCTGGCTGGCCAACGGCTGCCTCTCCGCGCGGCAAGTGTACCAGGCGGTCCGGGAGCACGAGGCCGCCTTTGGCGCCAACGACAGCACCTATTGGCTGATCTTCGAGCTGCTCTGGCGCGATTTCTTTCGCTTCCAGGCAATCAAGCAGGGGGATCGGCTGTTTGCCGCTGCTGGGGTGCAGCGAAAGCGGGGCGTTGGGCGTGGAGCCGAACGCCGCTCCGCGCTTGGCCCTGTACGTGGAGCCGAACGCAGCGCAACGCACGACGGCCCTTCGCCCGAAACAAAAAGGGCCTTTGAACGCTGGGCTGCGGGCCGTACCGGCCAGCCATTCATCGACGCGAACCTGCGCGAACTGGCCGCCACCGGCTGGATGAGCAACCGCGGCCGCCAGAACGCAGCCTCTTACCTGGTGCACGACCTGGGCCTGGACTGGCGCATGGGGGCGAGTTGGTTTGAGGCGCTGTTGATGGACTACGACGTGGCCTCCAACTGGGGCAACTGGCAATACGCGGCGGGAGTCGGGCTGGATCCGCGCAGCCAGGGCAGCGGACAACGGCGTTTCAATCCGGAGAAACAGGCCGCGCAATACGATCCGGACGGGGAGTTTGTGCGGTTGTGGAGCTGAGTCTGTAAAACTCTCCGACACAGCGAACCCCCGGCCACCCTGGTTGTTACCTAAAGTGACCCTTTTGCACGGTTGCTACTGCCCCATATGACCACCTCCATCCTACTCGGCATCGACTTTGGCGCGCGGCTCTCCGGCAAAACCGTCATGGCCTGGATGGGCCGCGATGGCTTTCACCTGGACCGGGCTGCAGCCGGCCAGGACGCCGATCTGTTCTTAGAAGAAACCATTGCGTGGCTGAACCCGGCACACATTTACGTGGACGCCCCGTTGAGCCTGCCGGAAAACTACCGCCTCATGGAGGCCGGCGGCGACTGGTTTTACCGCCGCGCCGACCGGCAGCTCGAAGCCATGTCGCCCATGTTCCTGGGCGGGTTGACGGCGCGGGCCATCCGCCTGGCCACACGTTGGCGCGAAAAAGGGCTGCAGGTGCGCGAGACCTGGCCCCGCGGGCTGGTGCGCGAACTCAACCTGGAAGGCTACCGGCACAAGGGCGACGCATCCATAGGTTTGTTTATGGAAACCATGCGACAGGCCGGCTTCCCGCATCCGCTGCCGCAACCCACAGACTGGCATGAAGTGGACGCGCTGCTGGCCTGGTGGAGCGGCTGGCGCGACCTCAACGGCTTGGCCGCGGTGCACGGTGATCCGGTGGAGGGGCAGATCGTCTGCTGAGCCACCGCTGTCCCGAAGACCTGCATCCAATTCAGTACACCCTCCTGCACCCCGTCCTGCACCAACCCATGCACGAAGCCACCCTCATCTACCCGCACCAACTGTTTGCGCAGCATCCGGGGCTGGCGAAGGGTCGGCCTGTGTGGATCGCAGAAGATCCGCTGTTTCTGGACATTGAGCACCTTCATCCGTACAAGCGCGTATTACACCGGGCCAGCATGGCGGCTTACGCCGGGTCCCTGCGCGATCGCGGCTATACCGTAGTTGAGGCCGGGTTAACGAAACACCCCGGCACCGAAAGCCTGCTCCGCCATCTAGCCGCCCAGGGCATCCGCAAGTTGCACCTGGCCGATCCGGCAGACTACCTGCTGGAGCGCCGACTCAACCGTTTCGCCAAACGTATTGGGCTATTGCTGGCGCTGCACCCTTCGCCGGGCTTTCTGCTGACCCGCGAAACCGTGCTTGCCGACCTCGGCGACCAGCCGAACGCGCTCATGGCCAGCTTTTACATCCGCCAGCGCAAACGGCACGGGCTGCTGCTGGACCCGGCGGGCAAGCCCCTGGGCGGCGCCTGGAGCTTTGACGCGCAAAACCGCAAGAAACTGCCCCGCGGCGTCGAGCCGCCGCCGATTTGGATGCCCGCGCAAAACCCCTGGCTGGAGGCTGCCTGGTCGGGCGAAGGGCTCCCGAACCCCGCATCAGCCGCCTCGCAATTCCCCTACCCCGTCACCCGCGCGGACGCGCTGCACGTGCTGCGCGACTTCTGCCAGAACCGCCTGCACGCATTCGGCGACTACCAGGACGCGCTCGACCCCACCAGGCCCTTCCTCTTTCACGCCGTGCTGACGCCGGCCCTCAACATCGGCTTACTCACACCCGACGAGGTGCTGCAGGCCGTGCTTCAGCGCCATGCCGACGAACCCCTTCCCCTGCCCGCACTCGAAGGCTTCATCCGCCAGCTCATCGGTTGGCGCGAATTCATGCACGGCATTTACCTGCGCGAAGGCAGCGAACAGCGGCGCCAGAACTTCTGGGGTTTTACCGAAACCCTGCCTCGCGCTTTTCTGCGCGGCGACTCCGGCCTGCCTCCGCTCGACGACGTGCTCCGCAAAGTGGATAAGTTCGCCTACGCTCACCACATAGAAAGACTTATGGTGCTCGGCAATTTCCTGCTGCTCACCGAAACACATCCCGATGCCGTGTACGGCTGGTTCATGAACCGCTTCATCGACGCCTACGACTGGGTCATGGTGCCCAACGTGTACGGCATGAGCCAATACGCCGACGGCGGGCGCATGACCACCAAGCCCTACCTGAGCGGCTCCAACTACCTGCGCAAGCAGAGCCACTACCCCGCCGGCAATTGGTGCGCCGACTGGGACGCCCTCTTCTGGCGCTTCATCTGGACGCACCGCGACGTATTCGCCGCCAACCCGCGCATGCGCATGATGGCCAGCCTGGCTGACAACATGAGCCCCAGCACCCGGCAGGCCCACCTGAACCGCGCCGAAACCGTGTTGGAGCGGCTGAGGAGTTAGCCCGGAAGGATTTCTCGTGCGCGGGTGCGCCCGAAATGCGGAACTTTACCAGCGGCCACGCCAGCATAGCATCCTACCCGGCAGCCACCCGCTCCGCCAAGTCCAGTCCCCCATGCTCCAAAACACCCGCGGCCTGGTTCTCCGCCAAACCCGCTACGGCGAAACGAGCCTGATCGTCAAGCTCTACACCGAAGCCTTTGGCAGCCAGTCGTACATCCTGAGCGGGGCCCGAAGCGCTAAATCGCGCACGCGCGCCGCGCTGTTCCAGCCGCCCAACCTGCTGGACCTGGAGGTGTATTACCAGGAAGGCCGCGACCTGCAGCGCATCCGCGAAGTCCGTCCGTTGCACGTTTACGGTCGAATTCCCTATTCGGTGGCCCACAGCTCCATCGCGCTCTTTCTGACCGAAGTGCTCGGCAAGTGCCTGCGCGACGAGCATGCGCAGGAGGGCCTTTTCCCTTTTCTGGAAGAGCGCCTGTTGGAACTGGACGCCTGCGAACAAGGCCTCGGGGTTTTTCCCCTGCGTTTTCTGCTCAGCCTGAGCCAGCAACTCGGCTTTCAGCCGCAGGGGCAGTTCAGCGAGAACACCCCCTGGTTTGACCTGCAGGAAGGGCTCTTCGCAGCCACCAGACCCGCGCATGGTTATGCTTTGTTCGCCGAAGAAAGCCAGGTGCTCCACTACCTGTTGGAACACCCGCACGCTCATGACGCAGCGCCGCTTGTGCTTCCCGGAGCCCTTCGCCAGGCCTTAATGGACAACCTTCTGGTGTACTACCGCTTTCACATTGAGGGCTTTGGCCTGTTGCGTTCGCCGGCCATTCTGCACGAAGTGCTCTCGCGCGGGTAGCACCGGGTTGCGCGCTGATGCGGGACCCCTTCGCCCTACAACAAGCCTTTCGTGTACGCAATGCGCAGCGCCTGAGCCTTGCCGTTCACGTGCAGCTTGTCGTAGATGCTGATGGCGTGTTTCTTGACGGTGTTGGCGCTGATGTACAGCCGGGTCGCGATTTCTTTGTACTCGAGCCCTTCGCTCAGCAGCCGTAGGATTTCCAGCTCGCGGGTACTCAGTTGAAAGAGCGAAGGGCCCTCGGCCACCGCGCCGGCCAGCGGTTGACGCACCATCTGCAGGATTTTGTAGGCAATGCTGGGCGAAATGGGGCCCGCGCCGCTCTCCTGCAGGTTGAGCAATTGCTCAGCGATGGCCGGGCCGCTTTCTTCTTTGAGCAGGTAGCCACAAGCGCCGGCCTGGATGGCGCGGAAGATGTTCTCGTCGTCGTCAAAGATGGTGAGCACCACAAAGCGCACCGAAGGATACAGCGCCGACGCCGTGGCAATGGCTTCGATGCCGTCCACCCGGGGCATGTCCAGGTCCATGAGCACGACGTCGGGCAATTCGTCGCCGCAGGCGGCTATCTTCTCCAGAAAGTCGCGACCGTCCACCGCTTCAAAGCAGAGTTGAAACGCGCCGTGGCGGCTGAGTTTGTCCCGCAGGACCGAGCGGTTGCCCGCTTTGTCGTCGGCAAAGGCGATGCGCATCATGTGGGTTGAGGCTCAAAATTGGTTTGGCTCTGCTGGCTGGTCAATGGTCCATTTGGATAGTCGCTGAGCCAGGTCAGGGTAATGCGGGTGCCCTGACCGGACTGGCTGTCCACGTGCCAGGAGAGCCCGGCCGCTTCAGCCCGCTCGCGCATATTCACCAGGCCATAGTGCCCGCCCTCCGCGTTGCCGGAATGCAGCGGATCGAAACCGATGCCGTCGTCCACGATGTGCAGTTGCCACGTTCGGTCCAGCACCTCAGACAGCACCCGCACCTGGTTCGCCTTCGCGTGCCGTACGGCATTCTGCACGGCCTCCTGCACCACCAACACCATGTGGAGAGCACGCTCGGCAGGCAGCACCATGCCTTCCGGAACCTGGCCTTCCGCGACCACGCTGAGGGGAGCGTACAAGCGGTTCATCTGCTGGCAAAAACCGATGACGCGCAGCCACCATTCACCGGAGGGGACATCGCGGGTGCGCATGGCCCAGAGTGTTTCACGCAGGTTGCGCAGCATTTGCCGGGCCGTCTCGCGCAAATCGACCAGGAGCGTTTCGCGCGCCGCCGTGTCCTGGTGCAACAATTCTGTGTTGTAGAGAATGGCGTTGGCCTGCACCCCGAGATTGTCGTGCAAATCTGCGGCGATGCGGCGTCGCTCGCGTTCGCCGGCCTCCTGAACGGCCTTGGCCGCTGCGGCCTGTTCCTCCGCTATAGTCAGGCGAAGGGCTTCCTGCTGAGCGCGGCGGTAGCGCAAAAATCGCCACAGTGCTGCGGCTCCAAGCAGGGCGAACAGCGCAGCTCCTCCGTAGAGCTGCAGGTTCTTCCGCGTCAGGTTGACCCGCTGCCGAAGGATCAGGTTTTCCTTTTCGGTCAGCTCGTAGCGTGCCTGCCATTCGGCCAGCGCCTCCGCAGAATTGGCTTGGTAAAAAGAGTCCTTGGCCGCGACCAGGCGCTCCAGCGTGCGCACGTAGTTTTCCTCCTGACCGGCCTGCTGGTAAAAGCCTGCCAGCGCAGCGTAATATTCCATACGCAAATTGGCGCTGCTGGTATTGGTGCGCCCGCTGCCTTCATGCACCGTGCCGCGCAGTTTGTCCAGGCAAAGTTGGATGGCCTCTTCCATGCGACCGGTAGCCGCATAAAAGTTGGCCAGCGCCAGGTTGTCCTGCATCAGATTCAGGGAGGGTTGCAACTTCTGGCGAATCGCCAGCATGTCCAGGAGCGCTTGTTCGGCGCGCGTCAGATCGCCTTGCTGCTGCGCCACGATGCTGGTCAGACGAAGTGCCGTGGCTTGCGTGTTCAGGTTCTGCGCCTTCCGGGCAGCGGGCAGCGCCTGCTCCAGCAGCCAGGCCGCCGAGTCGGTCTGCCCGGCCAGGAGGTAGGCATAGGCCTGGTTGGTCAGGTTAGCGGCATGAACGTCCGAAAAACGCGGATGCGTTCCGATGTGGCCGGCCGCCTGCTTCATCCACTGCAGCCCTTCGCCCTGTTTGCCCATGCTCAAGTGAACCGAACCGATGGTGTTGGCCGCATAGGCCAGGTGCAGCGAGTCGCCGTGCTGACGCGCCAGCTCCACCACAGCGTAAAGGCCTTCCAGCGCTTCCGGGAAGCGCGAAATACCTCCGTAGCACAGCGCCTCCATCCTTTTGGCTTCGTACCAAAGAACCCGGTTGTCCTCGCGGGAAGGGTCCAATTCAGCAAGAAGCGG
>Ga0172372_10012813_pt1 | contig 10480 bp, 5 predicted proteins | sample LakKiv5m_2_FD_114544 | JGI IMG/M metagenome (GOLD analysis project Ga0172372, IMG submission 114544) | Freshwater microbial communities from Kabuno Bay, South-Kivu, Congo - kab_092012_9.5m | ecosystem: Environmental > Aquatic > Freshwater > Lake | place: Democratic Republic of the Congo... | reverse complement strand
GCGAGTACTGACTGCAGATTACAAATCAGAACGTAATGCCTGCGGGACTACTCAAGTACGTCAAAGTCTACTGGATCGCAACAGGTGGGATCTCCATTGTAATTGATAGTGATCTCTTCACCCGCAGGAATATCCTTGATCGCGATATAACCTTTAGTTCGATTATTGTAGTCCTCATAGCGTGCGTTGGGTTTGTAGGAATGATTGTAAATTGAGCCATATCCCAGTGCGAGGGCAACGGTCCCTTTACCCCAGAAGAACGCATAGTCCGACAGTACCGTACCATAGGTCGCGCTTTCCGGAACGACCAGCATGGGAACACGCTCGATCTCTGTACCCGCAGAGATGAATGTTCGAGCGAAAACCCCTCGACCTTTTCCCTTCACATTGCGAACTTCAATCAACTCAGACTGCTGAATCGCCATGACTTTCCCTGATGAACGATGAAGCGGCAGGATGCACGGTGGAGTTCTACCTGAGATGGTATTTGCCCGCGAACGAGCGGCAGGCCGCAGCCTTACCCTCCCGGACGGCCGTTACCTGTGAACCGCAGTTGCCAGGTTAATGCCACGCCGATAGCGTCCTGGACGGCAGGATTGCGTGCGGGCAGGCACATCACTTCGCTGCTTTGTCTGTCCATCGTGTTGAGGCTGATATGGTTCCACACATCAAGTCCGACCCGGCACTATCCTCTCCGCTGCCGGATACCTACCGGCTGCTGGTGGATTCCATCCGCGACACGGCCGTGCTGTTCCTCAGCCGGACGGTGACATTCGGAGCTGGAATACAGGGGCCGAGGCGCTGCATGGGTATTCCGCCTCAGAAACTGCAGGCCGGAATTTCGCGATGCTCTTCACCGGCGAAGATCAGGCCCAGGGACATCCTCGCCGACAGCTTCAGATTGCTCTGAGGCTTGGCCGCTTTGAAGAGGACGATTACCGCGTACGCCGGGACTGTTCTCAATTCCTGGCGGCCACATGCGTGACGGCTCTGTTTGATCGTCGCGGAAAACATGCCGGCTTTTCAGTCACAGTTCGCAACATCACGGAGAACCGACAAGTGCCGCATTCGCTGCAACACAGCGAAGCGCGCTATCTGAAACTCGTGGAACTGCTGCCGCAGCCCCTCTTTCTGAATACCGGCAACCGGATTTCATTCTGCAACAGCCACTTTATCCGCCTCGTCGGAGCCTCTTCAGTCGAAGAGGTTCTGGGTCATGCTCCCTGTGAATTCTTCCACCCACGGTATCACGAGCTGATCCGCCGCCGAATCGACACAATTCAGGAACTGGGCGAAGCGGTTCCCACTGTTGAAGAGGAAATCATCCGGCAGGATGGCACATCTGTACCTGTGGAAGTCACTGCCGCTCCTGTCATCCAGGGAGGGCAGGACTCCATTCTTGTCGTCCTGCACGATCTGACTCACCGGCAACACTACGAGGATGCGTTGCGAGACGCATGCGAGTTCAATCGCCAGGTTATCAACGGCGTGCGCGAGGGAATTGCCGTCTTTGATCTCTCGTTGCGTTTCACGGTATTTAATCCCGTCCTTGTAGAGCTGACCGGCCGTAGGGAGCAGGAGGCTCTGGGCAGGACAGTCGAAGACATTTTCCCCGTCCCGCAACTGGGTGACATGCTCGCCCGGCTGAAACGCGCGCTGGGTGGTGAACTCCTCTACTCGGGCGATCAATTTCTACCGTTGCCGACAACTGAGCGCGGGCACTGGATTTCCAGTCGCCTGTCACCGCTGCGCAGCGCGGAAGGGCAAATTACCGGTGTGATCGTTGCCATCCGCGATATTACCGAACGGAAGCTGGCTGAGATCAAACTTCAGGCCGAACGTAATTTATTACAGACGATGGTCGATCACATACCCAGTTTTATCTACGTCAAAGACACAGAGTCTCGCTACCTCTTGAGCAATCGCGCCAACCTCCAGTTGATGGGATGCAGAACGCTGGAGGAGACACTGGGAAAGACGGTTTACGACTTCTTTCCCCACGACCAGGCCGAAGCCTTCACGGCGGATGATCGGGAGGTGATTCGATCCGGGCAGACGATTCTGTCTCGCGAAGAACCCATTCTGGGCCAGGATGGTTCTCAACACTGGCTGATCACGACAAAAGTACCGCTCCGTGATCACGAAGGACGGACCTTCGGCCTCGTGGGCATCAGTCGCGATATCACAGATCGCAAGCGGATTGAGGAAGAAGTCCGGACGCTGAATGCCAGCCTGGAGCAGCGCGTTGCCGAGCGGACGGCAGAACTGGACGCTCGAAATCGCGAACTGGAGGCGTTCAGTTACTCAGTCTCGCATGACCTGAAGGCTCCACTCCGCGGAAACGACGGGTACAGTCGCCTGTTGCAGGAGCAGTACCGCGAAGCGCTTGGAGATGAGGGGCGATTCTTTATCGACAATACCCGCTCGGCCGCCGGACAGATGCAGCAGTTGATTGATGATCTGCTGGCTTATTCGCGCGTAGAACGCCGTACTCAAGCGATTGGTCCACTCCGTCTGCAGACTGTGCTGAAGGTCGTTCTCAATGAACTGACCCATGATCTGGCGCCGGTCACGCTTCGTCTGGATATCGACGAGCAAAATGTGCTGGCGGACCGCGAGGGTCTGGCGATCATTCTGAGGAACTTGATTGATAATGCCATCAAGTTTTCCCGTCAGCACATACAACCGGAAATTGACATTCGCTCATTCATTGAGCGCGAAAGATATGTTTTAACTGTGAAGGATAACGGAACTGGTTTCGATATGAAGTATCACGATCGTATCTTTCAGACATTCCAGCGATTACATCGGAGCGAAGAGTATGCGGGCACCGGAATCGGACTGGCCATTGCGCAGAAAGCCGCCGAGCGAATGAATGGGATCATCCGAGCGGAGAGCAGCCCGAACGAAGGCGCGATGTTTATCCTCGATCTGCCACTGCCTCCGGACGCCGGCGGAGCACTCAACCGTTGATAACTGACTGCGTTCGTCTCTTCACAACATATCGCTCTCCACGGAGCCCTGTTATGCGTCGGCCGATTCTACTCGTCGAAGACAATCCCATGGATGTCGATCTGACCATCCGCGCGTTTCACCATCGTAAGCTGACTAATCCGATTGAGATCGCACGTGACGGAGAAGAGGCCCTTGAATGGCTGCCGCGCTGGGAAGCCGGCACGCCGCTGCCAGTTGTGATTCTGCTGGATCTCCGCCTGCCGAAAGTATCCGGTCTGGAGGTTCTTGAAAAACTGAAGAGCCACCCTGTGTATCGATGCATTCCAGTTGTCGTTCTGACAACCTCACGCGAGGACTCGGATGTCGTGACGGCCTACGACCTGGGGGTCAATTCCTATATCGTCAAGCCCGTCAGTTTTGAAAAGTTCATGGAAGTTGCCGAGCAGATTCAGATCTACTGGAACATCCTGAATACTCCCTGTCCGAATGACTCTGATTTAATGCTCTGATCCGACGAGTAGTGGATGGTCATGAGAATTCTGTATGTGGAAGACAACGCAGCCAGATGCTGATCTGGTGCAGAGAGAACTACTTCAGTCGGCTCCGGAGATGGAACTGGAGATCGTTCAGACTGTCGTCCAGGTACTGGCTGCTCTCGACGAACTGGAACGCCGTCTGGCTCAGAATGAACCGCCACAGATTCATCTCGTTCTGCTGGATCTCGATCTTGCCGATGGCAGCGGCCTGACAATTCTGACTCATATCCGGCAGCGATCACTGCCACTGGCGGTTGCCGTATTAACCGGCACGGGCGACGAGCAGGCCGTCCTGGCCACCCTGCGTGCAGGAGCGGACGACTATCAGTCCAAGCAGTGGGAATTCCGGAAAAGGCTGCCGGCAACACTCCGATCAGCACTGGCGAATTACAACACAAGTCATGCGCGGCTGTCACACCAGATCCGGGTTCTATATGCCGAGGTCAATGCGCAGGATATCGATCTGACGCTGCGTCACTTCGCGCTCCATGCCCCATTTATCGAAATGAAGGTGGTACATACCAGCGCGCAGGTTCTGGATCATCTGTCCGCTCCAGGATCCAGCAGCGATGTCGATGTTGTGCTGCTGGACTACCGACTGCCAGGGATGGTTGCGATGGAACTGCTCAAGGAGATCCGGCAGACTCGGGGATTGACCATGCCGGTTGTGATGACTACCGAGCACGGTACCGAGGAACTCGCGCTGCAGACCGTCAAGCTGGGAGCCGATGACTACATCGTTAAAGTATCGGACTACCTGTTCCGACTGCCGCTCGCACTGGAACGTGCCTATTACCGATCAGTAGCTTCGCGCGAGCGACTTGCACTTCTGGCCAATGTTACATTCGCCAGCGATGTTATCAATTCACTGACTGCGCACGTTGTCGTGCTCAATGAAAACGGCGTGATCGTGGTGACGAACGAAGCCTGGAACCGCTTTTCAAGCGAGAATTCGACGTTCGCTCACCCGCAACATTATCTCGGTGAAAGCTATCTGGAAGTCTGTCTGAAGAGCGTTCATCAGAGCAGTGACGAATACGCCAGGCAGGCGCTGCGAGGTATCCAGTCCGTTCTTCAAGGACAGGAGACGCATTTTGCTCTGGAGTATCCCTGCCATTCGTTAACGCAGGAGCGATGGTTTCTCATGCGTGTCTCCCCACTGACCGGCAGACATCGCGGTGCTGTGGTATCACATCAGGAGATTACGGAAAGAATCCGCCACGACGTTGCATTGCGGGAAAGCGAGGAGCGATTCCGGCACATGGCTGATCACGCGCCCGTCATGATACGCGTCACGGAGTCGAGTGGTCATACCACATACCTGAATGAGAAACGGTATCTCTTCACGGGAACCAGCGCGGGAACCGGACTCGGTATGGACTGGCTCGACAGCGTCCATCCCGACGATCGAATAACTGCGGAAACCGTATTCCTGCTGGCAAACGAACGCCGGGAGGAATTCCGACTCGAATATCGCATGCGCCGTCGCGAGGGAGATTTCCGCTGGGTCAGTGATTCAGCCTCTCCGCGTTCTGGTGTGAATGGTGAATTTCCGGGGTTTATCGGATCGATCGTTGATATCACCGATCTGAAGCTCGCCGTTGAGGAGCGGGACCGCTTTTTCACACAATCCCTCGACCTGCTCTGCGTGGCTGACTTCAATGGCTATTACCGCCGCATCAATCCAACATTCGAGCGCGTGCTGGGATATCGCCCCGAGGAGATGCTGCCCTACCCGCTTCTGACGTTTGTGCATATCGATGATCGCGAACGCACAATGGAAGAAGTCCGCAGAGTAGCAGCCGGTTACTCATCCATCGACTTCGAGATTCGCTGCCTGCATAAGGATGGGTCAACCCGGGATATTCTCTGGAATGCGACTCCCTTCCTGGATCAGAAATGCTTCTATGCCGCCGGACACGATATTACTGACCGTAAGATCATAGAGCAGGCATTGGCGGAGAATCAGACTAAGACGCAACTGATTCTCGATACTGCAAAGGACGCCATCGTCGTTGTGGATGATGCCGGTATGATCGAGCAATGTAATCCGGCGGTTGAGCAGGTTTTCGGCTATCGCCCTGGCGATCTGCTGGGGAAAAGCGTGATGGCTCTGATTGATGTGGAGACTGGCGATCCGGTTGTGACATCGAACGGCCACTGCCTCAAAACTGATACAGGTACGGATGGCCGGACTCGACGGGAAATGACCGGCCGGAAACATGACGGCACTCACTTTCCTGTCGAACTGGTCTCCGGCGAGATGCAGCGCGGCCAGCGACGCTATTACACCGGATTTTTCCGCGACGTCAGTGATCGCCGGCAACTGGAAGAACAGTTGCGCCAATCGCAGAAAATGGAAGCTGTGGGCCAGCTCGCCGGAGGAGTCGCTCATGATTTTAATAACCTGCTGACAATCATCATGGGGTATTGCGAAATTCTGAGCGACGATCTCGCTGGCGAGCCTCATCGACACGATCTGGTAGAGGAAGTTCAGAAAGCGGGCGAACGGGCCACTGCGTTGACGCGGAAACTGCTGGCCTTCAGTCGGAAGCAGATGCTGCAGCCGCGCGCGGTGAACTTGAACGAAATCATCACGGACATGGGGCGCATGCTGCAGCGTCTGATCGGTGAGAACATCGAATTCGTAACCAGTCTGTCTCAGGATCTGCATGCGGTGATGGTGGATGTCGGTCAGTTCGAGCAGGTCGTGATGAATCTGGCCGTGAATGCCAGGGACGCCATGCCGGCTGGAGGGCGGTTGATTATTGAAACCTGCAATCTGGAACTGGATGAGAGCTATGCTGGCAGTCACATGGATGTCATACCCGGCCCCTATGTGCAGATTGCGGTGACGGACAACGGGCACGGTATGTCGAAGGAAGTGCGGCACCGCTTGTTTGAGCCATTCTTTACTACCAAGGAATCCGGCCGAGGCACAGGCCTGGGATTACCGATGGTGTATGGAATCATCAGACAGAGTGGCGGTCACATTCAGGTTTACAGCGAACCCGGTATGGGTACGACCTTCAAGAGTTATCTTCCTGCCATTGCGACTCCGGTCCCGGAGGCCGTCGCGGAACCGCGTTCACTGGATTCACTGATGGGAACAGAAACGGTTCTACTGACCGAGGATGAAGATGCATTGCGTGCGCTCGCACAACGCGTTCTGGAAGACTGTGGATACCGGGTTCTGACGGCATCGAATGGTCAGAGCGCTCTGGAACTGGTCCGGACATATGACGGACCTCTTCATGCGCTGATTACAGATGTTGTGATGCCGGGAATCAGCGGCAGCGAACTGGCAAAGCAGATTGAGGAGTTCCGGCCGGGACTCGTTGTTTTATACATGTCCGGTTATACGAATGAAGCCATGCTGCGACATGGAATCGCGGAGAGCAGTCTGGCATTTCTGCAGAAACCGTTCACCCCGCTGGCGCTGGCTCGCAAAGTGCGAAAGTTGCTGGATGGAATCCAGGACAAGTGATTGCCGATCGGCTTCGACAGTTCGCTTCATGGCTTGTACTGCGATCTCCGCTGAGATGTTCCCACATTCTGTGGCCGCGGTTGCTCTCAAAGAGGTGCCGTCGCTGCATAATGCAGCATTTCATTTTCTGCCGGATGGTCCTCTCCTTCAAGTACATGGAGGAGACAGGTTCCGGGTGAAGCGATCCTGGCTCGATAAGAATGAAGATGGATTTATTTCCTCCAGCGACCACGATTGTCGGATCAGCGCCAGAGACGCGGTCAGCGGTTACTTCGGTCGCGGATCGTGACGGATCCGACGGCCAATTGAGCGGCGTTCACCTCGACTTCATGTGAACATCAAATTCTGCCGACCAGAAGCGTGTGAGATGCTAAGGTTACTGTGCTGTGCGGAAGTGGGACAAAGCTGTGCGTGAGCCTGATCGCGCGGCTTTTCCTTCAATCCCTGAGGCATTTACCACAACCCGTTTCTGCCGCGAAGTTCTTCCCGCAGTCGGTCAGCGACTCCGGACCGACTCGCATGTTCCCGGCAACCCGTGCCAGTTAAGCAGGATTTGCCATGCCAGCGAGCAAACGGAAGCACGTTACTGCGCCAATTCGGATGAGCTGTACCGTCTGGTGACTTTGTCGCGCGTTGATGTCGTTGTCATCGATCAGCGTCTGACCGGGTTCCTGACAGGTCTGGATATTCTCGGAAAACCGTTGAATGACCTGCTGCAGCCAGTTGCAGTTGTCATTGGAGACTTGAGCAGCCGGGAACAGGATCAGGCGGCGGGCTTGCGCGTCAATGCGGTTCTACCTTCTGATTCCACGGCGGAGAATATCATCGCGGTGACGCTGGGGATGATCAGCAGCGCAACGCTCACGGGTTTGACCATTCCGTATGGAGCACGACAGGTTGTTCGCGATGCGGATTTTATCCGACCGATGCCGCAGGTCTTCGTGAGACTGTCGGGTTTCCTGAACGACCCGCATGGAACTGTTCCGGATCTCGCCCGCGAACTTGCAACGGATCCCCGTATCGCGGCCGAACTGCTGAAGATGATTAATGCCTCTTCCAGCGGACTGTCTTCCAGAGTGACGCGTCTGCACGATGCGACCAAACTGATCGGCATCAAGCAGACCATTTCGCTGGTGCTTTCGACTCATGTCATGGGATTGTCATCCGGCTCAAGTCGCCGCCTTCCCGCAGATGTGGAGCACCGCCTCCGCCTGCGCAGCATTCTGACCGCATGCATGGCTTCCACGTATTCCCGCATGAGTGGCCACGCTGCTTTTGAATCAGCCTACATTCTGGGTTTGCTGCAGGATCTGGGGATGACGGTGCTGCACGAACTGGGATCGAAGTATCAGCGTCTGATGCAGCGAGCCAGTTCGGTCGTTCGTCTAAGTCTGTCGGATCTGGAACGGCAGGAACTTGGATTCACTCACGCGGATGTCTCAGCCGCTTTGCTGCAGAAGTGGGAACTGCCTGTCGCGTTGACGAGGCTGGTCTTGAATCACCAGCAACCGTTCGAGGAATGTGAATGCGTTGAGAGTGAACGCGAACTGCTCATGGCGATGCAGGTTGGCGAGTATTTCGCGGACCTCAGGGAGCAGTCCACGCCGCAGCGGAGTTCCCGCCTGTATCGTCTGGTGGAACGCTGTGGAAAGATGGATTCAACGACGTTCAATGCCTGTATGTCATCGTCTATCGAGCGGGCCAGAGAGCTATCGCAGATTCTGCGAGTCCCCGTACCCGACGAGCAGGAAATGCGTCAACTGGTTGAACACCTGGCCGTGGAAGCGGAATTCGACCTGCCGCCGGGCACAGAACCGGAGTCGCAGACAGCGGAACAAGACTCGGATGTTTTGAAGGCCTCTGATGAAGAGCGGCCCTCGACAGATCGACATGTCGGACCGGGGGCGAATACTTCTGCGACCACTTCCACTCCGGCGAGTCAGCCAGCTCGTCCGTTCGTGGTTGTCGTGGATGATGAACCGGCCATCGGCAACCTGATTCGTCATTTCCTGCTCAGTGCCAATGTCGATGTCGTGACCTGCGAGAATACAGTTCAGGCTGGCGACCGGCTCCGCGACGCCGCTGCCGTTCTCTGTGATCTGCATGTCGGATCAGACTCCGGTCTGAGCGTCCTGACATACATGCGAACTCAGGGCATCGCGACACCGTTCATCATGATCAGCGGAGACCGGACGCGACGGTCCGTCAGTGATGCGATTGCGGCGGGAGTGACGGATTATCTTCCGAAGCCGTTTGACCGGCAGACGCTGTTGTCGCGACTGGCTCCCTGTCTCGTTGAAACTCTTCAGACGGATCACGCGCCGGGCAGCTCTTCCAGCCGTGCCGGCCAGAGCAAGGCATGCGTTCCAGCGGGATCCTGACACTCCTGAGGAGGTCACCTGGTGGACGCCGCCTCTCCGCGGTCAAGATCGATCGCGATCAATGCACCAGAATGAACTCGTTGGAATTCAAATACGCCCAGAAGAGATCTTCCAGACCATCCCGTGTGGCGGCCTGCAGATTGTCGCCCCGTGAACGGCGATTTGTGTGGTCACGGATCAGTCTTCGAACGGCGGCCGCTTCCTCGGCAGTCGGCCGGCGCGACAGAGTGGCCAGCGCAATCTGCTCGATCTTCGCCTGCTCATTCCCGCGCGAGCGGACCACTTTGTCGAGCAGCGTTCCATGTTCCACTTCCAGAGTGAGCTTCACCAGCTCGCCGTTCATCAACATGAGCGCCTGCGGAATGGAGCCATTAAACAGATCCGCCTCGTCGTTGTCATCGGTGTCCCATGCCATGACGAACTGCTGCAGCCACTCCTGACGCTTCTTCTCCAGTGAGTCCCAGTCCGGCCCGAACAGTTCACGAGCCTGAGTGGCAATCATCAGTGAATCGAACACCTGCTCGACGGTCATCGGTTTGACATAGACCCGGCTGAAGAGCGCTTCCTGTCCGGCCGATGGATCGTCGATGCGATTGCCGTCCGACATCCGGCTGCTGAGGTTGTAAGACTCCGTCGCGCAGATCCAGCGAATCAACTGCTTCACGTCATAGCCGCTGCGCACAAACTCGCGCGTCAACCGGTCCAGGACTTCCGAATGGACGACCGCGACGTGCGGCCCCATGTCATCGACTTCTGGAGTAAACGCCGCTCCGAGGAAGTGATGCCACATTCGATTGACGAACGCACGCGCAACCTGAGGTGAATCACCATTGACCAGCAGTTGTGCCAGTCGCTGACGCAGTCGTCCACCGGAGTCGATATCAACCCGCACGTCCTCATAGCGAGGAAAGGTTGCCATCTGCAGGCCGTTGCGAGTTTCGTAGAAAGTTGGCTCTGCGCCGTCGCGATCCCGCAGTGCGACTTCCCGCACACGGGGATTACCACCGCGCGGGCGATCCACCATTTCCACCTGCTGGAAGAAACTGTTGAACGCCCAGAACTCATCCTGCTTCTGTTCATTGAAGGGATGGTTATGGCATTGGGTGCATTGAAGCTGCTGG
>Ga0172372_10012812_pt1 | contig 10480 bp, 9 predicted proteins | sample LakKiv5m_2_FD_114544 | JGI IMG/M metagenome (GOLD analysis project Ga0172372, IMG submission 114544) | Freshwater microbial communities from Kabuno Bay, South-Kivu, Congo - kab_092012_9.5m | ecosystem: Environmental > Aquatic > Freshwater > Lake | place: Democratic Republic of the Congo... | reverse complement strand
GATGATAATTATCATCGAGGGGGTACACACAAACGCAAGTCAATACTAGGTGAACTGTTTGATTTTTAATTTTTTTATTTATTAAAACAACAATATGGAGAAAGTAAATTTTAAAAGTGAAGGATTAAAAATTGTTGGAAACCTTTTTTATCCTTCAAACTATGATAAAGGAACTACTTATCCAGCAATTATTGCAGTTGGCAGTTGGACAACTGTTAAGGAACAAATGGCAGGATTATATGCTGAAAAGTTTGCAGAAAAAGGATTTATAACTTTAGCATTTGATTTCAGAAATTATGGAGAAAGTGAGGGGGAACCTCGGTTTTGGGAAAATCCATCAATGAAAGTTCAGGATATAAAAAGCGCTGTTTCATACTTGCAAACTTTACCCGAAGTAGATAAGAACAAAATTGGAATTTTTGCAGTTTGTGCAGGCGCAATGTACTCACTAATAGCAGCGACCGAAGATTCTAGAATTAAGGTAGTTGTAACAGCGGCATCATGGTTACAGGACGAAGAAGCAGTAAAAATGTTTTATGGCGGTGAAGAAGGGGTGAAGAGTAAAATTGAAGCCGCCAGAAAAGCCAAGGAAACTTTTGCAAAAGACGGTGTTGTTGAATACATCGAAACAATTTCAACCACAAATCCAGACGCAGCAATGTATGGACCTTACGATTACTATTTGAATCCTAAACGTGGTGCAATTAAACAGTGGAGCAATGATAAATTTGCTGTTATGAGTTGGGAAGATTGGCTTACGCTTAACCCAATGCCTTACGCATCAAATCTAAAAGTTCCAACACTTATGATCCATTCAAATGGTTGTGTACTCCCACAATACACTAAGGATTTCTACGATAAAATTTCTAGTGCCGAAAAACATCTGGAATGGATTGAAACTAATCTTGAGTCACCAATGCAACAATTTAATTTTTATGACCAAGATTATGAAGTTAATGTAGCGGTAGCAAAAGGATCCGAATGGTTTAAAAATAAACTCTAAATAGTGACAACATATGGGATTTAATCCTGAAGAATATTTTCTTTAGGATTTTTCATGTAAATGAATTTTTAGGGAGTTCTTTGTCGTTGCCCGCGCACGGGAGGGTTGGGGCAAGGGCAACATCAACTCTGGCGGCGCATTTTGCTTTGCAAAATACGAAATTCGGCGGCGGCGGAAAGCGAGGGCGGGCAAAAATTCCTTCCCCCAACCCCCTTCCTTTTGCCCGCCCGAGCGTTCAGTTTGGCGCGCGAAGCGCGCCGTCAGTTCCGTTCAAAAAAGGTTCGGATTTCGTCAAACAAACGCACCAGAATAGAACTTAGCGGTTGAGAACCAACCAAGGAGTGGGCGGCGCAAAGCGCCGCCCACTGATTTCCCCCCATTTTTCCAAACGAATTTGGAGCGTCGCCTGCGGCGACGCGCACTTTTCTTTCGGCGAGGAGGAGGTGCGAGCCAAAGATTTCTTTGGCACAGACCTTTTTAGCAAAAAGTGGCCTGGACCCCAAATTTCGAACACCATTTTTGATGAAGAAAGTGTCAAAAATAGAGGAGGACGGTATGAGGTACGCACCAATTCTCAGACCATCTATGTAACCAGTGTGGGGAATCAGTTCCCAGCGGGAAATGTCCAGCCCAGAAGGCTGTAGAAGGGTTTGTGATTCAAGTCATACCCTTAGCTCCTTAGCCAAGGATGTGAAGGCTATAGACTTGAGGTGGTACATAGAGTACGAGGAGAGATTGCAGGAGATTGGCAAGATGCTTGGTGGCTGGATAAACAGCCTTTACCTTTAGTAACGGATCAGCACAGCCCCGCAGTACGCGGAACAAAAAATAGCTTTATTTTTATGCATCTGGAGCGGGGTTCGCGAGCCTCAGGGCTTTATTTCTTTCATTACTTCTCTGACAGCAGGCAAAAGATGCTCTTCGAGCACTTTCGCGTAACCAGCTTGGTTGTAATGTATGCCGTCGCTTAGCTTATTTCTGGGATCCAGGAAAATTTTTGGAGTGATGAACGGTACCAGCTTCAAATTATTTTTTTGGGCCGCCTGCTCATACAGAGCATCGAACTGTCTTTTGTAGGCGCCGCCCGCGTTTAGCGGAGCCTGCATCTGAAGCAGCAGAACCTCCGGAGGGTCTTCCCCGCCCCGCAAAACGTCAATGACAGCGAAGAAATTTTTTTGAGTCTCTTCAAATGGCAGTGCGCGAAGAGCGTCATTGCCACCTATGCCCAAGATAATAATATCCGGCTCCTGAGAGCGGATAAAGGAGGCGCGCTCCAGGTTTCCCCGAGTCGTTTCGCCACTTACTCCAGCATTAATTACCTGAACGCTAAAACCTTCTCGCAATAGGGCGGTTTGAAGCTGGGCCGGGTATGCTTCCGCCTGGGAAACTCCGTAGCCCGCCGTTAAGCTGTCTCCAAACGCAATGACTTTATACTGCGACCGCTCCGGTTTTTCTATCTTGGTTTGATTCTCATCCAGACGAGGGAAGAAAACGCTGTGCAGGCCAAACCACAGCAATAAAATGGTCAGGAGCGGGGCGAGAAGGTAGAAAATTTTATTATTCATAGGATAGGAGTTCGCGCAGAGGCATGGTGTCTGTTTTGTATAAATATAAGGCGATGCCAACAATAAAGAAAATAATCAGGACCAGGCCCGATACAATCTCTCCGGCAAAGAGCACTGTGGAGCTTAACTGTAAGAATCGGCTACTTATGAAGAGTGTTGAGAGAACACTCAGGCCGTAAGCAAGGAGCGAGGCAATAAAAGTCACCGAAACAGTTTCCACCAGATACTGCCAGAAGCTCCGGCTGCGGCTCATTCCAAGCGCGCGAAAACGTGCTCCTTCGCGCCGGCGGATGGCATAGGCAGAGACGACCAAGACAGCGATAAGTAGAGTGGCAATTAAAAGAGGTGGAATGGTGACAATCAAAACCAAGAGAAGCAAAGTGTTAACAATCTGGAGCAGCAGGGGCCCGATCGATTGCGTTTCGATCATCGAGACGTTGGGCATGATCTCTGCCAGGTAGCGCCCGAGCGAAGCCTGTTCAGACGGTCCGTAATAAGCGTAGCCGAAAAAGACTCCCGGAAACTGCTCAAGATCATCGGGAGAGAGTACAAAATAGAAGAACGGCAGCCCGGAACGCGAATCCGTTTTACGAAGACTAGTGACTGTGCCGGTTACCTCAAAACCTTGGATCAAAAAAGTCACCGTCGAGCCTAGCTTGATATTAGCCTGCTTGGCAAATTCTTCGTCTACAGATATTTCTCCTCGGGCACCTTCGGCCCAAGTGCCGGAAACCACTTCTTCACTCGAAAGAAGCTCTCTTCTGGCGGTGAGATTAAACTCTCTGACCAGCTCACCATTAACATCTTTATTTCCTGCTTCCAATTCTTTCTGTATCATCAGGCCGTCAATCGAAACGATTCGCGCACCGATATTTAAGAAAAGTTCTAATTCTGGAAAAACCGAAAGCACCGGCTCTTTTTGTGAGGGCTGAACATCCAAAACATAAGTGGATGGCACCGTCTGGCTGAGGTCGTTGACCAAAAAGCGCTTGAGTGAGACCTGGATCAGAACAAGAGTGGAAAGAGCGGTCAGGGCCACGAATAATGAAGTAAAAGAGACAACTCCGAAAAGCCCGTCGGCAAACTTTTGGCTGACTATGCTGCGCCAAAACAGCGAGAAGCGCGCACGGGCCGCATAAATTCTGCCCAAGAGTAAACCATATAATCCGGCGACCAAGACATAAACGAGAGCGATTGCCAAAATAACCAAAGCTCCCTGACTCAGACTCTCAAGCAAGAAGGAAGCTAGAGCAATGAGAGGGATAAGTGTGCTCGCAGTAATGGGGAGAAGCGACTTGACCGAGCCTCTTTGACCGGGGGAATTAGTGCCGCCAATAAGGATCTGCTTGGGATTTAAGGAGAGGCTTTTCTGCACGGCCGGCACAAAAGACATGAGTGAAATCAAAACAACCAAAGCGCTGGTAATGATAGCGTAGAGGAAAAGATCCGGTTCGGGAAGATTGATGTAGTATTCCAAGGAAACAAATTCCCTTATTTCTTCAAAAATAAACGCTCCCAGCCCGACACCAAGAGAGTTGGCGAGAAGGGTCACGGCGCAGAGCGAAGCTCCGAGAAGATAAATTAGTTTGGTTTTGGTGAGACCGAGAGCCAAGAGGATCGCCAGGCTCTTTCTTTCAAGAGCGATGAGATACATGATGCTCGCGTAAACATTTACGGCGGCCAAAACCGCAGTGACTAGAACGGCGATCACCAGAAAATCGGATACGGTCGCGAGTCCAAACTGAAGCCCGCGCTGATCGATCCCGGCAATGTCGATATCTAAGGCCGGATATCTCTCCTCGAGCGCTTTTAAAGATTCAATTTCTAAAGCTGTAAGGTCCGGAATAACCGCTGCATAAGTGTACTCGGCTCGGAGCAGTCTAGGATCAATATTGGCTCGGGCAAAGCCGGACCGGCTCATAAACGCTGAAGGCAGAAATCTAAAACCGGCAAAGAGCGATGTGGGTTCGGCCAAAACCAGATCGGAAACAACAAACGAGGCCTCGCCAAAAGACACGACTTCGCCCACTTCCACTCCCAGCCTCCTAAGCCCCGTTTCATCCACCAAAAGCTCATTTTCAGAAATTCCGTCGAAAACGCCTTGTGCCAGATTCATTTCACCGTAAAGTGGGAAAGCTTCGTCGACCACCCGGAGCGTAAAGGGCGCGGTCGCCCTACGGCTCTGAAGCGTACCGGAAAAACTCATTTGCCTGGAGACAATCTCGGGCTCAAGACCCGCCTCGGAAAAAATTTTCTCCCCCTCTACCGGGAGCGCGCTTTCAAAAACCACATCGCCCCCATTCAATTCGCGTGCTTCTTCTTTAAGCAAACCAGCGCTTGAGCCGGCCAATAACAGAGTAAGCATGAGCACGACGCTGATGATCATAAGAGAAAAAAACGGCAAAATGAAGCGCCGCCATTCGCGCCGGACAAGACGCAGGCTGTAACTCAAAACCAACTTAACTTCGCTCATAAAGTGACTGATCTCTTAATTCAAAAACTCTATCCATACGCGAAGCTATTGATTCGTCGTGCGTGATCACAACAAGCGTCGTACGCGCTTCCGCCACCGCCTCCAGGAGCATTGATAAGACTTTCTCGCCGGTGTTTCGATCCAGGCTCCCCGTTGGTTCATCGGCCAAGATGAGGGCCGGCTGGTTAAAGAGGGCTCGCCCGATAGCTACCCGCTGCTTTTCACCGCCGGAGAGAGTCTGCGGCAAAACGCTTCGCCGCTCACTTAGGCCCAGGCTTTTCATTAGCCCATTAAGTTCTGCTGGCTTAGGAGTTTTACCCCCGATTTCAAGTGGTGCCGTGATGTTTTCCTCAACGGTAAATGGTGAAATGAGTTCAAATGACTGAAAAATAAAACCAATATGCCGATTGCGAAACAGGGCTTGTTCTTTTTCATTGAGCGTTGCGGTATTGATCCCAGAAATCCTGATCACGCCTTGAGTTGGAGTATCTAGAAGACCGATGAGTGAAAGAAGGGTGGACTTACCCGACCCGGACGGGCCGATGATGGCCACCTTCTCACCTTTTTTAATTTGGCACGAAATATTACTCAGGATTTTAAGAGGGCCGCGGGAGGTTTCGAAAGTTTTTCCGACTTTATCAATATCCAAAATAATATCTTCTTTATTCATGGAACAAGTGTAGCATCACAAGAAAGATAATCCACACCAAAGGATCGGGTTCTGTTTGATTAGAGGGGGTTTGACTTTACTGATAGAAAGAAGGGCGCATTTCATATAGAGATGCGCCCTTCACTCACTTACTCATGAGCCGATTTACGGCATAAACAGCCACTATGATGTCCCGGCACTTTTCCTGCAAAAATGGATAAATCTGATATTCTGAGATGACATTGAATTCAGATTTATTCACGTGGCGGACCAATTTGGGAAACCCAAAAGGGTTCTCGAATTTGTTTCCCCGGCTGCGCAAAGCAGAGACCTGGGAAATCTCCATCCCCCAAAGACTGCCGACGTAGACGTTATCTTCGGTCGCCGGCTCGTCCGACATCGTTCTTCTCCAGCTGGGCAAATCGTCTTCGGAAAAGCCGAACAGGAGCTTAAGTCTCTGAAGCTCCTCTATCAGAGAGTCATGCTGGCCAAGCCAATTTCGCTTGTTGAGCTTGCTGATCAGGTGATCCCAATCGCGATCGCGCCATGATGAGGTGATGTTGTAAAAATGAACCAGGGCCTTGGCTTTATCATACTCCCTCAAGATGGGTGAGATTCCTTTTACGAGAATTGCCAAATCCATCTTCAGGGTTTCAAGCTCTCTCCTGGGGCTCTTGGTAAGCACTGCCGCAAGAAACTTTCGGGTAGTTTTCATGTGTGTCTCCCGGATCAGAACGTACAAAATCTGTTTTATCTTTTATAAGAAGGCGCGGCGATTGTCAATCGAGTGCGCGAAAAATTTTCAAACTTAATGGCGGCCCACACTCACCTCCCGACCGCCTCCAACTGGGAGCTAAAATATTTGACTTTTATTAAAAAATATAGTTAATTTAGCTCAGGCAGACAGTCCCCATAAAATGCTGAAAGGTAGATATGGCAAACAGTAAGGGCAAGTGCAGTCTTCAACAGGCAGTCGGCGCGATCCTCACCTTCGCCATTCTCGGGGCCCTTTATTTTTGGGCCAGGTCGCTTGAACAGGAAAAAAAGAACAGCGAGGAGAAGCACAATAAAATAATTGCCGAAAGGCTTATTTACTACCGCATCGAAGCTCTCTCCCTAGATCTGCCGACGTGGGTCCGTGATCGTTTCAGAACCCTTGAAAACCCGGTGGAGATAATTGGGAGTGGCTTTGCCCGGGCGGTAGCCTGGGGTCCGGGACACTATAACAAGCAGAACTTTTACTGGCTCGGTTACATAATGGAGTTTGAGGGCAAGAAGCGACCCGTCATTGAGTTTGAAAGAGCACTCGGCCGGCAGGATGCTTCGCTTCAGACTCTGGAGCTGAATTTGCCAGAGAGATACAGAGAAAAGTTCTGTATGTACCCCGACACTCAGACCTGTGATTGGCCCGCTCTTTTTGAGGATGTCTCTAAAAGAGAAGCCGAGGCTATTCTGCCGGGTCTGGAGCTTATGGTTTGGGGAAAATTTCCCTAAGCCCAGCACACCCAAAGGGGTCGGCCTTGCGCCGGCCCCTTTCTCGCATCTTTTTCGGGTGGTTGCTGATAAGATGAAGGTTGAGATGAATCCCAACGACAAACTTTCAGTTAGGCTGCGCATCCTTCCGACCCAGCAAAAGGCCCTGGAGCGTCTCGGCATCCACTCGGTGGAGGACCTTCTCTATCACTTCCCCCGGGGCTATGGAGACACGGCGGAAACAGCAGCCATCGCCTCCTTGGAGAAGGGCCAGACGGCCGTCATTTTTGGAACCATCTCAGGCCTTAAGACCAAGAAGGCCTTCCGAAAAAAAATTCCCATGGCTGAAGCCAGCGTAAAAGATGAGACTGGCTCGATAAAAATTATCTGGTTTCACCAAGCATACCTGGCGAAGATGATCGAAGAGGGTTCGAAGGTCAGGGTAGAGGGAAAGGTCTCGGAGAGAAGCGGTTCTTTTTATTTTTCTAATCCCAAAGTGGAGCCAGCCGCGACCTTATTCTCCCCCGGAGTCGGGCATCACATCTATCCGGTTTATCCCGAAACCAAGGGTTTGAGCTCCAACTGGCTTTACCACAAAATCCAGCAGGTGTTTGCAAGCGGCTTTCTCGATAGTCTGAAAGATCCCATACCTGAGAGAATCCTCAAGGAATACAAACTCCCCACTCTTAAAACCGCTCTGATCTGGCTTCATACCCCACAGAAAATAGAGCATGCGGAAGCCGCCAGAAAACGTTTTGCTTTTGAAGAAATTTTTTTTATTCAACTTGAGAAACAGAAATCGAGGTTGGAATCCCAAACCAGGGCGGCTTTTGCCATCAACAAAAAATACACGGACATTGAGGGCTTCATTGAGCGCTTCCCTTTCAAAGCTACCGCCGCCCAGAAGAAAGCGGTTGAATCAATTCTCTCGGACTTCGATAAGGGCTTCCCGATGTCGAGACTGCTTGAGGGGGATGTCGGATCAGGTAAAACAGCCGTAGCCGCAGCAGCGGCTTATGCCGTGACCACCTCCAGGCCCAAGGAGCAAAACTTTGGCACCCTTCAAACTGCTTATATGGCCCCGACGGAAATTTTGGCACAGCAACATTTCGAATCTTTTATTAAATATTTTTCGCATTTACCCCTTAGCATCGCCCTAATCACCGGGAGCGGCTGTAAAAAATTTCCATCAAAGGTCAATCCGGATGGCTACACCGATATTTCTCGCTCGCAGCTCTTGAAGTGGGTTGCTTCCGGAGAAATTTCGGTCCTCATCGGCACCCATGCTCTAATTCAAAAATCTGTGAAGTTTAAGCATTTAGCATTAGCAATAGTGGATGAGCAGCATCGCTTCGGTACCGCTCAAAGGCAGAAACTGGTTACCAAATCCGATGTGGTCCCGCACCTCCTTTCCATGACCGCCACACCAATTCCCAGAACCCTCGCCCTCACCCTCTACGGCGATTTGGATCTCACCCTTCTTGATGAAATGCCGGTGGGCAGAAAGAAAATTGAGACTAAAATTATTTCTCCTGCGGAAAGGGATAAGGCTTATGAGCAAATCCGCGAAGAATTGAAGGCCGGTCGCCAGCTGTATGTCATCTGCCCCAGAATCGATGAGCCTGATCCGAACAAAGAGATGGCCATCCTCGCAAAAGATGTCAAAAGCGAAGCAAAGAGGTTGAAAGAAAAAGTATTTCCAGAGTACCACATCGACATTCTTCACTCCAAAATGAGGCCTGCGGAAAAAGAGCGCATCATGCAGAGCTTCAAAAACTACGAGATAGATATTCTCGTCTCAACATCCGTGGTGGAAGTGGGTGTCTCGGTCGAAAATGCTTCTTTAATAATTATTGAGGGAGCGGAGCGCTTCGGCCTCTCCCAACTTCACCAGCTTCGCGGCAGAGTTTTGCGCGGTACGCATCAGCCCTATTGTTTCATCTTTTCAGAAACAAAATCAGAAAAGACTGCGGACAGATTGAAAGCTCTCACCACAGCAAAGAACGGCTTTGAATTGGCAGAGTTTGACCTGCAGAGCCGCGGTGCCGGAGCTCTCTCCGGAACTAAACAATGGGGCATCTCAGACCTTGGCATGGAAGCCATAAAAAATCTAAAAATGGTGGAAGCGGCCAGAAAAGAGGCCCGCAATATTATTTTAGAAAACACCCTTCTTAAACCATATCCGCTCCTCCGAGAGGAAATGGAGAAGCGCGGAAAAAAAATTCACTTTGAATGACGCGCGGACTTGCTTGCCGCCATGACCCGAAGCTTTATCTAAAAAAAAGAAATTTTAATGATTTCGGCCACTGGCGTCTCGGGCTATTATCTGGTTAAGTGATAGGGTTGCGCGTGTAGCTCAGTCGGTAGAGCGCCGAGCTTATACCTCGGTGGTCCTAGGTTCGATTCCTAGCACGCGCACCACATTGGAAATTGCAAGGTGGGGATCGCCGCCGCGCCGTGCGCGGCCGCTTTTACCTAAGTGTTTTAAGTACCCAATCGGTGCTAGAATACAGAAATGGATTTAAGCGCGATTTTAATGATTGCCGCACTGGTCATCGCCACCATATTCTGGATGATGGTTTTTATAATTTTTTACCACCTTACCCGCTTCGGTATCGGCACTCTACCAAAGAAATTTTCCGCCGCTTTTTTAGCCGGTAGTGCCGCGCTCTTTTTATGGAACGCTTCGACTTATTTCTCTCTGGATCTGGAACCACTTCTTAAACTTCTATGATTAAAGAACTTTTCAGTCTCTTTGATGAGTCTGCCCAGAGCTTTGACGGCCAAGAACCGGGCGAAAAGGTTGTCCTGATTTTAAGAAGGCATAGCTTTACCATTCTCTACCCCTTGGGCCTTATAATACTTCTCGCTCTGGCACCGGCGGTAGTTTATCTTTACCTCCAAAAAATCCAAGCTGAGTTTGTTTTCACCATATTTCTTTTCCTCTCAAGCCTGTGGTACACGGGGCTCTGGCTTTTTGCCTTTTACATCATCACCATGTGGAGTCTCAACACGGTCATTGTGACCGACAAACGAATTGTTGAAAACGAGCAGAACGGCTTCTTTCACCGAAAAGTGGCTGAATTGCATGTCGGCCGAGTGCAAGACGTAGTAATCCAGATCAAGGGGCTGATTGAAACTTTTTTTAATTTCGGGGATATCATTGTTCAGACTGCGGGATCGGAGCGCGAGTTTTCCTTTAAACACATTGCCAACCCCAATCAGGTCAAAAATGAAATCATGCGCGTTATCTATTCTCAAAAGAACAATTTGGAAAGCTTTTAGGTTGTGAATAACTCCGCGAAATTTTTATTCAG
>Ga0172372_10012811_pt1 | contig 10480 bp, 8 predicted proteins | sample LakKiv5m_2_FD_114544 | JGI IMG/M metagenome (GOLD analysis project Ga0172372, IMG submission 114544) | Freshwater microbial communities from Kabuno Bay, South-Kivu, Congo - kab_092012_9.5m | ecosystem: Environmental > Aquatic > Freshwater > Lake | place: Democratic Republic of the Congo... | reverse complement strand
CCGGCGGCAACGGCGACGGGCCGGTGATAGACGTGTGAGCGCGGGCCGGGCGGAAGGGCGCGTTCAAAGCAGCAGCCGCTCAATCTCCTCGTAAGTCCGCACGACGTGGTGCGCGTGCGTGAGCTTCTCCGCCGGCAGCGTGTTCGTGATGGCAATCGCCGTCATGCCCGCCGCGCGCGCCGCCGTGACGCCGGCCGCTGAATCCTCAATCACGCAGCACGCCGCCGGCGCGACGCCGAGCAGTTCCGCCGCGCGCAGGAAGATGTCGGGCGCGGGCTTGCCGTGCGCCACGTCCTGCACGCTGACCACGACGGGGAAGAACTGCCGCAGCGACTTCATCGCCAGCACTTCCTCAATGACCGGATGCACCGAGCCGGACGCGACCGCGAGCCGGTAACGCGGCGCGAGCTTCGCCACCAGCTCCGGCAGACCGTCGAAGATGGGCTGCTCGCGGCGGATGATTTCGATGAGGTGGTTTTGCTTCCACGCGGTCAGCTCATCGAGCGTCCACTTCGGATTGTGCTTCGCGATGAAGTCCACCCACACCGCGCGGTCGGAGCGCCCGAGGTAGTGCTCGAAGTGGATGCCGTGCGTCTGGCCGTAGCCCATCTGATCGAACACGTCGAGAAACGCGCGCTCGTGGCGCGGCTCGCTGTCAACGATGACGCCGTCCATGTCGAAGATGACGGCGGCAAATCTGGAGGATGGCATTTCGGGGGAAGGGGATGCGGAGGAGGTTCAAGATCAGGATTGGGAGAATGATGGGCGCAGGCATCCGGCTGCAATTTCATTCGCCAACCTGCCAGCACGCGAGCCGGCCCTTCTCGTTGCGGAAGAACAGCCGGCCGTTCGCGTAGGCGGGCGCGTTCTTCATCTCCCGCATGCCCACGTCGAACGAGCGCACCAGTTCGTGGCCTGACCGCGAGACGCGCGCGATGTCCACGTTGCCCTGCTCGGAGACGCGGATGACGTGGTCGCCGACGGCGATGGCCGAGCCGCCGCCCGGCCATTCCCAGTGCGTGTCGCCGGAGGCGAGGTCCAGGCACGCGAACCGGCCGTGCCCGAAGAAATAGAGTTCGCCGCCGAGGACGAAGCCCGAGCTGAACGCGTGGCCGTTGCCCTGGCCGCGTTCCCAGCGCAGCTCCGGGCGGCCGGAGGAAAAGTCGTAAAGCGCGCGGCCCTTGCCGTAGCCGCTGCACAGGAAGAGGCGTTCGCCCAGCACGATGGGGTCGCACGCGTTCACCGCGAGTTCCGTCTGCCACGGCACGCGGAATTTTTCCTTCCCCGTGAGCGCCTCGCGGACGATGAGCTGGTCGCCGCCGAAGAAGGCCACGCACTCGACGCCTTTCCACTGAAACAGCACCGGCGCGGCCAGGCCGGGAAAACCTTCGTGCGACCACGCGGGCTGGCCGGTCGCCTTGTCCAGCGCGACCCCGCCACCGGCGTTCAGGAACACGAGGTTCCGCCACACCACCGGCGAACCGGCGTGGCCGTATTGCCGGTCGCCGGTGGGCGCGGGCAGGTCGCGCTTCCAGCGAAGCTCGCCCGTGGCCGCGTCGCAGCAATGCAGCGTGGGCGCCTGCAAGGCGGCGAGCACATAGACGCGTCCGCCCTCCACGGCCGGCGTGGTGGAGCCGGACCAGGTGTTGGCATGACGGGTCCAGACCGGGCTGCCTTTGCCGGCGTCGAGGCAGACGATGGTGCCGTTCCCGCTGGAGCTGAAGGTGTAGAGCCGCCCGCCCACCACGGCGCACGACGCATGCCCGCTGCCGACCTCCGCCTCCCAAACTTTCTCCGGCTCACCGGCGCGGAGCTTCAGCGGCCCGGCGATGGTTCCGTTGCGGTTCGGCCCGCGAAAGCCCGGCCAGTCGGCGGCCGTGCTGGTGAGAACGAAGGCCGCAGACAACAGACCGCAGACCAGGAGGTGCGGACGGAAGGGAACTTGTCTGCGGAAACTGCCCGGGGGATTGCGTTTGCCGAACCCAAGTCCGTATGAACTCTGGCACGGCGTGCCCTCGGAAAATGCGGGCGCTATCTCCCTCACCCCGGTCCTCTCCCGCTGGGAGAGGGAGCCAACTCGTTGCCGTGCTGGCAAACTGACGCCGCCCCTGACAACCGACGCGGGCTGCGTCTCCCCCTCGCCCAGCGGGAGAGGGCCGGGGTGAGGGAGAACGGTTACGGCCTGCCGCAGTTCGATTCCTGCGGGTGGCGCGTTGCGTCGGCTTGTCGTATCGGTCATCGCGTTCATGGTCGGTTGGTTTCTCATGGCAGCAGTTGAACTTTCTCCTCCGCCGGGCCGTCGGGCGTGACCCAGATTTTGTCGAACACCAGGTCCAGCTCGTGCGGCGCGGTGAAGGCGATGGTGCAGGCCCTCTCGCCCGCCCTCGGCGGGCCGCCGGTGAAGTGCAGCTCGCCGGTCACCGGGTCGGGCACCTTGCGGACAAAGCGCGCGAAGGGGATGGAGACGGTCGCCCACTCCGTCCGCGCGCCGGGAAACTGTTCGCTGCGCAGGACGAACATCGCCTTCTCGCCGGGCGCGGCGTGGGGCGGAATCGTGTGCATGAAGACGTTCAGCCACGTCGGCTTCGCCATGCGATAGGTCAGGTGCAGCACGGAATTGGTGTTCAGGATGAACAGGCCGTGATTCCACTCCGCCGGGAGTTCGACCACGTCGAACGTGCCCCAAGGCTCCTGCGTCCGGACCGCCTTGAGGCCGTGCTTGCTGTCCGGCGGCAGGCCTTCGCTGACCAACTGGCCGCGCCAGCCGGTGGGCAGGCCGTTTTCAAAATCCTCGCTCCAGCGTCCGTCATCGCCCGGCAGGTAGCCGACCACCCAGCCCATCCGGTTGTCCGCCACGGCGAACTGGCCGGTCCTGATTTCGACTTCGCGTCCGTCCGCCCGGCGCGTCAACCGCGCGCGGCCCGCCTCGACGCTCACCTCGGTCAGCCCGGCGGTTTCGCGCGCGGTGAAGCGTGTTCCCTCCACGCGGACGAGCGCGTTGCTCGTTTGCAGATGAAACGGACCGCGCGCGAGGTTGGTGCCCAGCGTGGCGGAAAGGTGACCGCGCTGCAGTTGCAGCATCGTCGCGCCGTCGGGCTGGACGCTGACTTCGCCCGGCCCGGCCAGCGTGATGCGCGACTGATCGGGAAACACGAGCGATGCCGAGGCGTCCTTGCCGTTGAGAGCGACCTTCGCACCCCCTTTCAATTCCACCGGCGTGGTGATGACCACCGCCTTTCCCTGTTGGTCCAGCAACTGAAGCTCCCCCCGGCCCGGCTCCACGCGTGCGACGATTGCGGGCGTGACGCGGGGAGTGCGATTGGCCAGCCACACCAGCACCGGAGCCGCGACCATCGCCGCCGCCGCCGCGAGCCGCAAAATCCACGTCCGCCGGGCCGCCGCCCGCTCCGCCGCAAAGTCGAATGGGACGATGTTCCCTTGCGCTGCCAGCTCGCGATCCGCCTCCGCCATGAAGCGGCAGCCGAACTCGACCTCCTGGTCCACCATCTGGCGATACACGCGCCGCGCCTCCGGGCCGGACAGCAGCAGATCGTTCAGCCGTGCCCGCTCGGCCTCATCCAGTTGCTCGTCCAGCAGCCGGGAGACCAGCTCCGTCAGTTCCTCGTAGTCGTGCGGCTTGCTCACGTCCAGCCCTCCGCCTTCAGCGTGCGGTTCACGCACTCGAGCAGCCGCTGCCGGATGCGGTGCATCACCACATAGAGCGCGTTGACCTTCCTGCCCTGCCGCCGCGCCAGTTCCTCCAGCGGGATTTCGTCCCCGTAACGGTCCTTGAGAAGCTGGCGGGAAACTTCGTCGAGCTTTTGCAGGCAGCCATCGAGCGCCTCGCGGCCTTGGGTTAACTGGTTATCGTCCGCCGCGTGTTCCTCGGCCAGCAGGTCCAGCAGTTCATCCGAGAAATACTTCTCCCGCAGCGCGCGCGAGCGGCGGAACTTCAGCACCTCGAAGTAGGCAAACTTGCGCGCCCACGGCAGGAACGGCTGCGCGGGGTCGTAGTCGGCGAACTTCCGCCACAGGAGCCGCGCGGTGTCCTGCACCACGTCCTCCGCCTGATGCCGGTCCGGCAGCAGCGTCAGCACATAGCGGAGCAGGTCCAGATGCACCCGGGCGTAAAGGGCGGCGAATTCAGCTTGGTTGGCACCGTCGCGCATGGTCGGAGAGGTCGTCACAGCCTCGCCAACCCTTCTCCGCGCGGCGAGGGGATTTCTTACGGGGAATGTGGCGGCCCATGAACGCGGTCGTCGCGACCCAGCTCGCGTGAGCAGCCGCCGGCCCCGGTGCGTCAGTGAATGGTAATCGCCCGCGCGGGCCGACCGACGGCGAACTGCAAACACCATGACAATCTCCCGAAGTGTGCCTGGCCGTCCGGCGCGTTGCGCGGCTCGGACAGCGTTGCGGGGCGTCGCAACCGCTGGCGTGGCGGCGGCATTGGCGGGGTTGCTCGCGTCCGCCGGCCTCGTGTCGGCGCAGGTGCGCGTGACGCCGAAGGCTGCGAAGGGCGGGCGCGACCTCCAAGGCGCCGCGTGGGCCGAAGTGCCCGACGCCTTCAAGGCCATGAAGCTCCCCGAGTGGCCGCTGCCCACGGACCTCCAGCGCTGGCAGGGCACCGACCGCGCTAAGACCCGAGCGACGCTGCTCCAATGCCTCGGCGATTTGCCCGCGCGGCCCGACCCGCGCCGGGTGCGCGTCCTGTCGCGCGAGGACAAGGGCGACTTCATCCTCGAACGCTTCGAGTTCCACAACGGCGTGGACATGGTCGTCCCCGGCCTGCTGGCGATTCCCAAGCAGCTCAAGGGCCGCGCGCCGGCGGTCATCGGGATGCACGGCCACTCCGGCTCGAAGGACGAGTATCGCCCCAACCCGGACAACCCGCTCTCGCTCGGCTGGATGCTCGTGCAGAAGGGCTTCGTCGTCGCCGCCATTGACGGCTACTTCAACGGCGAGCGCGTGGGCAAGGGACCGGGCGGCCCGAACCTCGACAAGGGCGCGTATCCGCAGGAGATGAGCCTCTTCAAGCTGCACCTGTGGCAGGGCCGTTCGCTCTGGGGCATGATGGTCCGCGACGAGCAATGCCTGCTCGACTATCTCGAAACCCGCCCCGAGGTGGATCCGGCCCGCATCGGCGCGACCGGCATGAGCATGGGCTGCACGCGCACCTGGTGGCTCTCGGCGATTGACGACCGCGTGGCCGCGCAGGTCGGCGTGGCGTGCTTCACGCGCTACACGGACCTCCTCGCGCACGGCAACCTCCGCCGCCACGGCATCTACTACTTCGTCCCGAGCGTCTTCAAGCACTTCGACACCGAGGCCATCTACGCGCTCTCCGCCCCGCGCCCGATGCTCCAGCTCTCCGGCGACCAGGACGGCGGCGCGCCGACCGACGGCGTGGTGACGCTCGAAAAGAAACTTGCGGCCGTCTATCGCCTGCACGGCCGGCCGGAGAACTTCCGCAGCGTGCTCTACGCGGGCACGGGCCACGAATACCTGCCCGAGATGCGCGCGGAAATGGTCGCGTGGTTCACGAAGCACTTGCGCCCGTGAGCAGCGGGAAAGCGACCGCATGAGCAGACCATTTCCAATTCCGGTCCGCCTGGTTCGGTCCGCGCTGGCGGCCCTGGCCGCGCTGGTCTGCCTCGGCGTCGCGGGCGCGGAACACGACCTCGTCATCCGCAACGGCCGCATCGTGGACGGCACGGGCAACCCGTGGTTCCACGGCGACGTGGCGGTGACCGGCGACCGCATCGTCGCCGTCGGGACCGTCACGGGCACGGCCCGGCGCGAACTGGACGCGCGCGGGCTGGTGGTCGCGCCGGGCTTCATAGACATCCACGCGCACTCGGACTTCCTGCTGCTGGAGGACGGCCACGCGCAGAGCAAGGTCCGCCAGGGCGTGACCACCGAGGTGCTTGGCGAAGGCGGCTCGGCCGGGCCGTTCGTCGGGCAGCTCGCGCCGCGGCCGGTTTCCGTGCGGAACCAGCCGGCGCAGTTGCGGACGCTGGGCGACTACTTCACCGCCGTCGAGCGCGCCGGCGTGGCGGTGAACGTCGCCTCCTACGTCGGGGCCGGCAATGTGTGGCAGTGCGTGATGGGCTCCTCCTTCGCGCGGCCGTCGGCCGCCGAGCTGCAGCGCATGAAGGAGCTGGTCGCGGAGGCGATGCGGGACGGGGCCGCCGGCCTGTCCACCGCGTTGATGATGCCGCCCGGCTCGCTGGCGACGACCGATGACCTGGTGGAGCTGTGCCGCGTCGTGCGCCAGCACGGCGGCATCTACTCGACGCACATCCGGGACGAGGGGCTGGGCGTGTTTGACTCGGTGCGGCAGGCCATCGCGGTCGGCGAGCGCGCCGGGCTGCCCGTGGACATCATCCACCTGAAGATCGCCGACGAGAAGTTCTGGGGCCGCATGGGCGAGGTCGTGGCGCTCATCGAGGACGCCCGCCGGCGCGGCGTGAACGTGCAGGCCAACGTCTATCCCTACACGCGCGGCAACAACGACCTGGCCAGCATCATGCCGCCGTGGGCGCACGAGGGCGGGCGTTCGCAGCTCCTCGCGCGGCTGCGCGACCCCGCGCAGCGCGCCCGCCTCAAGCACGACATCACCCACGGCCTGCCCGGCTGGTATAACCACTACACCGCCGTCGGCGGCGACTGGAGCCGGATGCAGGTCAGCGCCAACAACGCCTTTCGCGGCCTGACCATGGACCGCGTCATCGCGCAGCGGAGCGCGGGCCGGACGCCTGCGCCGGATCCGTTGGACGTGCTCATCGAGCTGCTCGTCGAGCTGGACGGCTCGGTGGGCACCGTCTATGCGCACCACACCGAGGCGGACATGAACCTCGCGCTCGCGCAGCCGTGGTGCTCCATCGGTTCGGACGGCTCGGCGTTCGCGGTCGAGGGCCTCCTGCGGCGCGGCCATCCGCACCCGCGCAACTTCGGCACGTTCCCGCGCGTGCTGGGCGTGTATGTGCGCGAGCGCGGCGTGCTGCGGCTCGAGGACGCCGTGCGCAAGATGACTTCGCTCAACGCCGCCAAGCTTGGCCTGCGCGACCGCGGCCTGCTGCGCGCGGGGATGTTTGCGGACCTCACGGTCTTCGATCCCGGCCGGGTGATTGACCGGTCCACCTACGAGGATCCGTTCCGCTACGGCGAAGGCATTGACCACGTCGTCGTCAACGGCCGGCTCGTCCTGGACAAGGGCACCCACACCGGCGCCCGGCCGGGCCGCGCGCTGCGACACCTGCCACCCGCCGCCCCGGTGAAGCCCTGAACAACGACGCGGCCGACACCCTCAGCCGCGCGCAGAAATCTCCAGCATCCGCTCGATGGGCGCGCGGGCCTTTGCGAGAATGTCGGCGGGCAACTCCAGGCGCGGCGCGAGGTGCTTCATGCAGTCGCGCAGCTTTTCCAGCGTGTTCATCTTCATGTAGCGGCACTCGCTGCACCGGCAGTTGTCGGTCGGCAGCCGCATCACGTCAAACACGGGCGCGCAGAGGAATTCCTTGCCGGGGCACTCCTTCCGCATCCGGTGGATGATGCCCGACTCGGTGACGATGACGAAGCGCTTCGCGGGGTCGCTCTTGCAGAAAGTCACCATCTTCTCGGTCGAGCACACGGCGTCGGCGAGCTGGCGGACCTCGCGGAGGCTCTCGGGATGAACGACAATCTTCGCGTCGGGATACGCGGCGCGGGCGCGGAGAATCTGGTCGCGCTGGAACTCGACGTGCGCGTAACAGTTCCCGCGCCACAGCGTCATCGGCCGGCCCGTCTGCTCCATCACCCACTGGCCGAGGTTCTCGTCGGGCACGAAGAGGAGGTCGCGATCCGCCGGCGCGGCGCGGACGATCCTCTCCGCGTTGCCGCTGGTCACGATCACGTCGCTCAACGCCTTCACCGCCGCCGAGCAGTTGATGTAGGCGATGGTGTAAAAGTTTGGGTTCGTGGCTTGCAGTTTCGCCAGCTCGGGCGCGGGGCAACTCGCCTCCAGCGAGCAGCCGGCGTCGAGGTCCGGCAGGATGACAATTTTGCCGGGGTTCAAAATCTTCGCCGTCTCCGCCATGAAGTGGACGCCGCAGAAGACGATGACATCCGCGCTGGTGCCGGCCGCCTGCTGCGCGAGGCCGAGCGAGTCGCCCACGAAGTCCGCCACGTCCTGAACCTCCGGCACCTGGTAGTTGTGCGCGAGGATTACGGCGTTGTGCCGGCGCTTGAGCGCGAGGATTTCGGCGGCCAGCCCGGCGGTCTCGGCGGGCGGACGGGCGGCGCGCGCGGTGGGGAGGGTCAAGTCGGCCCCGCGCGGCTGGGCTTCGGCCAGATCAATCATGCGGCGGACGCTACTGCGCGGCGGCGGGAGCGTCAACGCACCGGGCGGCGCACCGGACACCCGCACCGGCCTGCGGCGCGTGCCAGGCTGCCCGCGAACACCCGGCCCGGCTGCGGTGCGCGTGCCAGGCTGCGCTTCCGTGGCCTGGCCGCCAAAATCTCCGCTTGCAATGAAGCCGCCCTTGCCTACTCTCCCGATGCTCTTCTTACGGAAGCGAGCGTAGCTCAGTCTGGTAGAGCGTCACCTTGCCAAGGTGAATGTCGAGGGTTCGAATCCCTTCGCTCGCTCCACTTTAACTTCGTCGGTATCAACGAGTTCCATCCAGCCAAGGATGGCTCATGCCCATTTACTGACAAAAAACTGACAACTCCGCCGCGTTGTCAGCGGAGTTTCCAGTTCTTGGAGGGGCTATGAAAAACTCATTCCCCATCGAGATCAGGAAAAAATCGGCGCTCGTAAAAATCCATTTCACGCCGCATCACGGAACCCCGTCCTACACGGTCGTCCATCATGACGCGGGCGGGCAACGGCAGCGGAAGGTGCTGCGCCAACTGGACGACGCCCGAGAATTCGCCGAGGCCACTGCCACCGCATTGAGCAACGGTGCGCTCTCTGTGCTTCCCCTCAGCGGTGCGGCGCGCTACGCGTATGAGCGGGCCACCGGACTCTTGCAGGGCGTAGGTGTGCCGCTGGACGTGGCCGTGATTCAGTTCGTTGAGGCCACGAAGGCGTTGCAAGGCGGCACCCTGATGGAGGCAGTGCAGTTCTTCCTCAAGCATGATCAGAGCAAGCTCCCGGTCAAAACCGTGGCTGAGGTGCTGGCCGAGTTGCTCGAAGATCGGCGGGCCAATGGCGTGTCCAAACTTCATCTCCGCGACCTACGCATCCGGCTCGGACATTTCTCCGAAGCTTTCAGGTGCCCAATTGCCTCGGTGACACCGAAGGAGATCGGCGACTTTTTGAACGGCATGAAAGTCGCCGCCCGCACACGGCACAACCACCGCACAACAGTCGCCACCCTAATTAGCTTTGCAAAATCACAGGGCTACTTGCCCGCTGACCATCCGAGTGTGGCCAAGTCCTTGAAGTCCGCCACAACGGTTGGCAGCGTGGAGATCTTCACATGCAAGGAGATGGCGGCGCTCCTCAATGCGGCGGAACCAGAAGTTATCCCTGCCCTTGCCATCGGGGCGTTCGCTGGCGTGCGCTCAGAAGAGCTACGCCGTCTGGACTGGGATTCCGTGCATCTGGATGAAGGTTTCATCGAAATCAAGGCGGCCAACGCTAAACTCAAGCGTCGCCGCTTGATAAACATTTGCCCGGCGCTGCGGCTCTGGCTGACACCTCAAAAGCAACCGTTGGGGCCAGTCTTTAAGTTTCAAAACCTCACCAACCAGTTTGAGAAGACAGCGAAACGAGCTGGCATCGCTTGGAAGCGCAACGGACTGCGGCACTCTTTCATCAGTTACCGGGTCGCTCTGATTAAGAATTTCGACGAGGTCGCGCACGAAGCCGGAAACAGTCCACAGGTGATCAAAACGAGCTATCTGAAGGTGACGACGGAGCAGGAAGCCAAAGCTTGGTTCTCGATATTTCCTGCCAACGCCAGCATCATCATGCCCGCTCCGACCGAGACTGCTTCGCCTATGGCCTGCGGCTGACCTTGAACTGTGTGTCGAGAGCTTCCAGCAGGTCGCTGAACTTGAACCGGATAGTGCGACCGACCCGACGATGGGAAAGCAGACCCTTGGCACGCCAAGCCTCCACGGTTCGCTCCGTGACTTGGAACCACGCAGCGGCTTCAGCCGTTGTCAGCAGCCGGTGTTCCGGAGGCACGCCACCGGGGCTGCCTTGCTGCTGAGCTGCGCTGGCTGCTGTCGCTGGCAGGTGGTCATCCGCAACGGTAGGTTTCACCCCCATGTCACGCCGCACGCGCATGGCTATTTCAACCGCAGTTCCCCGTTCAGCCTGGTGGATGCGGTTTGCTGTTACGACACTTGGCTCAAAGAGTTCTGCCGCGAAGAACTTGGCAAGCAGGCCAAGCACCATCTGCGCAGCCACAGTTGCATCGAAGAAGCCTACCAGTCCTTGGACATAGCCCGGAGGGTGTATCCCGTCCTGCACGTCTCTCCGATGCTTGGG
>Ga0172372_10012809_pt1 | contig 10480 bp, 6 predicted proteins | sample LakKiv5m_2_FD_114544 | JGI IMG/M metagenome (GOLD analysis project Ga0172372, IMG submission 114544) | Freshwater microbial communities from Kabuno Bay, South-Kivu, Congo - kab_092012_9.5m | ecosystem: Environmental > Aquatic > Freshwater > Lake | place: Democratic Republic of the Congo... | reverse complement strand
GACCGGCTAGACCAAAGGAGTTGTTGAAAATAGAACCATCAATGGTAATGTTATTAAGGCGGTTGTCCTGGCCACCAAAGGAGCTACCATTTGCCTGTGGGGTAAGTCCTACAAATCCGAGTACATTACGGCTCAGGGTTGGCAGAGCATTGAGTTCCTTGGAGGTAAAGTTTGTGGCAGCTCCTGTACGGTCGCCACTGAACACGTCGTTACGATCGGCAATGATTTCCAAGCCACTTAGTTCAACGGCTTCTTCCGTTAGCTCCACGTTAAAGGTAGCGGATGTACCCAGGCTGAGGGTGACATTCTCAATAGCTTTCTCTTTGTAACCTGTGTAGGACACGGTAATCCGATAAGGACCACCTACACGCATGCCGGGGATGCGGAAAAAACCGCCATCATCGGTAGAGTTGCCGTACTGGGTGCCGGACGGTAGGTGCACGGCTTGGACGTTGGCACCAATAAGCGCCTCACCCTTCGTGTCCCGGACCCGCCCGGTAACTGATGAGGTGGTCACACCCTGGCCTGCTAGGAACTGCGTTCCAAAAAGCGCCAACATGATGAAAATAAATGACTTGGTAAATTTTTGCATAGCGAGTTTTTTTTATTCCCAATTTGCGCCAAAGGTAGAAATTTTCGTCTGGTTTACATCATCTTGGTGGTGATAGATGAGTTATTTGTATGTGAACTTTATGTAACTCCAATCTTTTTCAAAGTCGCTTTACCTGGTAAACTATGCATATCGAGGAAAAAGTCGGTCTGGTTCTTTCGGGAGGTGGGGCAAGAGGCATCGCACATATCGGGGTGTTGAAAGCACTGGGTGAAATGGGCATTCGACCCGCCATCATTTCGGGAAGTAGTGCAGGAGCCATTATTGGGGCCCTGCATGCCGTGGGTATGTCTTGCGAGGACATGCTCGCATTTGTCGGGCATAGCAGCCTCTGGAAATTTTTTCGTCCCGAATGGTCATCGGGCGGTTTATCCAATCTAAGTTACCTGGAGAAAAGACTTCTCGAAGCGGGTCTTCCGCCTACGTTCGAGGAACTACCAATGCCATTGTATGTCTGCGCTTCGGACCTGACTCAGGGCCGCCCTGTCTATTTCCATAGTGGAACCTTGGTGGACAAAATATTGGCATCCTGCAGTATTCCACTTGTTTTTGCTCCTGTAGCCTGGGAGGGTTCTTTTTTAACCGATGGGGGAGTCCTAAACAATCTTCCTGCTTCGCCATTGCGAGGGAAGGTTGCCAAGATTCTTGGAGTCAATGTCATTCCTTTGTCCGATGCATCGGATAAGTCGTTTCGTTCTCCAATCCAAGTTGCCCAACGCTGCTTTGAATTATTTATGGACGTGAATATTCGGAGCGAGGCTTCAGCTTGCGATTTTGTGCTATCGCCCCGGGTACAGAATTTCTATTTGTTTTCCCTGCCCAAGTTTCAGGTTATTCACGATATGGGTTATCAAGAGACGCTGTCTCAGGCCGAGCCGATGCGAATTGCTTTGGGCACTTAATCGAGGAAGAGCCGTTGGCGTGGCAGGAGAATCTCACCGGGGGAAAGCTTGTTCAGGGCACGAAGACGTTCCTCTGTAACATTGAAGCGCCGGGCAATGGCGCTGAGGGTATCATCCTGTTGCACAATGTAGATTTCCCGGCGCGAGCTGGCGCCTTTGGCCGGCCGTGAAGCTTCTTCCCCGCCGCCAATGACTTCTGGTTCTGGAAAGAGTGCCTTTATTTTTCCATCCTGGATATCAAAATAAGGGGTCAGGGGTGCCGGAGACGGTTCAGCTGGCATTGTTGGGATGGACTGCGGGGCGGGAGCACCAGGTACAGCAGGTGTCTGTTGTGGCGAAGGTTCTGGACTGGCAGGAAGCTGCCCCGATTGAGTAAACAGGATTTGGCCCTCTTTCACTTCATCCTTGGCAGCGAGCCTATTCATTTGGCGGAAGCGCTCTTCCGTGAAACCATAGGCCTGAGCTAGCGAGGCCACTGTCTCACCAGCCTTGACCAGGTGTCTTCCGTCCGTGGATTCCCAGAGCCTGGTAGTGGAGGGGGGCATTACCTGCGAGCCATTTCCTTTGGTTCGCAAGCCTTGGATTTCGTCCAAAGAGGGATTCGGATTGGTCACGAAAATATAATCGCCTGCTATTTTTATCGTCAGATTTGGATTCCATGCAAGCAGATTTTCCAGCGATATGCCATGACGGTTGGCTATTTCCACCGGAAGGTCACCTTCCCGAAGGACGTAGGTACCAGAGGGCATAGAGGGGCGATTTCCGGTATTTGGGATGCGGATGAGCGACCCCAAAGCCATCTTATTGGGATCGACAGCGGGATTGAGGTCCATGAGTTCCCCGGGTAAGACTTGGTATTGCCGGGCAATGCCAAAAAACGTTTCACCCCGCACCACGATGTGTTGTCGGAAAGCGCCAGGGGTTAAGCCTTCAGGCCGGACTGAAGACGAAGGGGGAGACCCCATAACATCTGTGGATGTTGCCACGACTGGCAATACCGGAGGACACAAGACGGCTAGGTATTCGGCCTGGGACTTTCCCCCAACACGCAGCAAGGAATATGCCCCTTCTTCTCCAGCATAGTTCTCACGGACAACACCCAGTTGGGGAGACCAAACTAGGTCTTTGAAGATACCAGGCTGAATGCGTGAGTGTTTTCTAAAAATGTACAATGGACATGACCCTTGAGTCTTTGAAGCCTCTAAGCTTAGGGAAAGTCCCTCCCCGGTTTTGAGATTGTTGCGACTAGCATCGAACACAAACTCCAGGTCCGGATTTCGGAAAGCATAAACCTCACCAGCGCGGCGCACCTGTTCGGTGGCAAATACCGTTGCCACGCGGTAACCTTCCACCCCGGCGGGAATGAGCAAGACCACAGGTCTTTTTCCATCCAATATGTCTTCCCTACCGGATGTTCCCAAGTGGTTCCATGCCTCCACATCGCAGCGAATAGCACTGGAGGGCATGGGGCCCGATTTCAAGGGGGCATCCGTTTCTACACCGATGTCGAAAAGCACCGACTCGTATTCCGAAACGCGTAACATATACTTGACATATTCCTTTCCAGCCCGGGTGGTGGAGTAGGCAAATTCCATCTTTGCCAACTTATCTGAGCCGGTGATTAACTGCAATCCGTCTATCTGGGCTGGTAGGCTGATTACCGGAATCCAAAGCAGGAGCAGGGTAGAAATTTTCATGTGCATCTGGTTGTAATCAAAATAATGTCACCCTTGAATAAAATGTTCCTCAAAGATAAAATATTATATTCATAAATCAATAAAAATCAACTTGAAACGCCAAAATGGGGATTAGTGGCAAGGAATAATTGTAGTAAATTTCCAGTTTTTGGGTATTGAAGCGCTCCTGGATTATGTTTTTTCTCACTGTGGCGTTTTGAACGTCGATTCGGATTGTCCAGGTAGTCCGTTGAAGGTTCACCTTATAAGCCATACCCAGGTCTAGCCGCCAGAAGGTGGGAAGTCGGGGCTCATAAGCCTTTGAATTATCGGGAACGGTGGTTTTTCTGCGAATGGATTCCTGCAAATTTATGGGGATATAGCGGTTTCCACCGCGGAACATATAGCGGATATTGTAAGAAAGGAAATGATCTTTCCGTTTTCCGATGGGATATTCCCGACCCAGTACCGCGCTGCCGGCGAAAGAATTGTTGAACACCGTATTCCGCCATTTTCGGTCCAGGGCCTGGTATCGGGACTGAAAAAGGGAGAGGGTGAATAGGTAATAGAATCGATTGTGCAAAAATCGCTCCGCTGTAAATTCCAAACCTGTATTTCTGCCGGTTCCTTTGTTGGTAAGAATGGCTCCCGGAATACCTGAGGTAACATTGAGCAGGGTGAAAAAACTGTTTCGATTGGTATCAACTGGGATATTGGATAGCTCTTGCTGATAAACCTCAAAAATGATGCGGGTATGTTCGTTGACTTTTCGGTTCAAGCCTGCCACGGTATGCCATGCCATGGAAGGAGACAATCCGGCATAGGGTTGTACAAATTGACCTGTTTGTGTCTGCCGTTTGTATAAGTAGAGGGAAACCGGTTCCAGACGGCTATGGCGTCCAACGGCTGCAGTAAACGATGTTTTGGGGCCGGTCCGTATTTCCATGCCAAAGCGAGGTTCCAAGGTCGATTTCCCCGAAAGACGAAAGTACAGGGTGTGGAGGCCTGCAGAAATGTTGACAGCAGGATTTGGGGAAAACTTCAGTTGAGAGTAGCCCTGCAGGCTGAGGCTGCGCCCGTTTTCCTTTAAGTAGTTGATGATTTTCCGCTGGTTCCAATTCCAAATATCCTCATTGAGATTGTATCCGAGTCCTGAGCTTATGAAGCCGGTCCGCATCTTCCAGCGCGAGCTGATGCGGTGATTGAAAAAGGTGGAAAAACGGAGGGCCTTCTCCAGGTGGGTTTCGTCGTAGGTGGTGGTCCAGCGCTTGTCGATGGTTATTTCCCTGAAATACCGGTGCATGGACGTGGTAAAAGCGACTACGGTTTGGAAATACCCCACGTTTCGAACGGGCAGCTGGTGGCTGATTCCAGTGGCTGTCATGGCATTGTCATCGCGATCCTTGAAATCGGAGTAATCTCCTTGAGAGAAGTTTTCTCCGCCGAGGCCCCAGAGCGTGAATTTACCGGCCTTGCCCGCAGGTAGGTGGAAAGTAAAATTGTAATCGCGAAATGCTGGCTTGAATCCGTTCGTCTCAATTTTCACCAGACCGGTCTTGAAGAGCAGCTCTAGGGTGGAGTAGCGTCCGTTGATGCGGTATGAAGCCCCGGAGCGATTGAGCGGACCTTCCGCTGCTACCTCCATACCTACCACGCCAAGGAGGCCTTTGAATTCGTGTTTTCGGTCGTTTCCGCGGCGAAACTTTAGGTCGAATACACCAGAAAGTGCGTTGCCGTATTCCGCGGGGAAAGCACCAGTCAGAAAATCGGAATTCGCCAGACTGTTGCTGTTAATCATGCTGATGATGCCACTAGTAGCACCCTGTCCGTCTCCGAAGTGGTTTGGATTTGGAATTTCTATACCCTCCATGCGCCATAGCAGTCCCTTAGGCGAGTTTCCGCGAATGATAATTTCATTATTATCATCGTTTCCTGAGGAAGTTACTCCGGCAAAGGACATGGCCATGCGAGCCGGATCGTTCATTCCTCCAGCAAAGCGGTTTACCTCCTGGACACTGAACTGGCGACCACTTGCAAATACCAGTTCGTTGGTCGTTCGGGTGTTATCGTTATCGGCCCGAATAGTCACTTCCTGGAGCTGGACTGGAGCCTCCACCAGAAAAACAGTCACCACGGCCTCCTTTCCGCTATTTACCTCCACCGATGACAACTGTCCCTGTTGATAAGCCAAAAGATGGAGTAGCAAATCATAGCGACCTGGGGTCAATTGGCCGAACTGGAAATCACCTCCCGCGTCGGTGTAGCTGCCACGATTGCCCGGTAGGAGCTGGACGCTGACACCTTCTAATGGGCTTTGGGTCTCCCGGTCAAGCACCCTGCCGCGGAGTGTCCCTAGACCTGCCTGCGCCTTTATGCATATTGGCAGCAAGAGAAAGACAAAGAATGGCAGTTGCCGCATATTAACTTTGAGCTACAAGTCCTTTATCCATAGCAATCATCAACTCTTCCAATGGTACCAGGATCTTCATTTTTCCCATGATTACCTTTGGGTAGGTATGGGCACTCAAATAGGGCAAGTGTCCAAAATCCACCATGACCATTTCAAGGGCTACTTTCTGTACCATTTCACGTTTCCGGCCCGACAAGGGATTTGAGGCATAAGTAGTGCCTGCCGGCGCAACCATTTTATCGTAGATGAAGTCGAATATTCATGGGCAGAAAAACTTTTCACTCCTGTTTCTCGCCTGAAAGGCCACTTCAAATTCCTTTTCATCGGATCCCTTTTTGATAAAATAGCACAATCCCCTCTGGACGGAGGGCATAAATCGATTTCCTATTGCTGTCAGTCGAGACCACCATCATGGTTCGCTAAGGAAAAAAGCAGTGCAAGCGAAGGGATCCATGGAAAATGTCCCCGGTCGCTGGTATTTCCTCCCCATCAAATCTGGTATGCTGGCAGCGATCAAGGTAATCAATTCCATATAGCAGCTGGTTACTCCGGTCACCTTAAAGCCATTCATTCCTTGAACTAACGAGCGAAAGACAATACGAATCAGGTATTTCCGCCAGGGCTACCTGTAAATGTCTTTCCACCATGAGCCTGATTTTTCAGCTAATTTAGCCTAAGAATAATCAATTTATGGTTTTAAACCCTGGGATGGCCAACTGTGTGCGGCGGGATAGTATCTCCTGGCATAATGCTTTACCTTCGTTTTATGCTTGAGCCTAAGATAACCCTAAATCTCAGTGGAAAGCTGCTTGTCTTAGACAAGCCAGCCGTAATGGGGGTCATCAATGTTACAGAGGATTCCTTTTATGCTGGTAGCCGTTTCCTGTCTAAAGATGCCGTCATGGAACAAGCTGGCCGGATGTTGGAGGAAGGGGCCCTTTGGTTGGACATCGGGGCTATGTCTTCCCGTCCAGGCGCAACCATTTCCAATCCCGAGGAGGAGGCGGACCGTGTGGTTCCTGTGGTAGCCATGCTCCACCAAGCCTTTCCCGCTGCTTTCCTTTCCATCGATACCGTGCACGCATCGGTTGCCCGTGCCGCATGGGAAGCCGGGGCTTCTATGGTCAATGATATCTCTGCGGGGACGATGGATGCGGAGATGTTTCCTTTTGTAGCCGGGGCTAGAGTTCCTTACGTACTCACCCATATGAAAGGGCGCCCGGAAGGCATGCAGGACAAACCACAGTACGACAGAGTGGAGGTGGAGGTCCTGGATTTTCTTATTGCGAAGCATCAGGAACTCAAAGCACTCGGCGCCATTGATATCCTCGTTGATCCAGGATTTGGATTTGGCAAAAGCCTCCAACACAATTATCGCCTTTTGAATCAGCTGCATTTGCTCAAAATCCTGGAATGCCCTATCCTGGTTGGGATTTCCAGAAAATCCATGGTTTATCGTACCATTCAGGGAACCCCGGAGGAGGCACTCTATGGGACTACAGCCCTCCACTTCCTCGCATTGGAACAGGGAGCACTTGTATTGCGGGTACACGATGTCAAACCTGCTGTAGATGCCATCGCCGTTTGGCTTGCCTGTGCAGCTGCTCGTGCGGAAGAACCTACCTAAACGGACAAACTATGCCAATTTGGGAAGATACTTACCGCCCCCCTTTTCTATTCCGGAACGGACATTGTAATACCATTTCTGCAGCCATGCTACGTCCTAAAATAGCCTTGCCATATGAGCGGGAGCGATTTATATTGGAGGACGGGGATTTCGTGGATCTTGATTTCGTCCGTAAGGGTTCATCCCGGCTTGTGGTGCTGATGCATGGCCTGGAAGGCAGTTCGGACCGGGCCTATATCCGGGGTATGGCCTCACGTTTCCTCTGGGCAGGATTTGATGCTCTTGCCTTCAATTTCCGGGGATGTAGCGGGGAACTGAATCATGCCATAAAGGGTTACCATATGGCAGCTACGGGTGATTTGACAGAGGTGGTCCGTGACCTAGAGCATCATGGGAAGTATCTGGAAATTTATTTGGTTGGATTCAGTCTCGGGGGCAGTGTGGTGTTGCGATTTCTAGCCGAATTTCCATCCAATGGCAGGGTGCGCGGAGGGGTTGCCTTTTCGGTCCCACTCGACCTCGTAGCAGCCAACCGGGCTATCGACAGAAAGCAGAATGTCCTATACCGGATTCGATTTCTTCACAGTTTGAAAAAAAAGATGCGGGCAAAGCGCCGCTTGTTTCCTGAGGCTCTTGTCGAGCCCCCTTACTGGAAAAACAATTTTACTTTTTTTGATAATTATTACACTGCCCCGGTTCATGGGTTTCGCGATGCCCGCGATTACTGGGAGAAGGCGGGGCCTGGTCAGATTTTACCAAACTTAAGGCATCCTTGCCTTTTGGTGAATGCTCGGGATGATTCTTTCCTGAGCCCTCATTGCTACCCAGATACCTTGGCAGCTAGGCATCCTTATCTTTACTTTTGTTCTACCCGATGGGGAGGGCACACTGGATTTATGCCTGCCGGCCGGGGTGGATATCTCTGGAGTGAGGATACTGCCCTGCGATTCATTCAGCAAATTGCAGAGCGCAAGCTATGAATACACCGCCCAATCCCGCGACCCCAATGACCAAACCGGGCCGAAATCTGCTGCGTTTCGTCGGTAGGTTGTCAGGATTGCTTTTAGGAATAGTATTTCTAGTTTTTATTCTATTCAATCTTCTGCTGCGAATACCCTACTTGCAGCAAGCGGCGGTGTCATCCTTGTCTCGTGGATTATCGGTCCTGGCGGGTACCCCGGCCAGCATACAGGGAGTTTCTCTTTCCGGACTTACCGAGTTTCGGATGAACAAGTTATACGTAGAGGATCCCTTGGGGGATACCCTACTTTTTGTCGACCAGGTTTATGCCCGCTTACATCCCAATCTACTTAAAATTTTCACCGAGGGCCTGGTTATTTATCAGGTTCGTCTTGTGGATGGGTTGCTCCATTCCAGGGAATTGCCAACTGGAGAGATTAATTCCCTACAGTGGTTTTTAAAGCGTTTTGGAAAAAAAGGGAATAATGCTTCGGGAAACGCCTTTCGTGTATTTCCCAGACTCTTTATCCTTAAGCATGTCACCTACTGGCATGAAGAACCAAGCAAGGGAATTTTTCAGTACGTCCACCTTCCCAAGGCCAAGTGCCAGCTATTGCGTGCGCCAAGTGGTGAACATGCATTACAACTTGGAGGCGTTAGTCTGGTGCGACCTACGGTTATTCTACGCCAAGCTGTTACCAAGCGGAATAACCTGGCAGAGAGCCCACTCCTTCCCCGGGGATTCCTATCCTTGGAATCCTTAAAGTTAACGGAGGGGAACCTTCAAATCCAAGACAGTGCCAGGAATATGGTCCTGTCCCAAATCGATTTATCCATAGCGGATGCATGCTACGCTGACGGTCAGTCTGAGTTAAGAATCAACCAATTATCGTTTGCTGCTGGAAATAACCGGAAGGTGAGAGGAATCACTGCCCGGCAGATTTCCTTTTTGGGAGACCGACTTGTGTTGGATGGCATATCTATTAGCCTAAAGCAAAGTGAGATTCGGGGCGATTTTGGGTTCACTGCGCCAAATCTTTTACAGGTTAAGGACTGGCGTGATAGCCTTAGGTTAAACATCCGGCTTAACCCTAGCCAGATATTTCCTTCCGACCTGCTGGCTTGGATTCCTGAGTTGAGCCAATATCCTCTCTGGAAAACCCTAGAAAAGGAACGCCTAACCTTTTCTGGAAGGGTTTATGGTGATGCGGCTCGGCTTTCCGGTACCGATCTTTTCCTTTCCCTTTTCGACGGAAGTACTTTTAGGGGGCGGGTCAACTTTAGGGATTTGGGACGGCCGAGGCGGGAAGTAATCAATCTTCGCTGTAAGGAACTTTATATAAATGGAAAGACACTTGCGGCGGCAACCAGACTCCTTCGCTTAGATCCAGTGTGGGAGCGGCTTGGATACCTTCGATACCAGGGATCACTAGATGGTTTTTTTACTGATTTTGTCTCTTTTGGAAAGTTATCTTCAGGCCTGGGTCGGGCAAATATCGACCTAAAGCTTGATTTAAGTCCAGGGCGAACAAAAGCTCGATATGCCGGTACGCTGGCAGTGGCAGATTTCGACCTTGGCCGTTTCCTCAGTAGGCCAGACTTTGGAAAGATTGCTTTCACGACTTCCGTAGCAGAAGGTTCTGGCCTTACAGCGGCTGCTGCCTCAGCCATATTGAATGCCAATATCCTGGAATTTGCATATAGAGGTTACACTTATCGCAACGCAAGGTGGAGCGGATCCCTCAATGCCCGTCGCCTGAATGGGGAATTCCGCATTGCGGAGAAAAACATCGATCTGGCCTTTGAGGGGGAAGTGGATTTTACCGAGAAGGAAATTCCCAAATACAATTTCGCTGCTGAACTAAAAAACCTAGACCTTGCCGCCTTGGGTCTATCGAGACAACCATGGCGTATTGCTGGAAATGCAGTCCTTGATATGCGCAATCGGCGTTGGAGCGAGCTAGAAGGACTTGCTGTGCTTTCCGATGTTGCGCTCACTGGAGACACCTCGACTTTCAGGCTTGAAAACCTTTCCTTGAGAGCTCGTCTTGATGCTACCTCAGGCAGCAGACAGGTAGAAATCGTCTCCGATATCTTGGATGCTGATCTTCGCGGTGCCTTTGATCTAGAGAAAATTCCAGGTGCCCTGATCAACTACTACCTGGATGCGTTTCCCGATTTCCTTCGTCCGTTGGGCCTTAAACGATCGCCTCGGGTGATGGCAGGGCTTAACTTGGAATTTCAGGTAAGTGTTAAGAAAAGCGGTGTCCTTGTGACTTTCCTTTTTCCAGGATT
>Ga0172372_10012807_pt1 | contig 10481 bp, 8 predicted proteins | sample LakKiv5m_2_FD_114544 | JGI IMG/M metagenome (GOLD analysis project Ga0172372, IMG submission 114544) | Freshwater microbial communities from Kabuno Bay, South-Kivu, Congo - kab_092012_9.5m | ecosystem: Environmental > Aquatic > Freshwater > Lake | place: Democratic Republic of the Congo... | reverse complement strand
CTGAGCAAATTGACTTTGAAAAATAGGCGATTTCGCCCTTAATAGTGAGCTGAATGGGGATGCTGTTTCCGGATAAAGCCAATTCTTTGGAGCTGATGGCCTGTTTGGCATCGGCCTTTATTTCAGACAAAATACGGTCTTCAATATCCTGATAATGGGCGTTTAACAGGCGATTTAATGGGGCTCGTTCAACGGGGTCTCCAAAATAACTGAGCCGAATAGACTGGGCATTTAGTTCAACATTAAATTCTTGTTCATTGATTTTAAACGGGTGCTGAGTTTGAAACGAATGTATTTGAAAAGATGTCGGCTGAATGGTGGTGAAATAGTGATCCCCCGACACCCGTGATCGGAGCTTAAAGGCCAAAGCGTCCATTGGATTGCCATCAATGGAAAGATAGTCAACGGCCCACCTAACACACAATATCACCATCACCAATACCCCAATTTTGATCCATCGGCTGACCGACTTATTTTTTGTTCGACCCACGTTATCCTCCAATATCCAATACGGCCAATCGTTGCCGATGTACCCGATACTCCCCGTCTGACCACAATTCTAGAATCAACATATAAATTCCATTACCTAAATTTTGTACCCCCAATGGTGCCAACGATACTTCTTGGTACCCTGGCATTAGTTCTTTGCCAATTAAATTATGCTTGCTAATGACGGTTCGATTTGTATCTACTAACGTTAGAGTACCCCGATTAGACACTCTGCGCAATGCATAAGCAAGTCGAGGCGAAGGGTCGATGCTTGGGTTGAATGGATTGGGGAATATTAGGGCATAATACCCACCGGATATCGGCATGGTGAGGCCCCCATTGTTTTTTAATGTGATGGACGCCGTGGTGCGGTGATCCAGCCAATCCGCAGCCGTAATTGAAATATCGGCCATGCTTTCCATTAGTAAATCAGATAAGGTGAGTGTGAGGAGTGGCGGGGAATAGGCCAATAGGTTCGGGTTTTGTTGAAGCGTCAACCGACGGGTATTTTGACGGGTTTGGATGGTTGCTGAAATGCGAGTGGGGTCAATGCCATTGCTATCCGATAGCTGGGCCGTTAAAACGGTTGTATCGCTCAATTCTTTGGGGACCGATACCCATGTAATGCTGGGTGGGGTGGGGCTACCAAGTTCTAAAACAAGGTTCGATAGATTATTCACTTGATCACGAATTGAAATTGAAAATGTGGAAATGGCGTGAAACAGACTTGGTTCGATTGAAACCCCATACCCAGACAAATGAACGGATAATGTCGGCCCAGATTGAGAAAATGTAGCGGGACTAACAGCCATATCTCTAATAATTGGCACATGATTAAGGGTCCATATGGTATGCAGGCTATTCCAATTAACACCGGATAGGTCTGCAATATTGAATTGAATCATTCCCGATAGCATGGATGCGGTTGATGTACTATCCCATTGAATCGTAGGCCCTGCTAAATCGCCAGTATTTAAATGGGTGGTAAAGGAGTTGGTATTACCCATTACATCCATTGCGCTACCAACGATGCTAACCAGCGTTGTGTTGGCACTGGGATGCAGAGAAACCGTTAGGGTTGGTTGAACACCGGTTATTGGAAGTGTGATTTGTTGGGTTAACGCCCCATTTTCGTAGTAGTTGGCAGTCATTCTAACCAAGCAGATTGGTGTAACGGCGTCGATGATTTTGTAAGAGACATGGCTAATACTACCCTTATTGATGGTTTGATTGGATAAGAATGTGACACTGGGTGGTGTTACATCCTGATGAAGGGTCTGAATGGTAGCTCCGATATTAAGAAGGCCATGGCCATAGTATGGGTCAAATCCAATGGCGCCTTTGTCGGTGCTGGTATTTCGAATAAGAGCCATAGCATTGCTCGTGGTCATATAGGGGGCCTTGCTATATAACAATCCAAACGCACCCGCAACAACGGGGGAGGCCATTGAGGTGCCACTCATTAAAGTAAAGGTGGTGGTGCTATTAATACTTGGTAAAACCGATATAATATTGGTTCCAGGTGCCGCTATATCAATTGAATTGCCAAAATTACTATATGAACTATCAAATACATTCCCCTTGGTTGAGGAAACAGCTACCACATTCGGAAAGGTGGCGGGTATCACGCGCAGGTTTCCATCAATATTAATGGCATAGTTACCTGCCGCTGCGACAACAATCACCCCATTGGCATCCGCTGCCCTAACTGCAGATTCATACAGGATATCGGTTGCATTTAAGGCCCCCGATACAAGCCCCCCCAAACTCATATTAATCACTTTAGCGCCATTTAATACAGCATAATTAATCCCCGTAATTAGGCTAAGGGTAGTAAAATCGCCTTTATTTGGCGTATTGGCTTTTATCACCATTAACCGACAATTGGGACATATCCCTGAACTCCCATATCCATTATTAATATTTCCTAGTGCAATACCACTGACATGGCTTCCATGACCATCATCGTCATTTAAGTCATGCGAATTGGTTGCGGAATTCCAACCATGATAATCATCAATAAACCCATTTAAGTCATTATCAATGCCATCATTGGGTATTTCGTTTTGGTTGATCCAAGCGCGATTTAATAACTCAACATGGTTTAATTGGGCCCCAGTATCGATAACGGCTATGCTAACGCTAGGGGATCCTAAGGCGTAATCCCATGCGGTAACGGCATTCACAAAGCGATTATGACCATACAATGTAATAGGGGAACCATTATTGGTCAAAAGGTTCATTTGACCACTGGCATCGGTTAAGTAGGGGTCATTTGGTACATAAAAAATGGATGATGATTCGGTGGAATGAATGGGTTCAATGGGATGTACAACCGCTGGCCTAAATAATGAATAGGTATAATTTCGTTGAAATTGATAAATGCCCAAATCTTGTGATTGTGTTAGTGCTTGAATAATGGATGTGAGTTCAGACTCATTTTTACTTTTAATATGCAACAATGATACCCCCATGCTTTTTAACACAACGGGCTTGATTTGAATTTTATTCCCAAATGTAGCATTCAGTAGGGGTAAAAGCTTGGCGGATCGGGCAGGGTCTATTTCGATCAATAACTCATTGGGGATTTGATTCATACCCAGCGCGAGGTTGCCAAAACAAGATATAAAAAAACTTGAAATGATTCCCCAACGAATCCAAGAAGATGGTATCATCGCAAGGTGCTTCTAATGGCGTTAATGCGATGGACGACCTCAAGAATGAGGGATTCATTGAGATTTCTCCAATACACAATCCACTTGCTCCCTTTAATACACCCATGACACTGACGAAAATAAAATGAATTCATGGGGTTTGATGTGGTGGATCGCCATACCAATGTGGGGTATTGCTCGACAATTTTGGCCCATAGTGTCCCGCCCAAACCAGTTCCTTCTGCGGCTTTGGTTACGGCAATTTTATCCAAATAAGGAATGCCATGAATTAACTTAACAATGGCAACTCCCTCGTAATTTTTTTCATATACAATTAATTTGAATTTTTCATTAAAATAATCGTCAACCAAGTCTTTATCAAACGCGTCTTCGATTAATTGCTTTAATCGGGTTAGATCCAAATCTCTGATTTTGGATGTGGCATGTATGGTAAATCGCTTAATAAAAGTACCCTGTCCCTTAACCGTAAAAATTTCTCTCAATAAATTATGTGCATTGGTAATCACGGCAGCTGCATCGGGGGTGCGATTAAGTTGCAAACGAATTTCTCGAATAAGGGGCTTATACTGACTTAAAATATGACGATAATTCCGTTGTTCAGATAGGTTTAAGAATGGAATCACCGAATCATCGTGGTCACGCAACCCATCTTGTTCCGTAATTAAAATGTATTTATTTGGGGAGAGGGTTTCCATTATTAGGCGGGTGGATTCTTGCCCATTGATATAAACCCGACGACGATTTTTGTGGCCAAATGGAAGGATAATCGGAATCACATGGCGATTAAAACAATCTAAAATTGCACTGGGATCCATTTCCCATAATGATGGGGTTGAACGCACATCAATCGCAGGTTTAACCAGCTCAGCTTCTCCCCCATAAAAACGAATTTGTTCAATAAAAAAATCTGCAATGGCACCAAACCGACGGGCGGATTCCCGATCGGATGCAATGGGTTGTTCTGTATCCAAAAAACTATCCCATTTGGTGTCTAACACAATGCTCGGAATCATGCCCAACTGCTGCATCATGGCCAATGATTCAGCCAAACTTGACCCATCTTCTTGAATCGCCGTGTGGCTAACCCGAACCAACGCAAATTGGTGTTTAGGCAACAGTCGATAATGACTCAAAAAGAGGTTGAACTCTGGGGTATGGGCCATTTTAACCAATTGGTAGAGCTGGTTATTCAACCCTATAAATGACCTTTGAGTGGATCGGAAAGCCCAGAGTCATCAATCGACTGCATCACGGAATTGGCCAATCGCATTTTATAATCCATCAACTTTTTCTGTAAGGATGGGTCTGCAATGGCCAATAGCTGGGTAGCCAAAATGGCAGCATTAAGTGAGCCGTTAATGGCAACCGTGGCAACGGGCACCCCTTTGGGCATTTGTACAATCGATAATAACGAATCCCATCCATCAATTGAGTTTTTAGATCGAATTGGAACCCCAATGACAGGTAGTATCGTTTCGGCAGCCAACATGCCAGGCAAATGGGCGGCCCCACCTGCCCCCGCAATAATAACGGATACCCCCCGGGATGCTGCCGACTGGGCATAGGTGGACAACCGCTGGGGGGTTCGATGGGCAGAGACGATGGTGTATTCAACGGTTACACCCATTTCTTTAAGAAAATGATACCCTTCATCCATATAATCACGATCAGAAATACTACCCATTACCATGCCAACAATGCCCATTTATACACCCACCGAAACAGTTTTTAAAATTTCATCAGATACGTCAATTGATTCTGATATTGAATCGCATAGTATAGTCACATGCCCCATTTTTCGGAAGGGGGATGTGAATCGTTTGCCATACCAATGAAAAAACACATCAGGACGACGTAAATAGGGTTCCCATCCTTGAATGGAAGCGGGGCCTACTCCACTAGGATCACCCAGCAGATTAATCATAACAGCTGGTTTTTCATCAAATGGTTGCACAGGCAAGTTGGATATTGCCCGAATATGTTGCTGAAATTGAGAACATGTAGCAGACTCAATGGTATGATGGCCAGAGTTGTGGGGTCTTGGCGCAATTTCATTAATATATAACGTATGATTTTGTGTAATAAAAAATTCAACGGCCATGGTTCCGATCATTTTTAATTGATGGGCCAATGATTTTGCGCATTCAATGGCTTCATTTGCGATTCTAGGATCAACCTGTGCCGGTGAAATGAGGCGGTGCAACATGTTAGACAATGGGTGGGTCTCAATTTCGCTGGGTGCGTACGTTAATATACCACCATATTGATCACGTACTACAATAATCGATAATTCAGCGGCAATATCCAATTTGGTCTGAAACACACTGGGGCGGTTTAAGATGTCTTGTATGTGTCCAATCATTCGAACCCCACGGCCATCGTATCCACCCGTACGGTCCTTTTGTACAAAAGGGAAGGGTGGCAGTTGGGTGTTACATGGATCCGATTCGATGGTAAATCGTGGAATGGGAAACCCATTTTGGTGGAGCCATTCGAATTGGGTCCCTTTGTCTTGAATGAGTTGAATAATCGAGGTGGAGGGAAAGAATTTTTCTGCATGATCTTCGCAAGCGGACTCAATGGCAGCACAATCAATATGTTCAAATTCGGTGGTTACCCATTTGGATTGATCAAATAATCTCCCCAAAGATTCTTGCTCAAAAAAGGGGGTGACCAAATGTTGGCTGCACACACGGTGCGCGGGGGCATATGGATCTGGATCCAATACAGTAAACTGATACCCAAATGAAATGCCCGCTTGAATCATCATTTGTCCCAATTGTCCCCCCCCAATAATTCCAATACCCATTGACATATTAGGCGGCCTCCACTTCTAGGTTGGTAATGACATGGTTTAGCTGATAATCGCCGGGGTGCTGAGGTAGGGTGTCAACCAGTTGCCAATGATACCCAATTCCAATTTTAATCCCATTCCATTGGGTTAGCATTCGATCATATATTCCTTTGCCATACCCCATTCGGTGCCCATATTTTGTGAACCACAAACCAGGTACCAACCATACTGTTTTGACATCTTGGTTTAAAATAGGGCTCGTAGGCAGTGGATTTAAAATACCAAATGGATCACGTACCAAGCGGGTTGGTTGCAGGCTTTTCCATAATCGGGGTGTGTAGTCGGCACCGTTCCATGTGGGCAAATACACATCCATTTTTTGAGCTTGGCACCAACGGTATAAAGGTAACAAGTTGGGTTCATTTTGATGGGGGTAATACCCAACAATTGCCTCAATTGAACCCAAAAAAGGAGGTAACTGTCGAGCAATACAACGAGATGCATGACGAATGGTTGATGGCAACAATTGTTGTCGCTTAATAATGGCGTCAGCTCTGGATGGCATTAACAACCAAGTCCCCGACCCCCGTGGTGGTATACCCCATTTGCCCTGCTGCCATGGATGATAAGTGAGATAGGGCATGTTGTTTGGCCACCTCGAGAGCAGTGGCTGCATCCACATGGCCCAAATGACTCAACATGAGTTGAACAGCCCCAATTGCAGCCATGGGATTAATTTGATTTTTACCAGTCCAATCTGGTGCCGTTCCACCAATTGGTTCAAACATGGAAACACCGTTTGGGTTAATATTGGCACTAGATGCCACCCCCATCCCACCTTGGGTGACGGCGGCCAAGTCGGTAATAATATCCCCGAACATATTTTCCGTCACAATCACATCAAAGCGGTGGGGACACTCAATCATGTAAATGCACATGGCATCGACATGCACATAATCGGTTAGGATATGAGGGTACTCCAGTTTTACCTCATCCATTACGCGATTCCATAATGCATACACATGGGTTAATACATTCGACTTGCCACACAGTGTCACCTTACCGCGATAGCCTTGTTGTCGTTCGGTTTCAGTCAGCCCCTTCCATGGGGCATCTTGGCTCCGTTGCTGAGCCATTTCGAATGCAAATCGCACACAACGACTGACTTGGACATGGGTATACACCATCGATTCCATGGCCACTTCATGGGGGGTGTTGACCATTGATCGTCCACCAACACCGGTATACAATCCGCCTGAATTTTCTCTGACCACCACATAATCGAATGGGTCATTGGATTTAAGGGGGGTTGAAACGCTAGCATAACGACGTACGGGCCGTAAGTTAATATATAAATCAAGTGAAAATCGTAATTTGAGTAAAATGCCTCGTTCCAGCACGCCCGGTTGGCAATCGGGGTGCCCAATGGCGCCCAATAAAATAGCGGTTTTATGGCGCAAGGTTTGGATTTCTTGATCGGATAGTAGTTCGCCAGTGGATAAGTATCGGGTGCCATTAATGGGAAAATACTCCAAATTCAAGGGAATCTTAAATCGCTGGCAAATGGCGTCTAGACACTTAACTGCCTCTTTTATTACCTCGGGTCCGGTTCCATCCCCTTCAATCACCGCAATATTCATAACTTAATCTCCTGTTGTCGCTTTAATCGCGGGGTCTTTTCTTCGGCTCAGCATTTTATTAATGGCTTGAATGTAGGCTTTGGCTGATGCCACCAGCACATCCAAATCTGCCCCGCGACCTGTAAATCGATCTTGGCCATCTTGAATTCGAATGGTAACCTCACCCAGTGCATCCGTCCCACCGGTGACCGAGTGAATTGAAAAATCAACCAATTGGACATCATCTTGAATTAATTGATCAATGGTTTTGAAAATGGCGTCAACGGGGCCGGCTCCGACACAGGCCCCTTCCAATAGATGGCCATTATGGGTTAGTTGTACACATGCCAATGGACGGGTTCGGTTGCCTGCAATAATTTGAATATAGTTTAAGTGATACGTTTCATCTACTTGTACCACTTCATCGGCAACCAAGGCGTGTATATCGGCATCAGATAATGTCTTTTTGGTATCGGCGATGCCTTTAAATCGCTCAAATGCTTTTTCTTGCGCATCTTTAGCCAAGTGATACCCTAGTTCAGTTAATTTATTTGTAAATGCATGCCGACCCGAATGTTTACCCAATACCAACGTGGCCTGATTCAGCCCAACACTGCTGGCATCCATGATTTCGTAGGTTAGTTTTGATTTTAAAACACCATCCTGATGAATGCCCGATTCATGAGCAAATGCATTGGCCCCAACAATTGCCTTGTTGGCTTGAACCAATGATCCGGTTACACTGCTTACCAAGCGTGAAGTGGGGGTGATTTCGGTGGTTATAATACCGGTGTGCATACCCAAACTTTCTGATCGCGTATGCAATGCCATCACTATTTCTTCCAATGCCGTATTACCGGCACGTTCCCCAATTCCATTAATCGTGCACTCCACTTGCGTGGCGCCAGCCAATACACCGGCCATGGCATTGGCGGTGGCAAATCCCAAATCATCGTGGCAATGAACCGATACAATGGCGTCCCGTATATTGGGAACGTTGGTCATGAGTGTACGAATTAAGTTGCCAAACTCATGAGGTAATAAATACCCAACCGTATCTGGAATATTCACCACAGTGGCACCAGCACGAATGACATTTGTTATGACCTTTATTAAAAACTCTGGATCAGAACGTCCCGCATCCTCACAAGAAAATTCAACATCCTCTACATATTGTTTGGCATGTGTGACCGCTGCAATGGCCCGTTGTAACACGTCATCGGGTGGCATTCGCAATTTGGCGGACATGTGAATGGGCGAGGTGGCAATAAAGGTGTGAATGCGGGGTTTGGACGCATGGCGAACCGATTGGGCTGCTGCATCGATATCCGTTGGCAATGCACGACACAAACTACAAATAATGGGTGTTCGTACTTGTTTGGCAATTTGCTCAATTGATTCAAAATCCCCTTTGGAACTAATGGCAAATCCTGCCTCAATAACATCAACACCCAGTCGTTCTAATTGAATGGCGACATCTAACTTTTCTTGTATATTCATGGAACACCCTGGTGATTGTTCCCCATCTCGTAGGGTGGTATCAAAAATATGAATGCGAGTCATGGGCACCTCCAATTATTTGATTCATTTTCCCTTTTGGGTAGGGAATACTCTCTAAACTTACCCGATTTTACCAATGTTAGGCAAACCCCAAAAGCAATCACACTCACCATTAGCCTCTAATTGAGCTTGTCACATGTGACAATACCCACTATTATTGGTCCATATCATTTTATTTGAAATGGGGAATGGGTATGTTTGATTTATTATTTTGGGTGGAATTAGGTGTCGCCGCTTTATTTGGGTTGATCCTATCATGGTTATCCAATCGATGGGTGTCTCGACGTTTGTCTGGTGAATCCTTTTTTAAGCCACTTAATGCCACTTGTATGGCCTGTCGCCAAGGGCTTCCATGGAAAGAACAATTGCCCATTGTGGGCCCTATTTTAGTGGGTGGGCGATGTCCGCAGTGTGGGGCTTCGCATCGCGTTACATTGCGCTTATTGGATGCCTTGATGGTGTTGGCTCCCGTGTTTTGTGTGGGGATTGACCGAGGGGTTGGCTGGGTCATTGGGTTGTCCTTATTTTTTATGATTGCGGCCATCGATTGGGAAACCCGTCGAATACCAAGGGCATTGAGTTACCCCTTGTTGGCGTTGGGTGTATTGGGAATGTCCAAATATGGGGATCACACCTTTTTGGTTGTGATGGCAGCGGTAGGGGCGTATGCCACGTTAATGACCCTGCGAATAATGGGGCAGGCATGGTTGAAGCGAGAAGTATTGGGTTTGGGGGATGTGCTCATGAGTGCAATTGTGGTGGTGTGGTTTGGGGCCATTAATGGGTTACTGGGTATTGGGTTGGGGGTGGTATTGGCGGGAATAGTGGCATTGTTGGGCATCAAAATGGGTCGATTTCGGCGTAAAGATCATATTCCACTGGCACCCTTTATGATAACAGGGGTTGCATTGGTTTGGGTTGGATTTTATGTCATAAATGGGTTAGGTAAACTGATTTAGTAACCTGAGGGGATTGGGGGGGGGATATGCTTACCGAATGGCTGATTATTTTGGGTGTGATGGGGTTGGGCGCCGGATTGCTCGGTTTGGGGGTGGGTCGTTTACATCAACAGTCACAAGAATGGCACTCTCGATTGGACTTGGTATCGGTACTTAGCTTGGGCCATATGCGTGCCGCTATTTATCGTGTGCCTCAGCAGGGGGTATTGGGCGATAATGTGTTTATTTGGAATGACAGTATGCGAATTCCTTTTTATAAGGGATGGGGAATGACAGGGGTAGGTCGACTGGGGTTTACACCGAATGGGACAACCATGGTGGCAGGTTCAATAAAGGTGCCATATGTATTGCTTTCGGTGGGCGTGGGATGGTCAAGGTTGAGTTT
>Ga0172372_10012806_pt1 | contig 10481 bp, 8 predicted proteins | sample LakKiv5m_2_FD_114544 | JGI IMG/M metagenome (GOLD analysis project Ga0172372, IMG submission 114544) | Freshwater microbial communities from Kabuno Bay, South-Kivu, Congo - kab_092012_9.5m | ecosystem: Environmental > Aquatic > Freshwater > Lake | place: Democratic Republic of the Congo... | reverse complement strand
GTGCAAAAGGACGAAGTTAACGGCGGTGAGGTGATCGCCACTGGCCATCAGCAGCACTCGGCCTTTATACCAGCGATTGCCGACATAGACGTAGCCCCCTTCACCAGGCTCCAGCCATGCGGCCTCAGTGAGTTGGCAACCCTGCGCGGTCATCCCCTTACCCTGGGGCCTTAGTACCAGACTTTGCTGGGGACTAAGATTACAGTAGTTTTGGCCATTTAGGTCCACCAGATAGCCCTCTACGGAGGTGGCTACCGCTAAGTCGCTAACCCCCTTGGCGACAGCCACCCGCATTTCTAGATTCGTGTCAATGGTTTTTCCGGGATCAAAGGCTGGGGCCGCCACAGACTGGGTAGGGACTGGCGGCGGCAGATGGCTCACGGGCGGAGTAGTCAGGGGTGTGGATAGGTCAGTATTGGATAGGGTCTGAGGACCTGGCAAGGAGGTTTTCTCTTTGGCCGCTACCGGGGTAGTGGTAGCCGTTGCTGAGCTGGCGGTGGAGGATTTGAGGTCGAAACGACGGGCCCGGTATAAATCCACCACGGATTGCCTGACCAAACCGGTCGATTGCCACAGCGCCGGTTCAAGGTAGGTGACCTGGGTGCCCTGCCCTCCATCTGGCATGGTGCTAGCGCTTAAATGCAGCAACACCATGCCGGAGAAGGCTAGCCCTGCTACAGCCTTGACCTGGTGGCGACTGGGAGAGTGATGCCAGGGCTTGAGTCGCAAGGTTTGGATTCTCCATTCCTTAAACTGATTGACTATAGATGGGGTCGAGCCGACCTGCTTTAATAAGGTTTTCATTATGGATAATTTTAATTTAATACTGACCAGACCAATAAATTAAACCTTTTACTTATATAACCTTATCAGCCCTGGAACCTGACGGTTGCAGGGAGAGATTTCAACAACTCCCCCAGGACCCTAGATCCTCTCGAGTTGGTAGATAGCCTTAAATAAATTTAAATCGATAGTACAGAATTGAATAGGGGAAACTCGACTAAATACTCCCTTTGGGATATGCTCCTTTTGCCATACTTCCTCTAATAGGGTTACAAAGAACCCATTAACTTAATGATTGTAAAGGTAAAGGTAAGAAAGTACAAATCCAGATGTTGAATCTTTACCTTTGGATCTCAACGGTAGACCTCAGAACTGCCCCACCAGAGCCGGTATACAGCGTTCGCAAAGACTAGGGTGGTCGGGATGGTGGCCCACCTGGGTGGAGTAGTTCCAGCAGCGGTCGCACTTCTGCCCCGCCGCCTCGGTCACCGCCACCGCCAGGGTTTCAGTCTGGCTACGGTAGGGCAGGTCCACCAGGGCGTCCGGGCTATCCAGCAGCTCCACCTGGGAGACCAACAGAAGATAGCGCAGCTCGTCCACATGACTAGCCCCGCCCACGACAGCATCGTTGGGGTTGAGGTCCCTCAACTGCTGGCGCAGGGCATGATCAGCAACGTAGATCAGGGCCCTGGCCTCCAATGAGGAGCCGATCGCCTTGGCGGTGCGGGCCTGTTCTAGCACCCGATTAACCTCCTGGCGTAGGCTACGCAGGGGGGCCCAGCCCTGGGCCAGGGCCAGTTGGTGCCACTGGGGGTCGAGTTTCACCCAGCCGGCCTGAAACACCGAGGCATGGTGCTTCGGGTAGGGGAGGTTTTGCCAGATATCCTCCGCCATGTGGGAGATCACCGGGGCAATGGCCCGGGCCAGGTTTTCCATGGCGATCGCTAACACCGTTTGGCAACTACGCCGCCGGAGGGAATCGGGGGCGCTGATGTAGAGTCGGTCCTTGGCGATGTCCAGGTAAAAGTTGGAGAGATCCACCACGCAAAAGTTTTGCACTGTCTGGAAGAAGCGGAAAAACTCGTAGGTCTCAAAGGCATCGGTGATGTCGGTAAACACCTCACTGATGCGGTGCAGCATGTAGCGATCCAACTCCGGCAGTTGATCGTAGGGCACCGCCTGGTGGGCCGGGTCAAAGTCGTGCAGGTTGCCCAACAGGAAGCGGGCGGTATTGCGAATCTTGCGGTAGACATCCGCCATTTGCTTGAGGATGGTGTTGCCCAGGGGCACATCGGCGGAGTAATCCACCGAGGATACCCACAGCCGCAGCACATCGGCCCCGTAGGGAGGGTCCTGCTTGGGGTTTTTGCCCCCCTCGATCACCACCGAGGGGTCTACCACGTTACCCACGGATTTACTCATCTTGCGGCCCTGTTCATCCAGGGTAAAGCCGTGGGTGAGGACGGTTTTGTAGGGGGCGTGGCCATGCACCGCCACACTGGTCAATAGGCTGGACTGGAACCAGCCCCGGTGCTGGTCCGAGCCCTCCAGGTACATCTCCACCGGGTAGTGGAGCTCGGGCCGCTGCTGGGCCACCGCCGCCCAGGAGGAGCCGGAGTCAAACCACACATCCATGGTGTCGGTGCCCTTGCGGTAGGTACGGCCATTATCGCGGTAGGCGGGGGGCAGCAGATCCGTCTCCGGCAGTTCCCACCAGGCATCGGAGCCCTTTTCGGCAAAAAGGGCCTGAATGTGGGCCAGGGTATCGGCGTTGATCAGGGGCTCGCCGGTTTCCAGGTCGTAGAATACGGGGATCGGCACCCCCCAGGTGCGCTGGCGGGAGATGCACCAATCGGAGCGATCGCCCACCATGGCGGTAATCCGGTTTTCCCCCTGGGCCGGAATCCAGCGGACCTCCCGGATGGCCTGCAGGGCCGCCTCCCGAAACCCCGCCACCGAGGCAAACCACTGCTCCGTGGCCCGGTAAATTGTGGGCTTTTTGGTGCGCCAATCGTAGGGGTACTTGTGGAGGTAGGGCTCCTGCTTGAGCAGGGCGCCGGCCCTGGCCAGGGCATCGATCACCGCAGGATTGGCATCCTTCAACACATTTAAACCTGCGAAGGGACCGGCTTCAGCGGTCATATCCCCCCGCTCGTCCACCGGGCAGAGGATGGGCAGGCCGTAGCGTTGCCCCACCTTAAAGTCCTCGTCCCCGTGGCCAGGGGCAGTGTGCACCAGGCCGGTGCCCGACTCGGTGGTGACGTAATCGCCGCCAATTAAAATCGAGCTTTGCCGGTCAAACAGCGGATGGCGATAGGTGCAGTGCTCCAGGGCCGATCCCTGGATCTCAGCCTTGAGGGTGAGGGAGGTACCCAGGGTTTGGACCAGGCGATCGCAGAGGTCCCTGGCAATCAGCAGGTAGGGGAAGGGTTGCCCCGATCCCACCGCCGCCACCGCGTAGGTGAGCTCAGGGTTAACCGCCACCCCCAGGTTGGCGGGAATGGTCCAGGGGGTGGTGGTCCAGATCGCTACCCCCAGTTCTCCCAGGTAGGGTTTGAGGACATCGGCTCCTGGACTGAGACTCACCAGGGGGAAGGCCGCGTAAATACTAGGGGAGGTATGGCCCTCGGGGTACTCCAGCTCCGCCTCCGCCAGGGCGGTTTGGGAGCTGGGGCTCCAGTGCACCGACTTTAGCCCCCGGTAGATATAGCCCTTCAGGTACATCTGGCCAAATACCCCAATCTGGGCCGCCTCGTAGGCGGGGGTCAGGGTCATATAGGGGTGGTCCCAATCCCCCCAAACCCCGTAGCGCTTAAAGCCCTGGCGCTGCCGATCAATGGCCTGGAGGGCAAAGTCCCGGGCCTTCTGGCGTAGCTGCAGGGGGGTGAGGCTGGCCCGTTCCTTGGTCTCCAGGGTCTGGAGCACCTTCAACTCGATCGGTAGACCATGGCAATCCCAACCGGGGACGTAGCGTACCCGGCGGCCCTTAAGCAACTGGTACTTATTGATAATGTCCTTGAGAATTTTGTTCAGGGCGTGGCCAATGTGCAGGTCCCCATTGGCGTAGGGGGGGCCATCGTGGAGCACAAACAGCTCGCCGGGGTTCTCCTGGGCCAGGGTTTCGTAAACTTGATGCTCTGCCCAGAAGGCCTGAATCTCAGGCTCCCGATGGGTGGCATTGGCTCGCATCTCAAAGCCCGTTTGGGGCAAAAGCACCGTATCTTTGTAGCCTTTAGTATCTGTCACAGCCTGGAAGCCCTGGGAATGGCGAAGGGGATTGCTTATTATTTATCATATAAGGAAATAGGCAACGGGCTTCAGGCGGCGAGTCACCTCAGTAACGGGTGTGCCGATTTCCCGTCCTCTGCTATAATACATCTAAACTATTTCCCTCCTAGCCTGGCCCATGTACCAGAGCAACGACCCTCGGCCCCGGGGCACCCCCTTGCCCACCATGTACGATCTGCCCAGTGAAGATCCGGAGGAACCGGGCTTGCCGGACGAATTTCATAGTTTTCAACCCCAACTGCTGCGGGGAACCTGCCTGCCCCCCACTATTCCCTCAGAAACTCTTTTCATTGGCACCGATCTCAACCTTTACTACGATTCCCGTCATCCCCTCTGGCACAAACGTCCCGACTGGTTTATGGTGCTGGGGGTACTGCGCCCTAGCCAGCAGCAAGACCTGCGCTGGAGTTACGTGGTCTGGGACGAAGGCCGTAGCCCTTTCCTGGTGGTGGAGTTGCTGTCTCCGGGTACCGAAGCCGAAGACCTGGGTCGTACCCTGGGAGAGGTGCAGCAACCTCCGACCAAGTGGCAGGTTTACGAGCAGGTTCTGCGCATTCCCTACTATCTCGTGTTTGACCGCTACACTCACCAACTGCGAGCCTTTCGCCTGGTTGCCACCCGCTATGAAGAGTTACCATTGCCAGAGGGCAAACTCTGGTTTGAGGAGCTTAGCTTAGGGCTGGGCCTTTGGTTAGGGGAGTATCATCATACCCACGGCCTATGGCTGCGTTGGTATGATGCCAAGCACCATTGGCTACCCACCCCGGAGGAACGGGCCCTGGCCGAAGGGCAACGAGCCGAAGTGGAGCGGCAGAAAGCTGAGGCCGAACGACAACGGGCTGATCGCTTGGCGGCCCAGCTCCGCCAGTTGGAAATTGATCCCGACTAGGGGCTGGTGAATCTGCTGCATTTGATTCACCCTGGCCCAGGAGTTAACCCAGTCGGGCACCTATGGCGTTTTGTTCTCGACCTGGGTCTGGCAAGGCGCTGTTTCCAGCCAGCCTGACGGCGGCTCCGGATGCTATGATCCAGAGCAATAGGGGGTTAGGGATCACAGGCGTAGGTTTACCACCATGAAAAGACAGGACTTTCTAAACTACATGGGTCTGGCGGCTGGAGGTGCGGTAGTATCCACCTGTGTGCAGGCCTGCCGGGCAAGTACCGCCGACTCAGCGCTGAATTTCACCCTCGACTTAAACAGCGCCGCCAATGCGGCCCTTAAAAATCCAGGCGGGTCGGTGGTGACCAATGGGGTAATTGTAGCCCGCACCTCCAGCGGGGGCTACATCGCCCTGGCCGCCGCCTGCACCCATGAGGGGGAGATTGTCAACTTCTCCGCCAATAGTAACCAGTTCGTCTGCCCGCGCCATAATGCCCAGTTTTCCACCTCCGGGGCAGTGCTGAGGGGTCCCGCCCGGACGGCCTTGACCCAATACCGCACCGAGGTCAGGGGTAATTCTCTGCGGGTTTATACCTAGGAAGTCCGGTTGGTGATCTGGGGACCGTAGCGATAGTAGGCGGCGCAGGCCCCTTCGGAGGAAACCATACAGGCCCCCAGGGGGGTTTCGGGGGTGCAGGCGGTGCCAAACACCTTGCAGTCCCAGGGTTTCTTCACCCCCTTGAGGATGTCACCGCAGGCACAGGCGCGGTGATCCTGCACCTGGCGGCCCGGTAGGTCAAACTTCACCTCGGCATCGTAGGGGGCCAGGGCAGTGCGCAGCCTCAGTCCTGACACCGGGATTGCCCCCAGGCCCCGCCACTCAAAACTCTCCCGGGGCTCAAACACCGCCGCCAGGGCCGCCAGAGCAACCTCGTTGCCCTGGGGTTGAACTAACCGGGTGTACTGATTTTCCACCTGACAGCGCCCTTCCGCTAGTTGGCGCAGCACCATGGCCACCGCCTGGAGCATATCAAGGGGTTCAAACCCCGCCACCACCACGGGTTTACCGTAGCGCTCGGCAATCACCCGGTAGGGCTCGGTGCCAATCACCATACTGACGTGGCCAGGGCCGATAAATCCATCCAGCTCCAGATCGGGGTTGGCCAGTAGGGCCTCCAGGGCCGGCACCACCAGCACATGGTTACTGAACACGCTGAAGTTGGTCACCCCCTGGGCCTGGGCCTGCAGCAAGGTGAGGGCGGTGCTGGGGGCGGTGGTCTCAAAGCCAATGGCAAAAAATACCACCTGGCGATCGCCGTGCTGCTGAGCCAGGGCCAGGGCATCCAGGGGGGAATAGACCATGCGAATGTCGGCTCCGGCGGCCCGGGCCTGCAGCAGGTTGAGGCGAGACCCCGGCACCCGCAGGGCATCACCAAAGCTGGTCAACATCACCCCGGGGATCTGGGCCAGGGCAATGGCGTCGTCCAGGCGACCACGGGGCATGATGCACACCGGGCAACCGGGGCCATGCACCAACTCCACCCGGGGGGGCAACAGCTGTTCCAGACCAAATTTGAAGATGGTATGGGTATGGCCGCCACAGACCTCCATGATTTTGATCGGGCCGGGTCGATCGACCAGGGCGGCCAGACGGCCAATCTCCCGCACCAGCCCCTGGGCCTTGGTGGGGTCGCGAAATTCCTCAAGGTAGCGCATGGCTGGGGTCCTCCTCCCCTAGGGTGAGGGCATCGATCAGGGCCAGGGTGGCGACGGCCTCCTCCGGATCAAGGCGGTTGAGGGCGAAGCCCACATGCACCAGTACCCAGTCCCCCAGGCACTGCTCCAGGGGGTGGTCAGCATCGACAATGCAGGCGATATTCACCGGCCGCCGGACACCGCCGATGTCCACGATCGCCAGTTGGTTTTCTGGGTCACTAAGGGCCACAACCTGGCCAGGAATTCCTAAACACATGGGTGTTTCTCCTTAAACAGCTAGACCAGGGGACGGCATCTGCTGGGCGGCGGCCACCACCGCCTGCCCCAGACAGAGCCCCCCATCGTTGGTGGGCACCTGTCGATGGGTCAGCACCGTCAACCCCTGGGCGGTGAGTCGGCGGGGGACCTGGGTGGCCAGGATGGTATTTTGCCATACCCCCCCCGACAGGGCTACGGTGGTGAGGCCATGGCATTGGGCCAGATCCCTGGCCAGATCGGCGATCGCCCGGGCCAACCCCTGGTGGAAGCGGGCGGCGATCAGGCCGAGGGCGGTAGGGCGCTGCAGATCCTTCAGCAGGGCTGGCCAGAGGGGGGCCGGGTCCAGCACCAGGGGGTCCTGGGACGTCGCCCCCGCCCGCACCCGGAAGGGATAGGCTGAGTCTAGAGCCGCCTCCAGATCAGCCTGCTTGATCAGCGATTCCAGGGCGATCGCCCCCTGCCCTTCATAGCTGGCCAGCCGGCAGCAGCCCAGGGCCGCCGCCACCGCATCAAACAGCCGCCCAGCGGAGGAACTCAGGGGGGCGTTCAGCCCCTGGCTCAGCATGGCCTCCAGCAGGGGACGGGGCTGCTGGCCTAAAAAGGCCACCAACTCTAGATCGCCAAATTGTTCCTCCAGGGTTGACCAACTGCCCAGGGCCGCCAGCAACTGGGCGTAGGTGTTGCGCCAGGGCTGGGCCATGGCCTGGCTGCCCCCCAGCAGGGCCACCGGTTTGAGGTGGGCCAGGCGGCGGCACTGGCGATAGTCTACCAGCAGAAATTCCCCCCCCCCAGAGGCCACCATCTTCGCCGTAGCCCAGCCCATCCAGGGCGATCCCCAGCACCGGCCCTAACCCCAGGGGGATCTGGTTATCCGCCAGGCAGGCGGCGATGTGGGCGTGGTGGTGGCCGACCCGGATAACCGGTAGACCCTGGCGATCGCCCCACTCCTGACCCAACTTGCTAGCGAGATACTCGGGGTGGCGATCGACCACCAGCCCCTGGGGTTGGTGCTGAAACACCTCCAGGTACCAGGCCAGGGTCTTCTGGTAGGCCTGGTACACCGCCCCCTGCCTTAGGTCCCCCAGGTGCTGGGAGAGGATCGCCTGCCCCGATCGCAGCAGGCAGAAGCTACTCTTCAGCTCCCCCCCCAGGGCCAGCAAGGGCGGTGCGGCATTAAATCCCGGTGGCAGAGCCAGGGGGGCCGGTGCATAGCCCCGGGCCCGTCGCCACACCTGCACCTGACCCGCCACCACCCGCACCAGGGAATCCTCCACCCGATGGAGGATGGGGCGGTTGTGGAGCACCAGATGGCTAGCGATCGCCCCCAGCTGTCGGCAAGCCTGCCGGTTGGTCAGGCAGGGGGGCTGGCCAGCGTAGTTGCCACTGGTCATCACCATGGGCCGGTCCAAGTGGTGGAAGATCAGGTGGTGTAGGGGGGTATGGGGTAGCATTACCCCCAGGCTAGTCACCCCGGCGGCCAGGTCGGGGGCCAGGGGGGAGAGGCTTCGGTGTTCCGACGATTCAACACCACAATAGGCGCCGATGGGCTGGTCAGCAGGGCCGCCTCCTGGGGGCTAACCCAGGCGTAGGCCGCCAGTACCGTCAGGTCCCGCACCATTAGGGCAAAGGGTTTGTGATCCCGCCCCTTGGCCTGGCGCAGACGGCCCACGCTGGCTGGGTTGGTGGCGTCACCGGCCAGGTGGACACCCCCCAGCCCCTTAATCGCCAGAATTTCCCCCGCCATTAGCAGGGCGGCAATCTGGGCCCCCGCATCGGCGGCGAGGGGGAGGCGATCGCCTTCGCTGGTCTCAATCCACATCTGGGGGCCACAGGTGGGACAGGCGATCGGTTGGGCATGGAAGCGGCGCTGTTGGCTGTCCTGGTATTCCGCCTGGCAGTCGGCACAGAGGGGAAAAGCAGCCATGGCGGTTTGGCGGCGATCGTAGGGCAATCCCTGGATCAGGCTGAGGCGAGGGCCACAGTAGGTACAGTTGGTGAAGGGATAGCGGAAGTAGCGACTGGTGGGGTTAAAAATATCCGCCACACACTGGGGGCAGGGGGCGGCATCGGGGACGATTTCGGTGCGGACAACGGTGGCCTGGCTGGGGCCAATGGTAAAACCGGGTTCGGGAACAGCGGCCAGGGCCAGGGGCTGGCGCTCCACCGCCGTGATCTGGGCCAGGGGAGGCGGCTGCCGCTGTAGCTCTGCCACCAGTTGATCAAGTCCATGGGCGAGCCCCGCCACCCGCAGTAGTACCCCCTGGCCATCATTAATCACCTGACCCCGCAGGCCCAGTTGCTGGGCCAGACGGTAGACCGTGGGACGAAACCCAACCCCCTGCACCGTCCCACGGATGCGGATCAGTTCCGCCACCCCCCCCGTGGCCGGGGGGGGTGGCGGAACAGCGGCAGTTGATAAATATGGGGTCATGCTACGGCGGGCCTCCCCTCCACAGACCTGGTTTCCAGGTTAACCCTGAGGGCCGCTGCGTCGGTAATCAATCAGGTTTTCTTAGGCTTTTTTAGGACATCGACCTGGGGTTGGCCAGGCCATATTTGCTCAGCTACATGACGGTTTTGCTCTAGAGAGTGGATGTTTTCTAAGATGGGCCGGGCACTCTAGCCCCATCCACCATGACAAAATTATGCTAGCTAGAGTTTGGAGTGCTTCATTAGTCGGCATTGACGCCCTCAAGGTGGGGGTGGAGGTTGACCTGTCCGGGGGCCTGCCGGGGGCAGTCATTGTGGGGCTGCCGGATACCGCTGTACAGGAGTCCCGGGAACGGGTAAAGGCTGCCCTAAAAAATGCCGGCTTTGCCTTTCCCCTACGCAAGGTGGTGATTAACCTGACCCCCGCTGACCTGCGCAAGGAAGGTCCTATTTTTGACTTGCCTATCAGTGTCGCCATCCTGGCCGCCGATGGCCAATTACCCGGTGAAGCCCTGAACGATCTGCTGTTTCTGGGGGAACTTTCCCTGGATGGCAGTCTACGGCCGGTGGCGGGGGTGCTGCCGATCGCGGCGGCGGCCCAACGGCTTGGCATTCGCGGCCTGGTGGTACCGGTGGACAACAGCCGCGAAGCTGCTGTAGTGCCAGGCTTAACGGTCTATGGCCTGGCTAGCCTGGGGGAGGTGGCGGATTTTCTGCGCCATCCGGCTCAACACCAGGCCGTGGTGGTGGATCCCCAAACCCTGATGACCCCTACCCCCGGAGGACTGGATCTACGGGATGTAAAGGGCCAGGGCCAGGCCCGTCGGGCCCTGGAAATTGCCGCCGCCGGAGGGCATAACCTGATCTTTGTGGGTCCCCCCGGCAGTGGTAAAACCATGCTGGCCCGACGCCTGCCCTCGATCTTGCCTCCCCTGCAATTCGCTGAGGCCCTGGAGGTCACCCAGATCCATTCCGTGGCGGGTTTGCTCAAGGAGAAGGGCAGTCTGGTGAATACTCGCCCCTTTCGCAGTCCCCACCACTCCGCCTCGGGCCCCTCCCTGGTGGGGGGCGGTAGCTACCCAAAGCCCGGGGAAATTTCCCTGGCCCATAGAGGGGTACTGTTCCT
>Ga0172372_10012804_pt1 | contig 10483 bp, 8 predicted proteins | sample LakKiv5m_2_FD_114544 | JGI IMG/M metagenome (GOLD analysis project Ga0172372, IMG submission 114544) | Freshwater microbial communities from Kabuno Bay, South-Kivu, Congo - kab_092012_9.5m | ecosystem: Environmental > Aquatic > Freshwater > Lake | place: Democratic Republic of the Congo... | reverse complement strand
TGGCGGCGGGGGCGGCGGTGCCGGAGGGCTACTGGCTGACCCCGGTGATCGCGGTGTCGGACGACGGCACGGTGCTGCTGGGTCGGGCGTTCGACGCGGACTTCATGATTCGGACCTTCACGATGCACGTCCCGGCGGGCACCTGGGGGATGTAGGCGCCCGGGCCGGCGCCCCGCACCCCGTTGGCTGGTCCCGGCATCGGCCGTACGGCGGTGGCCAGCGGTCCGGCGGGGGCAGGCGACTGCCACCGGCCGTGTCGGTGCGTACGCCAAGCGGGCCCTTGGGCCCGCCGGGCCGAGAGAGGAACCGTTGCGGGTGCTGGTGGTCGAGGACGAGCGGAAGATCGCCGGGTTCCTGCAGCGTGGCCTGGAGGACGAGGGGCATCGCGTCGAGGTGGCGGGCGACCTGGCCAACGCCCGGGAGCGCCTCGCGGCCGGGCCCTGGGACCTCCTCCTGGTCGACCGGATGCTCCCCGACGGCGACGGGCTCGATCTGGTGCGGGCCCTCCGGCGGCGTCGCGACGGTCTCCCGGTCATCTGCCTGACCGCCCGGGACCGCGTGGAGGAGCGCGTGGCGGGGCTTCAAGGCGGCGCGGACGACTACCTCGTCAAGCCCTTCTCCTTCGACGAGCTGCTGGCGCGGATCGAGGCGGTTCGGCGTCGATCTCGCGGCCCGGAACAGCTCGAGGTCGCCGACCTCCGCATCGACGTCCCCGCCCGCCGGGTGAGCCGCGCGGGGACCGAGGTGCGCCTCACCGCACGGGAGTTCGACCTGCTGCGCTACCTCGCCGAGCACCGCGGGCGGGTGATCGGGCGCACCCGCCTCCTCGAGGCGGTGTGGGGGACCACGCACGACCCGGGCACGAACACGGTCGACGTGTACGTCAGCTACCTGCGGGCCAAGGTGGACAAGGGCTTCGACCCGCCGCTGCTCCACACCGTCCGAGGGGTCGGCTACGTGCTCGACGAGCGCGGGCGGTGACCGCCTCGAGGCCCACCCCCTCGGTGCAGGCCCGGGTGGTCGGGCGGGCGGTGGCGCTCCTCGCGGCAAGCCTGGCCACGGTGGGGGTGGTGACCGGTCTCGCGCTGGTGGTCCAGGCCCGAGCCGCGCTCGATGACGCCCTGCTCGCCGCTGCCCACGAGCACGCCCACCCCGAGGAGGCGTCGGACTGGGAGGTGGAGCACAGCCGCTCGCCGGTGGAGTCGTGGATCGTGACCCGGGACGACCCGCGGGTGCCCGCGGACGCGCTCACCCGGGTCCTCGCCACGGAGGCCCCCACCTTCAGCGACGTCGGGGGAACGCGCCTGCTGCTCCTCCCCGCCGAGACCGAGACCGAGGCCCACGGCGCCTCGCGCCACGTGGTCATCGCGGCCTCCGCCGCCGCGGTGCGGCCCGGTCGGATCCTCGCCCCCTTCGCCCTGGGGTACGTCCTGTTGTTCGCCGGGATGACCGGTGCCGCCGGGCTCTTCCTCTCGCGCACCATCCACGCCGCCTTCGCCCCCCTGCGCCGGGCGCGCTCGGAAGCGGAGGCCGTGCTCGGCCTCGGGCACGGTGCCCGGCTCACCGAGGAGGGTCCCGCCGAGGTGGCGCCGCTCCTGCACGCGGTGAACGGGCTCCTGGATCGCCTGGACCAGGCCTGGGCCACGCAGGCCCGCTTCACGGCCGACGCCGCCCACGAGCTGCGCACCCCGGTCACCTCCCTGGTGGGCGAGCTCGAGGTGGCCCTGCGGCGCCCCCGTGGCGAGGAGAGCTACCGCGAGGCCCTGGAGAGCGCGCGGGAGGAGGCCGACCGCCTTCGGCGGCTGGTGGAGGCGCTCTCGCACTTCACCAAGCTCGACGCCGGCGAGGCCAGTCGGGGGCGCGAGCCGGCCCGGGCCTCCGAACTGGCGGAGGTGGCGGTGCGCACCGAGGGATCGGGCGTGGAGGCCGGCGGTGGGCAGGTGCGGCTCCGGGTGGAGACCGACGCGGAGCTGGTGGTGAACCGACCCCTCGTGGAGCTGGCCCTCGCCAACCTGGTCCGCAACGCCGCCCGCCACGCGCCGGGCACGGCGGTGGAGGTGCGGGTGCGCGCGGGGGCGGGCCCCGCTCGGTTCGAGGTGGACGACGCCGGACCGGGGGTGCCACCCGAGGAGCGCGAGGCGGTGTTCGCCCGCTTCGCCCGGGGGGGGACCGCGCGGAAGGCCGATCCGGGAGGCCTGGGCCTCGGCCTCGCCTTCGCGCGGGAGGTCGCCCGGCAGCACGGCGGTGACTGCACGATCGAGACCAGCCCGGCCGGTGGGACCCGCGCGGTCTTCACGGTGCGCGGGGGCTGAGCCCCAACATTGGGACCTTCCAATCCCGGCCCAAGGAGGAGCCAACCCGGCGGAGCGACGTTGAGGACACACCCATGGAGGTTCTCGTGGATCGTCAGCTCGCCATCGCCTACGGAGTGGCCGCCCTCTCGGTGGCCGTCGCCATCATCGCCGTCCTCGGGAGCGGCGCGGAGCGCCTGGCCGCCCCCGAGCCGCTCGCGGGCCCCTCGCCCGTGTCCGCTCCGGCCGTGGTCGCCGCCGCCCCCGCCGTCGCCCCCATCGCGGACCCCGTGTCGGGTCCGGTGGAACCCCCCGTGGTCTACGTGGACGAGCGCGGCCGTCCGCTCCGCGGCGACCTGGTCCGCGGGGACGAGGAGGAGGAGGAGGAGGAAGAGGACGAGGACGAAGACCACGACGAACACGAGCGCCACAGCCGCCGCGGGGACCGCGATGACGACTGACCGTGACGAGCGCGCCCGGCGCGTCTCCGGGTCCGTGCTGCTGGGGACCGCGCTGTTGGCGTCCGCGGCTCTGGTGGCCGTCGCGGCCACCGATCAGGCCCGCGCCGCGACCCGGGCCCAGGAAGCCGCGACCGAGCTCGCGGTCGCCGCGCCCCCGTCGGCCGTGGCCCCCGCGCCCGGGCTCCGCCCGTCGCCCGCCCCCGCCCGTCGGGTGGTGGTGGTGCGCCGCACGAGGGCATCGTGAACGCCATCGCCTTCCACGCGATGGGCACCGCGTGGTGGGCCACCTGCGAGCCGGCGGGCCTGCTCGCCGCGGTGGAGGGCTGGGTGACCGCCTGGGACACGCACCTGTCGCGGTTCCGGTCCGACTCGGCGCTCAGCCGTCTCAACCGCGAGCGAACCCTCGAGGATCCGCTCCTCGCCGAGCTGGTGGGCGCGGCGCTCGCGGCGCGCACCGCCACCGACGGCGCCTTCGACCCCACCCTGGGCGCCCGTCTCGCCGCGCTGGGCTACGACCGCGACTTCGCCCGGATCCGGCGACCCGCGGTCCGCGTGCTCCCCCCCGTCGGGGCGCTCGACGTCCACCTGGAGGGCCACCGCATCCACCTGGACGGACCGGGCGAGATCGACCTGGGCGGCATCGCCAAGGGCTGGGCGGTGGACCGGGTGTTCGACCGCCTGGTGGCCTCCGGGGCCTCGGCGGTGCTGGTGGACGGCGGCGGCGACCTCCGGGTGCGGGGGGGACCCTGGCCCATCGGCACCCCGGACGGTGGCGCGATCGACCTCACCGACGGGGCGCTGGCCACCTCCTCGGTGGAGCGCCGCTCCTGGGTAGACGCGACGGGCGACCCCCTGCACCACCTGCTCGATCCCGCCACCGGACTTCCGGCGCGCGGGGGTCTCGCCGAGGTGTCCGTGGCCGCACCCACCGCCGTCCTCGCCGACGTCCTCGCCGAGGCGATCCTCGTCCGTCCGGCCCTCCTGCCGTGCCTCGGGCCCCTCGCGGCCCGAGCCCGGGTCCGCGCCGCGGGCGGGGGCTGGTGGGAGTCCGAAGACTGGGGAACCCCATGGTGATCCCGGCGCTCTGGTGGGCGATCCGGGTGTCCGGGCTCGTCGCCTACGGCGCGCTGTGGATGTCCATGGCCTTCGGCGTCTACACCGCCGGGCGGGGGGCGGGGGGGCTCGTGCACCTGCCGTCCACCGCCGAGCTGCACCGCCAGTGGTCGGTGGTGGCGCTCGCCGCCACCCTCGTCCACGCCGTCGCGTCGGTGGCCGGACCCGAGGTGCCCCCTCTGGCCCTCCTCGTCCCCCTCGTCTCTCCCACCCTCCGGGGTGCGGTCACGATGGGCACGCTCGCCGCCTGGGCGCTGGTGGCCCTGGTGGCGAGCGATCGCTTGCGCGGGCGGCTCTCCCCCTTCGCCTGGCGCGCCATGCACGCGACCGCCTTCGCCGCGTGGGCGCTCGGGCTCGCCCACGCCCTCCAGGCCGGCACCGACCTGGCGAACACCGCCGTGCGCGCGGTCCTGGTGGCGTCCGCCGTCGGCCTCCTCGCGGCGTTCGGCCACCGGGTGGTCCTCGCGCGCGCCGGCCCGAACGCCCAAGCCGGACGCCGCGGCGAAAACGGCGGAGCCCCGCGCGGCGGCGGGGCTCCGGTTGGAGGACGGAGGAAGGACTACTCGAAGCCCCACACGGTCACCGAGCGGGTGGCCGAGGCGGTCAGCGACCCGTCGGACGCCACCGCCCGCAGGACGTGGGTGGCCCCGGAGCCGTAGTTGTCGCTGTACAGGCGCACCGTACCCGAGGCCGCCGACAGCAGCGCGACGTCCTGCAGGTCGGAGCGGTCGGTCTGCCAGGTCACGGTCACCCGCGCACCCTCGGGGTCGTTGGCGGTCGCGGACACCGAGAGGTCGGTGTACCACTGCCCGCGGCCCTCGTCGTAGCCGGTGTACATGCCCGCAAGGTCCGCCGCGGTGATGTCGGCGGCGGGCGTGCCGACGGCCACCGTCGGGGGGAGGTGGTCGCAGGCCACCACGTCGATCTCCACCGTCTCGCTCCCCGTGCCCCCGTCGGCGTCGGTCACCTGGAGGGTCACGCGGTGGGAACCCTCGGAGAGCACCGGGTAGATCTGCGTGCCGTCGCCCAGGTCGCCGTCGAGCTGGGAGCTCCAGGAGAAGCCGGTGCTGAGCCGGCCGGTGGCCGAGTCGCAGTCCGAAGCGGTGCCGCGCAGCCAGGTCGCGGCCCCGGCGCACACGGTCTGGGCCTCCATCTCCACGGTGGGGTCGGGGACGTCGTTGCGCACGGTCACCCGTAGCTCGGCGGTGGCGGCCTGGTCGGCCGCGTCGACCACGGTCACCGACACCCGGTGGGTACCCGGCCCGAGGTGGCGGGTCTCGGCGAACTCGGAGTAGCCGAAGTCGCCGTCCAGGTCGCTGGTCCAGGTCCAGTCGAGCGGCTCGCCCTCGTAGTCCCAGGCGTTCGCCTCGAGGATGCCATCCTCGCAGGCCGCGAAGCTGACGTCCGCCGGGGGCAGGATCCCCGGGGGCACGTCGCCGAGCGCGGTGGCCACGGCCTCGGCCACGTCCACCCGGCCATTCCGCGAGGTGCGGTCCATGATGTCCAGGACCTCCCCGGAGGACAGCGAGGGGTCCGCGGCCCACACCAGCGCGGCCGTGCCGGCGACGAAGGGGGCGGAGAAGCTCGTCCCGGTGGAGAGGGTGATCGCGTCCGTGCCGTCCGGGTCCCCGGTGGCCACCCAGAACGGGCCGACCAGGTCCAACCCGGAGCCGCGGTTGCTGGCGGGGTCCAACTGGTTGGAGTCGAAGCCGAGCCCGCCGACGCAGACCACGCCCTCCAGCTCGCACGGGACGATGAGCTTGCCGTTGGTGCTGGTCCCCTGGTTGCCCGCGGAGGCCACGATCATGAGCCCGCTCCCGTGGATGCCCGCGGTGATGGGGTGCATCCAGCCCATCAGGATGTCCCCCCAGGGGTCGTCCACGCTCACCGACGAGCTGATGTTGATCGCCCGGTTGCCCGCCGCGCGCGCCGGCGCGACGCCCACCAGCAGCTCCACGCCGAAGCTCCAGGCGTCGATGAGGTCGGGCCGGACCACCGGCCCGCCCACGCCCGCCGCGCCCACACCGTTGTCCGGGAGGGAGGCGAGGGCGCTCGCCACCTTGGTACCGTGCCGGGCGCTCAAGGACGGCAGGGTGGCTCCGCCGGAGAAGCGCGTGTCTTCGGGGAGGTCGGCGTCCAGGAAGTCCCCGTCGAGCACGGCGATGCCCACCCGGGCGTCCAGGCGACCGGCGGCCTCGAGCGCCTTCCACGCCTCGATCACGCCGAAGTCCTGGGTGTTCCCGTCCGCGAAGTGGGCCCACCCGGCCGCCTCGGTGCCGTAGAGGACGTCGGGGGTCGCGGACTCGATGGAGCTGTCGTCGAGGAAGGTGTCGGCGGTGAAGAGCACGTCGAAACCGGCCTCCACGCCCGCCTCACGCAGCGCCGCCACCCGGTCCAGGGAGGCCAGCGCCATCGCCGAGGAGACGCGGACCTCGCCGCTGAGGCCGAGCGCGTCGAGCCGCTCCGCGACGGTCTCGGGGGCGACCTCGGCGGGCTCGATGCGGACCGAGTAAGCGCCGGGGAGCCCCTCGATGCCGAGGGTCTCGGCGTCCATGGAGGCGACCACTTCGCCCCCGACCAGCGCCGCCGCTTCCTCGGCGTCGTCGGCGAGGACGACCACCGTGTCCGCGACCACGTCCACCTCGCTGCCGCCGATGAGCATGCGGGCCAGGGGACGGGCGGATCCGTCGGCGCGGGCGGGGCCCTCGTCGACGACGGGCGCGAGCTTGGTGTCGAGGGTCACGTCGACCCGGGGGGTGCTGCAAGCGAGAAGGAGAAGGAACACGGGAGCCTCCAGGGGCGCCGCGGGGCGCCGGGGGGGCGGCGGGATGCCACCCACAATGCAGGTACGCCCGTCCGGCTGATCGCCGGCTGACCGTTCACTGATCATCGCGGGCGCCGATGAAATGGGGTCGTCGGGCCACCGTCGGGCCGCGGGGGGCCACGGTGCGGGTCGGTGGGATAGTTGAAGGCATGCGGTTGCGGTTCGGGCCGTTCGAAGTCGACGCGGAGGCGTCCACGCTCACCCGCGACGGGGCACCGGTGCCGACCCAGCCCAAGGTGCTGGACGCGATCGTCCTGTTCGCGGGCCAGCCCCAGCACCTGTTCGACAAGGCTGAGCTGCTGCGCCGGCTGTGGCCGGGGGTTCGGGTCACCGAGGACGCCCTGCACCAGCTCCTCCGCAAGCTGCGCCGCGCCTTGGACGACGACCCCGACGCCCCCCGGTGGATCGAGGCCGTACCGCGCCGCGGTTGGCGGTTCATCGGGGAGCGGACCGTGGCGGCGGAGGTCGAGGGGGATCTCCTGGGGCGCGCGCCGCTGCTCGCGCTGGTGTCTGCCGCGTTGGACGCTGGGGCCCGCCGACTCGCGCTGATCGGGCCGCCAGGGGTGGGAAAGAGCCGGGTGGCGGCGCGGATCGCCGAGCGGCGGGGAGCGCTGCGGGTGGCCCTCGACGGGGTGGCGGACGCCGAGAGCTTCTACCGGCGCCTGGGACGCGCCCTCGGGGTGGCGCTGGACCGTCCCGAGCCGGCGCCGCGGCTGGTCGCGCGCGCGCTCCTCGCCAGGGGGGCGCAACTCCTGATCCTGGACGAGGCCGAAGGGGCGGTCGGCGTGGTCCGCGAGGCGCTGGACCGCTGGCTCGGGGAGGCCCCCGAGCTGACGGTGCTGGTCGCGTCGCGCGTCGCGCCAGGGGCACAGCAGGAGCAGCGCGTGGAGGTGCCCACCCTCCCGGCCGCGGCCGCCCGCGCCCTGTTCCGGCGGCGGGGGGGCCTGGACGAAGCTGTGGATGTGGACGCCATCGTGGACAGCCTCGACCGCCTCCCCCTCGCGCTGGAGCTCGCCGCGGCGCGGCTGGCGATCCTGTCGGTGGAGGAGCTGCGCGGGCGCGTGGCGGCGAGCCCGCTGTCGGTGGGGAGCCCCACGCGGCCTGGGCTGGACCGGGCCCTCGAAGCGAGCTGGGCGCTGCTCACCCCCACCGATCGCGCGGTGCTCGCGGGGCTGTCGGTGATCGGCGGAGGCTTCCGGGCCGCCGACGCCGAGGCTGTCCTCCCCGACGTGCCCCACGTCTTCGACGCGCTGCACCGCCTGCACGGGGCGTCCCTGCTGGTCTCCGAGGGGGGCCGACTCTCGCTCCTGGCCGTGGTGCGCGCGTTCGCCGGAGCGCAGCTGGACGCCTCGGGGGGTGAGGCCGAGCGGCGGCGCGCCTGGCACCGGCACCTTCATGCGCGCGCCCACGCCCTCCTGCCCGGGTTCCGGCGCTGGGACGCCGCGGCCATCGCCGCCCTGGGGGAGCTGGCAGAGCCCCTGCTGGACGCCACCGCGGGAGAGGCGCCCGACATGGGGCTGGTCCACGCGACCGCGGCGGCGCTCCGCTACGCGGGGCCGTGGTCGACCGCCCTCGCCCGGCTGGAAGAAGCCGTCGGGGGGACGGACGGTGCCGTGCCCGGCGAGGTCCGGGTGTTGCTGGCGGAGTTCCGGGCGCGGCTGGGCGACCCGAAGGGCGCGATGGAGGCGCTGGACGCCGTCCTGGCGGACCCCGCCGCCGACCACGAGGTGCGCGCCTTCGCGCTCTTCCTGCGGGCTCGCCTGTCCGTCGCGCTGGGGGACCCGCCCGCCGGGGCCGAGGCCGCGGCGGAGTCCGAGCGGCTCGCGGAGCGGAGCGGGAATCCGGCGCTGGCCGCCCTCGCGCTCGACGCGGCGGCCGTCGCGGCCCAGGTCATGGGGGACGCGGAGGGGACGCACCACCGCTTCCGGGAGGCCCTCGACCGGGTGCGTGGCCCGTCCAGCGCGCTCCCGCGCGCGATCGTGGCCGGCAACTACGCGGCCTGCCTGGGGCGGCTCGGCCGGCACGCCGAAGCGGCCACCTGGCTGGCGGGCGCGCTGGACGCCCTCGAGTCGCTCCCCTTCCCCCAGCTCCGCTCCACGTTGGAGGGGAACCTGGGGCTGGCGCTCCTACGCTCAGGGCGGCTGATGGACGCACGCACCCGCCTGATCGCCGCCGCCGACGGGTCGCGCCGCGTGGGGGACACCACCTTCGCCGCGGTCTTCCTGGCCGACTGCGGGATGACCGAGATCCTGCTCGGCGGCGATGCCGCCCCGGCCCTGGAAGAGGCGCGGCGGCTGGCGGACCCGCCGTCGCCCGGGGTGGAGCGGCGTCGGGCCCTGGCGGCCTGGGCCGAGGGGCACCTGGACGTGGCCGAGGCCCGGCTGGCCGTGGCAGCCACCCTCGGCGGGCCGGAGGATCGGGCCGCCGCCGCTCGCATCGGGGTCGCGCTCGCGCGCGCCCGGGGGGACGCGGCGCTCACCACGGCGCGTCTGGCCGAGACCGCCAGTGCCGCCCCCGCCGAGGACGTCGAGGCCATGGTGGTGCGGCACCTCGAGGGGGCCCCGCCTACACCGTCGCCCGACCGGTCCGGGTCCGCCACGCCATGAGCCCGATCACCGCCGTCGCGGCCACCGAGGCCCCGAGCAACAGTCCGAGGATGGGCCCGATGTCGCCCCCCTCCTCGTCGTAGAGCCGGCCGATCACCAGCTCCTGCACCACCGCTCCGACCGAGCCCATCCCGTTGATCACCCCCGCCGCGAGCGTGGCCCCGCGGCGCGAGCCGATGTCCATCGCCCCCGCGCCGGTCATGAGCGCGTCCGGCCCGTAGAGGGTGAAGCCCACGAGCCCAAGGCAGGCGGCGAACACCGCCGCCGAGGTGGACCCGACGGTGAGGAGCGCGGCGCAGGCCAGGACCATGCCGGCCATCATCCAGGTGCTGATGCCCGTGCGCCGGCTCCCGAACCAGCGGTCCGAGAGGAACCCCGCCGCCAGGACCCCGAAGACCCCCGCCACCTCGAAGCTGGTCGACAGGTACCCGGCGTCGGCGGGGGCGATGCCGAAGTTGCGCTCCAGGAGGAACGGCGCCCACGAGGTGATCGCGTACCGCACGAACTTGACGAAGAAGTAGAAGGTCCCGGCGAGCAGCACGCTCACCCACGCCGCCGCCGAGAGGCCGCCCCCCTCGCCCACGGCCTCCGCCTGCTCGCTCGCCGCCTCCACCGGCGGGAGCCCCACGTCCTCGGGACGGTTTCGTTGCAGCAGGAGGAACACCGCCCACACCGCCAGCAGCACCACCGAGCCGGCGAAGAAGCTCCATCGGTAGCCACCCACCCCCAGCGCCCAGGCCGCGAGGAGGCTCGCCATCGCCGGTCCCGCCTGGAAATTCGTGGCCCAGATGCCCATCACGCGCCCGCGCTCCTCGCGGCGGAACCAGCTCGCCATGGTTCCCACGGTGCCGGACCAGCCGGTGGACTGGGCGAGCCCGTTGAGCACCATGAGCACCATGAAGGTGCGCCCCGAATCGGCGATGCCGAAGGCGGCGTTGGCGACGGCGGCCACGGCCATCCCCGTCAGCAGCAGGACCCTGGGCCCGAGCCGGCTCCCGAGGGCGCCGGAGACGAACTGCCCGAGGGTATACGCGATGAGATAGGCGGCGCCGAGGTCTCCGAGGGTGGCGGCGTCCAGGCCGTGCTCCTCGGCGAGGCTCGACTTCGCCACCGACCATGGCTTCCGTGCGAAGTAGAAGCCCGCGTAGCAGAGCCAGGTGGAGGCGAAGATTCCGGCGCGCCAGCGCG